>Ga0265797_10000725_pt1 | contig 60088 bp, 49 predicted proteins | sample P2T30metagenome_FD_192433 | JGI IMG/M metagenome (GOLD analysis project Ga0265797, IMG submission 192433) | Plant litter microbial communities from East Loma Ridge, Irvine, California - P2 T30 | ecosystem: Environmental > Terrestrial > Plant litter > Unclassified | place: USA: California... | reverse complement strand
AAGTCCCGGATAAGGTCCCTAGCAGAAGTTGGTATATCTTCGTCGTTCCTAACTAGGTCGCTTAGTTGACGTAGATTAAGAGCCCTAGGGGTACTCGGGCTACCCCTAGCCCTTAAGATCCGAGATCCATCACTAACTTGACTAACAACTTGATTTTCCGGAGAGGGTGTCCGAGGAGGGGGAGTAATCGTCGATAGTAAGATTTTAGGATCGAATGGATAGATACTAGCTTTTCAAAAGCCAGATTCGATAGAAGAAGGTCTAAAGCATCGGGCTCTAGCTTTAATATAAGCTAAAGTCCATTCTACGCGCGGTAAACGCATAGTAGAATATCGGAAAATTCGATCGACCTCTAAGTTGATTGCTGTTTTTAGAGGTCCGAAAATCGATAGATTAAGAGGCTATGTTTTATGCAAGGAGTACAGTAATAGTAGAAAGAGGTCTATTTTCGACGTAATACAGTAGGCAATGAACTAGGCTATAACATAGGAGGAGTGACTGTCGATAATCAAGAGGTGCTGCAAGTTAGTTGATTTACTAATAAATGGCTGAAAATACGCTTTTAGCCATTCGAATCTAATGAGATCAGAAGTCCAGCCTTTTTTCGATGTAATGAACTTCTAACCTGCTAGAGTCTCGTCGGGAATCCAGCCTGAATTTAGATTTTGTCCTTTGAAAATCAGATACAGAGGTAGGGTCACCCCCGAGGCGCTAACACACTCTAAACAGGTAATCCACTCTTGTTGTCCTAGTTGTTTCTTTTCTTAGTGTTGGTTCAGCTGATCAAGTAGAACAACTGATTTCCTACTAGATCTGATCGAAAAGCTAGTTTCGTCAACATTATAGATTATACTAGGAGGGTATTTATGTTCGTATAAAAGCTCCCCTAAGTTGTTAAAGTACGATTTTATCGTCGAAAAATCAAGTGCTGTAGACCATGCTATGTCGATAGTACACAAGAAACACGTCTTAATTCGTGGGTGGCGTGTCTGAAAGCGATCAACCTATCGGTCCGAGATAGGACTTAATTCATTTTCGTCGTGATTTGAACCTTGTTTAGACTGAATTTCAGAAGCCAAAATTTTGACTAACTGAAGAGTGACTAGGGCTCCTAACTTCGCAGCCCGGTAAACCTAGTTCTCGAATGTTGTTTCCTTGATTAGAGTTAGTAATTGTTGACTAACGTGGCTTTCTGTTCTTGATTTTGATTTTTTCCATGGATTGTGTAAAGTTGAAGAGGGAATTTAGAAGGCGATTGCTGCTTTGCGAATTAACTTATATTCGCCGTTCACTAACGCATTCAAAGCGATAGTTACATCTTCTTTAGTATACGAAGGCATAGGAAAGGAAGAGGAAAGCTGAGAGAGAAAGTGGGGGTTATAAACTAACCTCAGTAAAAGTGTCCGGAATCCCCTACTGTCCGGCTTCCCCTACAGGCACGTTAGATAAATCATATACTACTATATCTATAAAGTGTTATTAGATATACTATAGCTAGTTATAAGAAAAAAAGAAACCTTAGAAGACAAACTCCTAGGAAATTAAGTTGAAAAGTTAGTTATTTAGCTGAATATTGAATTTTGAATTTTAGAAAGCTAAAAACTATCTTAGAACCTCTACTGTCTTATAACCTCTACTATGATATTACTATAAAAAAGTCATTTTAGTTCTAATCATAAAAGTTCCAAGAAAATATTAGATTAGCTTTTACTTAACTTGATAATATTAGAGTCTGTTAGCTTTTACAACTTAATTAAACTAATAATACTTATTTCAATAATTAACTAACTTAAATAAGTTTTTTATATTTGTTTTTTATTTAACTTAGTTATTCCAGAATAGTCTAGGTATATTAAAATATATCTAGAATCTAATCTAGAATCTACTATATTTAGCTTCTAGATTAATTAATATTAGTCTTATCAAAACCTATTAAGCTTATTTAACTTACCTAGTATTCTATTCCATAGGGTAATAGCAGTATATAGAGAATCTAGCTTAATATATTAGTTATTAACTAAGTTGTAGCTTTGAATCCTAAGAATTTAGAATCTAGTAAGTCTAGGATCTATTTAGATAGCTTATAACTCAATTAATACTGATACAATGAAGCTAGGATAAGAGTGTATCTTAGACTATATATTGAACTTACTAATAATTAATTTGTAGTCTAATTCTACTAACTGATTTCAAGTAAATCAGTTTCAAGTTCACTATGACTTTACAAAGTTGAGAGGCCTTATCAAAGTCGTAAATAGCTAGCTTTTTTAAATGCTTGTAAATCAAAGCAAAAACGACAGTCTTCCTAGCCTACTGTCGACTCGATTGACTTCAACATCCCAGGACTCCAATGATATTCAATTTTCTTTCGTAACTTGTTCTACCAAGCTACCTCCTCACCAGTATAAGTGAAGAACTTGCCGTTGCTTGCTTCGCTCAGACCATGCACACATTTCAGCATCCCACTAATACTCTCTTCGGCCTCCAACACAGCTCCAGACCCTCCCATCCTCGTTTTTACCCAGCCAGGATCCATGCAGATGACCACAGCTTTGCCCAAAGTCCGTGCCACCTCGCCACTCTGCTGAACAGTAAGAGAATTGAGCGCAGCCTTGGAGATGGAGTACGTGGCGCATTTACGCGGCTCGATAGACAGCGAAACTGCCATGGAACCCAGACCAGATGACATGTTTACAATTCTCGCCGAAGACGAAAGCAGGCCTGCTTCCAACAGAAATTGCGTCGTTTTGGCAGGTCCTATCACATTGACGCGGACGTTCTCTTCAAGATCTGGGGGGTTGATGGAGAGCGAGGTTTGCTGTGGTACAGAGTTCATACCGGCGTTGTTGAAAAGATAGTCGATCTTTGATCCGTTGAGGGCTTTGCTGACTTCAGTGGCGAAGGAGCGAACAGAGTCGACATCGCCAGTATCGCAGATGAGGACTTGCGTGGATGAGGATGCTGCCTTCTTTAGATCTGTAAGATCTGAGGACGAGGAGCGAACACAGGCGAGTATAGTGTTCGATTTGTCGACGGAGAGTTGGCGAACGAACTCGAGGCCGAGCCCGCGATTAGCACCTTTCGTTTGGTCAGCTGACTGTGTTACTGCAAGTCAAGGTTGCTCTGTTCTCCTACCAGTAATCACGTAAGTCGGCATATTCGATGAATCAGGACAAGTACAAATCGAAAATGTAAAAGAGAAGGATGCGCGGTGTTGGGGAAATCCGTTCAACCATCATGCCTTTATAACGTAACAATATACATGCGGGGTCTGCTATGATGGCAATGTTGGAAGACCTCATGCAAGATAACAGACCTCGGGGTCTATTTCTGCCGTAATGCGGCTAAAAGAAGCTTTCTGTCAATTACCCGCCGCCATGGAGCCGCATAGCCATCAGTTCTCTCAGACTGAGTTTTCGGGCATTGGACCTGAGCGAGATGTACCATCCCTGCAATGGAACAGCTCCTGCATTATCCATCGTTGTCGCTCCCACTTTCCAATTGGACTTCCAGGACTCCTAGCAAGGTAGACACCCTCCTCGTTTACCACCGCTTGTCGTACCCTGTCTCTCTCTCTTCATCCGAGGGCTGTACTCTTTGAGCCTACTTGATGCAGGCGGCTCGGCTTTCTGTTGTAATGTCTCCTGTCACATGGTGGCCATACACCTATCCGGGTAGAACCATCTAGGTGGAGAAAAGCGTGTCTTCGTCGCGGAGGTACTCGCCGCAGTCGGCTTGTCTGAATACGACGATTCCTGTAGGGTCAAGTCTCCTTCCTTCGGCGGTCGAGCGTGCAGTGACACCGAATCCCTACGTAATTATTAGCTATCCCGTCTTGATCTTCGCCATTCGTAGCTTGACTTACAAGAGGAGTGTCGTTCATGCTCAGAACCACGACACCTTGGTGCTCAGGGCAGTCCTCGCTCCAGCGGCCAACATGCGCCTTGACGACGTGTCCTCCGTACAGGAAGGGCATCTCGCCGTTCGCCTTGACCCAGACCTTGTACCTAGCGTGCGGCGCAATGATGTCCAGCGAGGTGATGTGCATTCTGAACTTTCCGGTCTTGGTGAATTTCCCGAGACATGTTCCGAGCGAGAGAAGGCTCTCGCGGGCGACAGAGGTTGCGAGGTTGGCTAGCGACTCGCGCACGTAGTAGACACGGTCTTTTTGCACGCGGAAGACATAGCGATCGGGTTGCGCCTTGCCGCCGGGAGAGGGAGCGGTGTCGGTGAGGAGGTTGTTGAGCGAGCGGCCAGTGTAGTTTGCCAACTTCTCGAAGAGAGTCTTGGTCTCGGTGTCGGTTAAAGGACGCATGGTGTATGGGTGTTGTGTGAGGTGATTGTTATGGCGCAGAGAACGGAAGAAAGCAGAGCCTCGGACTTTGGTTGTCGCTCAAAAAAATTCCCCGCGTCTTTTGTCTTGTCCCTGCAGGCTCTCCGTAAAGTTTGAGCAGATTGCAGTTTCCGACAATTTTCTTACACCAACAGCATCGCATCTACAAAATAATTTTACAATGGCGAGAGAACCGGCCGCAAAGAAAAGACGCCTGAGCCCTCCCGGAGACGATCGCAATGCCGCCACTGGCTTCACGCGCTGGAACCTGGAGCAGGATTATGAGAAGCGGGCGCGAAAGGGAAAGAAAGACGACAAGCACAAGAAGCTTCCGATCAAGACCGCCGACGGTGACCTTGTAGACCAGGAAGAACCGGAGCCCGCGCCGCAAGACGACGATGCAGATAGCTTCCTCGCGAGCGACGATGGAGAAGAGGAAGAGGTTGCAGAGGTTCCGGAAAAGCCAGAGGCGCCAAAGCTGTCGCCAAAGGAAGAGATCTTGCAAGCGAAGGAAGAACTCGCACGGATAGCCAGCGTTATGAGTGAAGACCCCGAGGACAACATTGGTCTACTTGCATCGCTGGCCGAAATCACCTTGTCGAAGAATGTAACAGTCAAGAAACTGGGTCTGGGCACGATGTTGGCAATCTTCAAGGACATCATTCCGGGCTATCGCATTCGGCCAGTCGGCAGGGACGACATGACCAACAAAGTCAGCAAAGAAGTCAGGAAACTGCGCGCTTTTGAGCAAGGACTCCTCAACGGATACAAGAGCTATCTTCAGATGTTGAAAGGACTGGCCAAAGGCAGCGCGGCTAAAGACGCAGACACCGCTAGCCTGGGCAGTGTTGCGATCGCATGCGCTTGCACGCTTTTAGAGAATGTCTCCCACTTCAACGAGCGAAGCATCCTGGTTGCCATCGTGGTTGGAAAGCTTTCCCTCCGCATGCCTTCTGCCAAGGACCAGGATTACACTCGCTGCCTCAATGCTCTGGAACATACTTTCCAAACGGACGATGATGGATTTATCAGCTTGGAGGTTGTTACACAGCTCACAAAGATGATGAAGGCTAGAAATTGGCAGTTCCACGAGAGCGTGCTCAACTCTCTGCTTCACCTCCGTCTTCTGAACGAGTTCAGCGGCAAAGCTTCGAGCGAGCGCGTCGACAAAGCGCCCAAAGAAGAGGAGCCGGTCAAGAAGCCATCACAGAAGAAGGTGTTCCGAACGAAGCGTGAGCGCAAGGTTGCAAAGGAGCGTAGGGCTGTTGAAAGCGAGATGAAGGTGGCGGATGCGACTGTCTCGTATGAGGAGCGCGACAAGAACCAGGCAGAAACCTTGAAGCTGGTATTCCTTGCCTACTTCCGTATCCTCAAAGCCCGTGTAGATCACCTCATGGGCGCGGTACTGGAAGGACTGGCCAGATTCGCGCACTTGATCAATCAAGAGTTCTTTGGTGATATCCTCGAAGTTCTCAAAGACCTCATCAACGAAGCTTCAGTCGACCTCCACACAGAAACCGGCGACGACCTTGATGAGAACCGCAACGCTCTCCGCGAAACTCTCTTGTGTATCACCACAGCATTTGCTCTTCTACACGGCCAGATGGACGTTATCAAGTCCGCCTCTTCACTGCACCTCGATCTCGACTTCTTCATCAAACACCTTTACAACATCATCCTCCCCCTCTCTCAGGACCAAGATCTTGAGCTCAGCGCCAGGAACCGTCATGGCCGCGATCCTAACGGCCTTGAGATACCCGCCGCGGCGAGTACAAAGGTCAACGTCGCCACAACGACCGTACTTTTCCTCCGCTCATTGCAAGCCGTTCTCCTCCCACCCACAAACACTCGCGCCGTTCCGCCCCTTCGTGTTGCCGCCTTCACGAAGCAACTAGAAACTGCCGCGCTGCACTTGCCGCAGAAGAGTGCCGTCGCTGTCATCAGTCTGTTGCAGCAGGTGAGCAAGGTTCACGCCAAGAAAATGATGACTTTGTGGCATACAGAAGACCGCAAAGGAGATGGCAAGTTCGACCCTCTGGGCTCGCTTGAGAGTGCCAACCCGATGGCCACAACTGTGTGGGAGGGCGAGCTTTTGAGGATGCATTTCGATCCCAAAGTCAGGGATACCGTGAAGCTTTTGGAGAAGAATTTGAACGGTAATTAACATGTTGATAAAACGACAAATTGTGTAACTTTAGCGGCAGACACTGCATTTCCTCGTCTCTCTAGACAGTCTTCACATTCTGGCTTTGCCACTATAGTGCAAACTTTGCAGCGACTGCTCGGCTTCCCGGGTTTCTTCGATCCAGGCTTGAGCTCTAGCGTCCAAAAATGCTGTCACGTCGTTGACTTCGCCCGATGTGTTGATGTGTTTCGCGAATTCTATTGCATCCTTAATGGCCAGGTTGGCGCCGTTGCCTGAGAGTATCTGCTGCGTATGCGCTGCGTCCCCGAGCAACAACGCACCTTTGCTGGCAACGAGTTCCTCGAGACACCTGGGTTCAAGCAAAGAAGAACGCATCAGCCAATGCAAGAGCCTGTCCTCGTTCATGGTGTCCGGGTTAAAAACTTGACGGAAGGGCTCCGGCTTTTCCCCCAGTGCTGCCACTTCTTCTACAAAGTGCTTGGCCAGGCTCTCGGAGTCACGTATGTTGCGATCAAGCAGAGGCTGGTCATTCTCGCTGGCGGCCCTGGAAAGCGTGTAGCTGATAGCCACAACCTGTTTTGCAGGATCCCAAAAGTCTGCTTTGATGGTGAGCAGAGCGTCGCCTTGGGTGTGGGTAATGCCATTCGGGTTGGTGAAGGTGTCTAACAGTCCAGGGGGGAGATTTGAGTATGCGATACGACGCTTGCCGTTGAATACGATGTACGGTAGCACTTTGAGGTCGCTCACGGATCTCGGCAAGTTGAGCAGAGATCGTGTTGCGGAATGCGCTCCATCGGCTCCGATCAAGAGATTGTACTCTCGAGTCTCGTCTTGGTCCCCAACTGTGAAAGTAGCAGATCTTGATGGGCTATTGGCTGAGATGTCACTGAGTTTGTGCTCCCATCGTATGTCAAGGCCTTTCCGCAAAACATGGGTCAAGGCAGCGCGGTTGACTCGTAATCGTTGGCCATCGGATACCAACTCATGACTATCCGGATGGTCAATGGCGACATGGCGCTTGAAGTCCTCTTCGCTGATTTCCAGGCTTTCCAACAGTGGCCTGTATGTACTGTTGTGAAGTGTGACTCCATAATTATTTCGCAGGTCTGCGGTACCCTTTTCGTAAATGACTGCTGGAATGTTCCTTCGACGAAGGCATTGGCCTATGACCAGACCGGAGAAACCGGCGCCTATTATACTGACCGGTGATGGCGGCATCTTTTTTTCAATCTGGCGTGGTTGGTAATTCAGAGAAAGATCTAACTTGTGATGGAAGTTCGGTTCGTATCCAAAAGTTGTTTTGCTGACGTCGACACTCGAAGCCCGTGCATTTTCGAGATCTCCATCTTGATCCCCATGCTCCATCCCTTCAACATCTTCCTCTCATTGGAGGTTAATCTAATCGGATCAATGCTATGTGTTATGCAGCTGTTTGAGGCCCACCTGGGGGACGTTTGACTTCTTGTCGAACCGAGCGTTCCTACATTATTGTTGATTACTTTCGTTAAACCCGTGCGGGGTCACCGAGGCACCACTATTAGTATGCCATGAGCCTTGGTGAGAGGCCTACTTGTAAGTTAGAGAGGTAGTGGAACATGGTTATTCTCATGAAAGTTGATCTGCCTAAGGTATAGACATCAACTGATTTCACAACTTCTAGCAACCAGTCATGACTGCAACTACCAACATCGAGACCGAGGCGTTCGTCGTCGATTCGCCAAAAGCCCCTTTCAAGCTCACCGCCATCATACTCGATGAAATGCGTGAAGATGAGTTCCTCATTGAGATGAAATATTCTGGGATCTGCCATACAGTAGGTGGGGAAATCTCCCTCTCTAGGGACAATCAAACCGAGACAGACGTGGGCGACATTGGCGGTAGTCTGTTCCGATTGTTTTGGTCTTGGGAGGGTCCTCTAAGATGACGAGATGCTGATGACCGGTAACTAGGAACTTGTCTGGCAAGCAAACCAACTTCCTGGCTTGTCTGATCCACCTGCAATCTTCGGACACGAAGGAGCTGGCATTGTCCGAGCAATCGGCGCCAAAGTTCACGACAAGAGTATCCGAGTCGGCGACCCGGTCTTGCTATCGATCTACTTCTGTCGAATCTGCAAGCGGTGCACCAGTGGCCACCCCGGGTACTGCGAGAAAGGCATGCTAAACCTGATGGGCACTCGCAGCGATGGCAGCACGACTTCGAAACGCAAATCGGATGGCCAAGTGTTGAAAAGCCAATTCTTCGGCCAAAGCAGCTTCTCACGTTTGAGCATCGTACGCGAAGCGTGTGTGGTCAAGTTCGACGGGCAAGTCGACGAGATGGGGATCTTTGCAGCTTGCGGATGCGGTTTCCAAACCGGTGCAGGGACTGTTCTCAACATCTTGAAGCCGAAGCCCGATGAAAGCGTTGTCATTTTTGGTATGGGAGGCGTTGGTCTGACCGCTCTGATGGGAGCAAAGTATCTGAAGGTGGAGCAGATCATCGCCGTGGATCTGACCGACAGCAGATTGCAGATGGCGAAAGAACTCGGCGCGACGGATGTTGTGAACTCGAAAGACATCGCAGACATGCCAAAGCATATCTCCGAGGTTACGAATGGTGGTGCAGTTTTCTGTATTGATTGCACTGGTGTCCCTAAAGTCATCGAGACTACGATTGACTGCATCGCTCCGCTTGGGTAAGGTACCTTGTGACGGTTTTTTGAGCGCAATGCTGACTCTGACCAGGACTGCGGTCTCTGTTGGCATGGCTCCAGCAGGCTCGAAAGTGACCCTCGACCCTGCAACCTTCATGTTGTCGAACAAGCGGTTCATCGGGTGCACTGAAGGAGACAGCGTCCCTTACGAGGTATGTTGTTGGGAGGCTTCAACTGAGAAGATGATGTCTTGGTTATTGTTACCACGCCAGCTGTCGCCGCATCTGATCGATTATAGCTTTATGACTGACTTCGTTCTAGTTCATACCAAAATTGATCAGCATGCAGAAACGCGGCGACTTCCCAATCGAGAAGCTTTGCACGTTCTATTCTTATACAGAGATCGACAAGGCATTGGCAGACATGCACAAAGGAAGCGTAAGTCCTACCGACTGTCCACCTACGAGGAACGCAACACGCTAAACATTCAAAGGTGATCAAGGCCGTCATACAATGGTAGCAGGTCACGAGGCATCTTGCTGGCAAGTCAGAATTCAACCATTGCGGCTTTCCCGGTATTGAAATGCTTCATACAGATGCGCATACCCTGGTCCATGCCAAAGTCTAATGAATACGTCGAATATCACTCGAAAGTATCCTTGTGCTGTGTGAGATATCAACATTCCCCCAGTATATTTGATCTTAGTATTTCACTGGAACAACCTGGTTCACGTACGCGGTGGTGTCGGCAGCTTTGGGTTATCACAAAGAAGCTGATGCCAGTGAGATCCTAATCGACGGAAATACGGCGCTCCTCGCACATGGTGGGAGATGAGTTCTTAAACTTCAGTCTCTCATTGGATCTGATCGTTCAATGTGGTAATACCATCGGCTTTGGTATTTCAGTGCGGCGACATCACCAGTGAGAGAGACTTTTTCTAACAACCATCACTCGTTGGATCGAGCCAGTTTTGGTGGTCATATCATCGGCTTCAGTACATCAAAAAAGCCATCTCACCAGTGAGATGTCCTCTCTCTCTGGTGCAGGCCTCTCGTTGGATATGTACGTCTTTTGTAGTAATATTATCGGCTTCAGTGCGTCAAAATGAACCTCACCGATGAGATGCCCCTCATCTAGTGCAGGTTTCTCGGTGGCATAGACAATTGTTTGAGCTAACAACATCGGCTCTGCTACGGAACGACGTCTTCGCCAGTGGGACTTTGTGACGGAGCTGCTCGATGGTCACGTAATAAGACGAGCACGGTCTGAGGCCGTCATTAGCCAAGGTCGTGACCGCTGTTAGGAACAGCACAACCCGATGATCCCTCAATAAGATGAGCCCGGTTTGTGACCGTTTTTAGTCAAGGTCGTGGCCGCTGTCGAGCTGACGCGACGGGGACGTTCTCTCGAACCCGGAAAAATACAATCCCCTTGAAGCATTTGAATGTACAAGTGAACAAAAGAGTCGAGCTCAGTGGAGTATTGAAAGCAACAAAATCATTCGTTCATTCGTTAACAAAGGTATCGAATCTCCCCAAACAGTATTACCTCCACTCATTCAGCCAGCCTACCTGAATATCTCTCGTCGTACTGATAGTACCAACGATTGGACATCTAGTAGGTGCTGTCCCTGGCAGCTTCCTCGCGCTTGGCCCTGCCCTTCTCGGCCATGTTGTCGTTGTGCAGCATGCCGCCGGCCTTCTCCATGAGCTTGCCAACGGTTGAGTCACTCTTGCCGTCCTTGGTGTCCTGGTGGTCGGAGGACTTGTTGCCGTAGCTATGAGGAGAGATGCATATTAGTCGGATGGGCATCTTGCTAAGAGGACGAGGCTTACCCTGGGCCTGAAGTAGTACCGCTGCCGTAGGTGCCTGTGCTGCTGCCGAGGCCTGCACCACCGACGCCTGTGGTGCTGCCAGTACCGGTGGACTGCTTTAGGGTTAGATTCTGATCCCGTCGGTTTCATAATTTGTGGTGTGTTCACAACTTACGCCATAGTGGTCACGCGCGGAGTCAGGGCCACGAAGACGGTCATTGTCGCTGTCTACACGAGGGTCGGCCTTATTGGCTACGTTGGAAGAGTGCGGGCCGCTGTTCGTAGAACCGTATGCAGAGGAAGAACCCAAGCCGCCGGAAGTGGTGGCGGTGTTGCCCCTGATGTCGGAAGACTGCTTTGAGATTAGGCTCTTGTTCTGTCGTAATTTCGTTCGGTATCGTTTAAACATACCCCATAGCTATCTGGGCCACGAAGCCTGTCATTGTCGCTGTCGATCATAGGATCGGCCTTATTGGCCAAGTTAGACGAGTGGTGGCCGGAGTTCGTTGAACCGTATGCAGAGGAAGAACCCAAGCCGCCGGAAGTGGTGGCGGTGTTGCCCCTGATGTCGGAAGACTGCTTTGACGTTAGATTCTTGTTTCGTTTTACTTTTCGTTCTGTGTTCTAAACTCACCCCATGGCTATCAGGCAAAGCAGAATTGCCACCGAAACCAGCGCCAGTCGTAGAAGCACCGGAGTTGGTGGAATCGTAAGCCGTGGAAGAACCCAATCCAGAACTGGAAGTGTTGCCGTAGCTTGCGTTGACATTCGGGTCGAGAGCATTCGCAGTGCCAGTCTGGTGGGGTCCTGAGCTCGACCCAAACCCAGTTGAGGAGTTGGTGTTGCTTGCAAGACCGCTCGAAGTGTTGCCGTACGCTTTGCTGTTGTCCGAATCAACTCTTGGGTCGATCTTGTTCATCATGTTGGACTTGTGAACAGGCTCAGAAGAAGTCGTCGAGGAGCCATAGTCGGTGGAACTTCCACCAAGACCGCTTTGCCCAGTGGCTCCAAGGCTGTTGTTTCCCGAAGTCCCATAACCACCAGTCGATGTGCCAGTGCTCCTGCTCGAGTTATTGTCGTAAGCCTTTGAATTATCGCTGTCCACTCTCGGATCCAGTTTATTCATCATGTCCGATTTATGGGGTCCCGCAGTCGACGAGTTGTAGTTGTCGTCACGGCGGACGTCAGAGTCCAGGCCGCTGGCAGTGTTGCTGGTTCCGTAGGGATTGGTTCCGGTTGGGTTGGACTGTTGACTTGTCAGCTATTACTATCGAAAGGATCGAAGGATTGAGGATCAGAGCATACACCCAGGCCACCTGTTGTACCGGTGGTACCATAAGCCTCGTTGTTGTTGTAGCCTGACATGATGGAGATAGTTCAATGCTTGGAAGTGAGTAAGAGAGGATTGGGTTGGTGTGAGGATGTGAGTAGAAGACGAGCGGTATGCCAGAGCAGGGGAATGAAAGTCTTTATAGCTGTTGTGCAGCTACGCGCAGCGATGGTATCATCGTCAAGCCATGCCCTCACTTGAGCACAGCTCGCTTTGCCAGACCAAGTTTCTGCCAGGTGCCATGTCACGAGCAATCTGCAAGGCCTTGCGAGCGATGCAGATGGCGTCACTGGAATTACTGAGAGACGCAGGACCGGTTTGATCTTCAGCCCAGTTCCCTATACAGCGTGGTATGTGGTGGTTTAGTGTGCCACCACGTGTCAGGTGTCTGTATACGTACACGTACACTATGCGGCGTTACGAAGCCACTCGATCACTGTGGGTAGGAGGCTAAGTAAACGATTGCCTTGGTCTGTTTGTTTGAGGGGGGCCAGGCATTGGCGATCCCTGGGAGTTCATAGGGTAGCTCCACTTTGAAGTGCCACATACGCCTCTTGGAAGGGCTTCCTGCCACTTGACGAAAGCGTGCTGTTCGCCTGAATGTCTTGCCCGCAGCGTTGTTTCACACTCGCGTCTGCTTTGCCCTGCTTACGTGCATGGCGTGACGATGGTACATCTGCCTGGTGTCATGATTGTAGGAGTTGAAGCAAGGTGGAGTCAATTCCCCGTGACAGGCAAACCAAGGGAACGTTGCTGTGAATCCAATGAATCCATGTTGTGGAGTCAGCCCAGATCTTGCCCCACGTAACCTCCACGTCATTCATCGTCGGACCCTGAAGAAGTCGTTTCTTGAAACTTGCCTCTCGTAAGAAGCAATCAATCGTTTTGCCAAGTTACCAGGTAAAACAAAATTACAGCCTGTGCCTAGAATGGCGATCTTGCATCTGGAACCTGCTCAGCCCCATCAATCAAACTCCAAATTGTCGCTCTGCCGCCGGGCAAGACGTCAATCGATTGTTTGCCCTGCCGATTGGGCCGAGAGCGGCCACTCGCGGATGTAGGGTCCTGAAAGAGGTCGAGGGCACAAGGTGTCTTGTTGTGTTTCATCGGCACCGTACGCCAAGATCGCCTGAAGTGGATAAGCCACGCTGAACAATAAGGTTGCTGACACGACTCCAGACCCATACGACCTCGTTGTATCTAAGCTGGCGATGTTACCACGAAGGATGACTGGCTCTCTCACGAAGAGAATGTCACAATACCGCTGGGCGCTAGTTTGACATAGTTACAGGCATGATTCGATATTGAAAGGACGGACAGATGAGACTGCCTACTCTGATTATGCCAGTCAAAATCCTTCGCCGTCACCATCCCATTCTGTAACATGAAGCCAACGCCCGGCACCGGATCAACATGTATGCTCGTATCTTTCAACCTAATGCCTCCCGGACCACCCTCTTCATCGTAGGATGATTGCCAGTTTTGTCGTCCTAATCGCCATTGTGGATGGAGGCGTTCTTAGAGCTGAGGCATAAAGTGTGCCACGGCACCTCAGCTATCCGCCACGGATATCACCATCAGAAATGGTTAGCCCCCACGAGAGACTAGCATTAGATACCGTGTCTCTCAATGGCGCCAACCCGGAAGAATTGGACTTAAGTCGATGGCATCACTACAAAGTCTAGGGAGGCCGGTATGTGGGAACGGGTCTCTCAATGGTGACAATTCACAAAGAATGTACCCAAATCGATGATACCACCATGAAATCCTGAAATCCTGAAAGATCTAGCTCACTAAGGTTGCTGACACGACCCCCAAACGCCATGCTATACGATCTCGATGTAGTATACAACTGTTCAAAGTTTAGACTTCCTACCTCCCTTGACGCCGCTTACCATGTCTCCGCTCAGCAGGAAATCAGGATATTGATACCCACCCATATCACCGCCCGCCACCCTCCATGCTCCTCCGTCCACCACGAGTGCATGTCCGTTCACGTAGCTGCCAGCTTCGGAAAATAGGTACACCGTCGCATCCGCAATCTCCTTCACCTCGCCCCATCTTCCGATGGGAATGCCGGTCTTACTCCTCCGAGACGTCTCCTCGTCAGTCTTCGCCAGTCTCTCCATGCCCTCTGTGTTTGCGATTGGGCCCGGGGTGATGACATTCGACGTCACGCCCAGGGGACCGTACTCGAGCGAGGTCGAGAAACTGATCTGGTCTACCGCCGCTTTCGCTGCTGAGACGTGTGCTTGCAGAGGCTTGCCGGTGTAATGGAAAGTCGCGGAAACGAAAATGATGCGGCCGCCAGTACCAGTAGGATAGGCCTTTCCGGTGTTCTTGTGCTTGCTGGCGCTCTCAACAAGGTAAGGCAGAGTGGCTTTGGCAGTGTTGTAGGATCCCAGTGCATCAATATCCATGACGGTCTTGAAAGCATTGCTGCTCAGCTGCGCCATCGGAGCGAGGAAGTTACCAGCAGCACCAGCGATGGCAAAGTCGATTCCTCCGAGCTCCTTAGCACAGCGATCTGCGGCGTCTTGCAAAGCTTGAGGGTCTCGCACGTCGACCTGGCCAATGCCTATTACTTTGGCGCCGGCTCGCGCGGTGGCGATGTCTTTGGCCATGCGCTCGGTCTTCTCCACATTGCGGCCAATGATGCATGCGTTGCCTCCCAGGGCCACGAATGCACGAGTTTGGGCGCTGCAGATTGTACCTGCGCCGCCGGTGCAGAATAGGACTTTGTCGTTGAAGATGCCGTCGCGCCAGGTGGAGCTGAGGAATTCTTCGCGTGGAATGGGCATCTTTGAGATTGTATGTTCGTGTTTGCTTTAGCAAATACGTTTCTTTCGAGTGGACCAAGTGGGAATTGACTTGTTTCGCGAATCGAGTAATTAACCACTTCCGGTGCGGCCGTAAGGATACGTAGCCTCGGTTGTGTTGCGAAGTAAGCTGTTTTTGAGCCTGACAAAGATTGCTTAGTGATCTATTTGGTGAGAAGAGTAGCGTCACCTTGCCGGTAGTGTGCAATTGAATGTATTTATTTATTCGAGGTGTCTAGGTACGTGTTCGTCTAGTGAGGTGTTGTTCCGCTCGTCGTGTGCCTCGGCTATACGGCTTGTGTACAACCCTAAGGGTTAGATCACAATGCCATCTCCCTCTCGTGGGACAAATCATTTATGACAGAATAATGCTACCAGCGCCGCCAAATATGTACCAATTTAGCTCTCCCCTGGGAAACCACAATATTCTTGGCTTGATAGGTTTTACATGATGATATGTATATGCAAAGTGAGAGAGACACGTGTTTGACGTTCAGTTGGAATAGAAAGCTTTCGACTGAGCTACATTCTGCTCACTAATAGGTAGGTAGCAAAGCGCTATATGAACAAGTTTGAATAATCAATCAAATCAGTGCAAGTGTGGTATCGAACTTTAGCCCCTTCCCCCATTTTGAGTAGCCAATTGAATCAGAAAAAGAGCCGGAAACCGGCGAACGAGAGGAAGAAACCAAAAAGCAAGAGGGGAAGCAGGTATCATCCGGAAGATGATCAATTCAGATGTCGAGAAAGATGACGGCTTCTGCTCTGCACAATGACAATCTTTTTTTGAGCAAATATCGCTAGACATCTCCTTCTTCCGTCGTCGTGACGCCTGTTCTGGGCATATGTACAACGTGTGCGTTGTGTTCATATATCCACAATGTTGGATTCCCCAAATCTGGTGTTTGTGTCGATGATTGGGGTCGAAATTACTAAGCTGACAGAGGAGATCATGATACCGGTCATGAGGTCGTGGTGTTGGTATAGGGTAGATGAGAGATCGTAGCGAAGGTTTCGGTGGGTGGTTAGGTATGTCAGTCGGTGGGTCGTAGGGCGTGATTGTTTGGTGGCGTCTGTGCTGTGGGTATCCAAGAATCCGCAAAACCAAAAAAGAAACATTACGCCCGCGTGCTCGTTTCATGGCAACGTGAGTCCACGTGCCGTTTGGTCGTTAATTAGCAGAGAGCAAGAGAGCACGTCTCACATTTCCTCGGCCAGGCTCTCGTCACCCGCTTCGCGCCATTCGCGACTCTGTTCCGTGAGGTTCTTGACACCTGGGATGCGAGCTGCCCAAAGGCTTTCGGAGGGCGTGCGGAATGACACACCGCGCTGCGAGGAAATGACGCCGATGGTTTGCAAGACGGCTTTGCGCGAGTCGCGGCTGAACACGGCTGGGTGGCCGATCCATTCCAGAGCACTCTCGAGTTCGTAGTCGAGGGCGGACATGGTTCTGGTGTCGATGCCAGCGGCCGGCGTGAAGGTGTGCGTACCTTCTTGGCGAAGAGGAGATGGAGGGCGAGGGCTAGTGCCAGTGGATGCGCTGTAGGTCGATTCGGTTGGCGAGTCCCTCATCTCGGCGGTCTTGGGCGTCGGCGGAAGGGCGCCACTGGGTGGCGGTGGGAGTGGTGGAAGACCACCTTTCCCAAGACCCTTGAGTATGCTGCGAGTTTCTGCCAGCAGATGATGACCGCGCTCGTTTTGCCCGCGAGACACCAGTGTCAGAGATCGGGACAGCATGTCAGACGTGAGGAGCTCCATGCGTCTTTGGACGACGTGAGGGTGAGGCGGGATAGGTGGCGATTGCGCGCGAGAGTTCTTACGTGCGTTGGGTAGCATCGTGATTGCAAGCAAGGATGGTCGTGGGGCATGCGAAAGATGTCCTTCACGGAGGATGTCGCCCCAAGAGAGATCGGCTTGGAGTAAGGGAAGTTCTTCCACGGAGAGAGTACGCATCTCATCTTGATCGAATGGGCCTCCTAAAGCTTCCAGGCCGGAGATCATGCTTTCCCACGGATCGGATGGAACGTGATCTGGTGTTGAGTTATCCGGTGCGATTGCCAGCTGTACCAAGATATCTCTCTTGTCTCCAAATCGCAAATCGCCGAGAGAAGCTTCCGCGTCACGTCCAGTGGCCCGTTTAGTTATCTGCAATGCGCCGCTAATTTTGACAAACTTCGCAGGCGAGCCTTCAGGGATCCGGAGCTTTACTTTGACATTCTGGTGTGAGATGGTTTGCAGCGAGCCCAAGCAGCCTGCAACACATTCGCGGAGCATCATCCAGTCCTTGACGTAGGTGTACGAAGCCTTGGTCCGGGTTGAGAGCTCTACCATAGTATCGGGCTTGTGAGTGAGGCCAAGACCGAAAGAGTGGATAGAGATCTTCGCAGCTTCCGCACGGGACACGACGAAATCGACGCTGTCTGCGTCTGAGGTGGGTGAGTCGCTAATGAGCAGGATAGTGGAGAGCGGGTTCGCGGATTTGCGCTGCATCAGAAGGTCCATGGCAACATTGGCACCTTCAACCACGTCGGCGCGCATGCTCTTTTGGCCTACAGGCCTGATCGAACTCAGAATTTGCGACCAGCCCTTCCAGTTCTTGGATGTCATACCCACGAGAGGCACTCCACCAGCAGCTGAGCCGAATGTTACAAGTCCCATGCGGTCATTTTCGCCAAGATGCGATACCAGGAATCGGAGAGAGTCTCGGAGAAGGTTTATTTTGAGGCCCTGCATAGATGAAGAAACGGGGATGACGACGACGATATCGAGAGGAACGTGGACTGGCGATGCGCTTAGTCGCATTTCCGGGGCGCCTGCGCGAGAGTTTGTGTACTCGGTAGGAGCGGTGGCTTGCGATCGATTGGCTCCGTAAGTCGACGAGTGAGCCGAAGACGCGCGCTTCGGGTTCGAATATGGGCGATTCCTGTAGTCGTCCTCATCGGTAGACGTGTCTTGTTCGTACTCATATGGAGGCTCTGCCTCAAAGGTTTCCAGGTTGGCAAGGGCTTTTCTCCAGAGATCGAGTGTGTGGCGTTCTGAGAACATCAAATGGAAATGGGGCAGCTCTGCCACTGACAGGCTCAGTGTCAAAATGCCGTATTCTGTGATCGTTAGCCCCGAGCGGAGATCTACCAAATATGGAGACTTACGTTCTACAAATTCCACTTCTTTCAAATGCTTCTTGATCAAGATGGATCCTTTGAGAGTACACTTTCCCTTCGATTTGGGGTTTGCGCCCGCACCGTCCCAGTGCTGGCTTTCGTTAGAAGAAACCTTCTTCTCTTTCACGCAAATGAGCATTTCCTCAAATAGATAGCATTCGAGTTCTTGCCATGATTGACGGTCTTTGCCAACACGCATCGTACCGTGCAAGATGAGGCGGCCAAACCTTGAGATATCAAGCCCATGCCAAACGTCTACCCTCTGGAAAAGTTCCGTTTTGACGGCTTCCAAGTTCTCCTTGTGATTGTAATGCTCATGGACACTGTCGATTGGGCGGTGCGATTCTTGCGACTGGAAAGATTTGGCCTTGCGCGGCGGCTCATCATGGCCGCCCGGTTGGTGCGAAGACGCCGCTCTCATGTCTTCGGCGTTCGCCCGCCACTTGCCATCGACGACTTCGACGGTGACCAGACATGTCAAGCTTTGCTGCTGACGCGATTTGCTGAGTGTTGGGAACTCGCTGCGAACCGTTACTGTCGGTGGAGGGATCGGATTCTTCGCGGCTAGGCGTCCGCTCAGGCGTGTCTCCATAGACTGAACGTCATAGTCGTGTCGTCGGTGGTGATGCGTCTCTGCATAGTCGGTAGTCGACATCATGCCTGTATCGCCGCTCATGTTCCTGCCATGCCCTTGTGACGAAGTGTCGTAACGGGGCTCCTGGCGATGTGAGTTACTGCGGGCACGCTCCGGGAGAAGATGCTCTCTCGTATTGCGATTCTGCGGTCTCGGTCGCTGCGTGCCCGTTGGTTCCTGAGGTTGTGGGACTTCGGGATGCCATTGTGCCGGGGTGGGTGTCGCTTGAGTATCCCGCGAAGCATCTCTGGTATGTTCAGGAGCTTGTGCTGACCGTACAAGCTTGTTGAGGTTCTCGAAGTCGATTCCGGCGCCTCTACTCGGGTCCAGACCTAAAGGCGCGTCGCACGTTGGACAATTTTGCGCCTCAAATTCCTGAATATATTCGTAGAAGCACGCTTCGTGGGCGACATGACCGCAGGAAAGCTGCAGGATACGCTCGCCTCGAAGAGTGTGCTCCAGTGGCTCCTCACACGCGGCGCATTGGGAGCCGATAAACGTACGCTCCCGCCTAGACTCGCGTCCTTTTGCGGCCAACATACTGTTGCGCTGTGCTTTGAGGCGAACGACTGGGGAACGTTGGTCGAATTGATTGTTTGAAGGGTGTCGTCCGTCCTGGTGAGGGGTCTTGAGATGTGATCGCAAAAGGGAACCGGTGTCCTTCTTGCGGAGTACGCGAGGGTCTTCCCTGATCGCTAATTGGAACAAGACACCGTCAGTCGACTTTGTCTCAGAACAGAACCAATTGGCGCAGCGGTGAGCCGAGCTTTTTACTCACTGTGATTGTCGACACTGGGAGAAAACTCCACGTTCCGGCGGTTCTTTGCTTCGTGGGTGTGAGGTCCAAGCAGACCCGAGGCGACGTAGGGAGCGAGTTGACGATGTTGAGGCGATGCACGCGTCCGGCGCTGGCTCCCCGCTGACGAAGAAGGAGGGATGTCGTGGGCCAACATAACAGTGCCGGGGCTATAGGAGAGGGTCTCATAAAATTGAAGCGGCAGACGGGCCAATCTGGCGGTGCTAAGACCTTAGACCTGTAACCAGCCGATCAAACTCTAGGTAAGTTCACGTCCTGCGAGACGACGGGGGGGTACTGGGTTGCAACGTCAGGGCAGGGCTGGGTTCTGTGTACAGAACAGACTCCAGAGATAGCTGCAGCCCGAGGTCAGGCCATAAATGCGACATGAAGCGTAGGGAGACCGGTTTGCCGATTGCTCCAGAGCAGGCTGAGCCACCCAAGGCGCCCCGAGGCCATGTTGCAGGCATGGACAGCCTGGACAAGCCGTACGCACAGTGCACTCGACGGTCGCGAAGAGGGTGCCCTTGTCATGCTAGACCTGCGTGCCCGACTCGCAGTCCGCGACGACCCCTGCTAGCCATCGCGCTACGGCCTCATTTTGACAAACTTCCTACGTAACGCAGCCGGCAGGAATCAGGATCGAGCGCCGAGGACGCCTCGAGAACCTACATATGCACACGGCGAGAACATGCACTTGTACCGCATGCGGCCGGACGTCATATGCATCGCCTGCGGCAGAAGTGTAAAGTTGGGAGGAGATGGCTTGCTCTGATTTGTCGGAAAATCACGACATCTCATCCTGGTACCGGACCCGTCCGTCCGCGGGTGCAGCCATCGATTTCTGACATATCGATATCAGGCCTTGTGTTATACTAGCCCGCGCGCTCGGGACGGAAGTGAACTGGGACAGTTCTCATCGACGATGGTAGTAGTCTGTCCCAATTGCGCGTCCCCTTGAGAGACGCGATAGAATGATCGTCGCTGTCGTCCCAAGACTTGCGTGGTCTGGAGCTAGAATGACAGCGTTGGGAAGGGCTGTCACGGCCGTGTGCCATGAAGCGAACAGTGCCAGAGTGCCCGGTCTTCGCCTACTCCGCACAGTGTGAATATTCCCTGCACCGATCAAAACCGGCACGAGTTCCCCGCTTGCATATACAAATGCACATGGCAATCCTTGACGGCTCCCACATTTCGTAGGCAGAGTGGCAGAACCCGATGTGTTCTCAGTTGCCTCACACCTTATAAGCGAGCCATGCCGGCTACCCAAGGGGGATATGTCGCCCAACAGCCGTGAGCCTGTGCCTGAGATCCAGGGTCAAGCCACTGACATGTTCTCTGCGCGTGCGCTCCGATTTGCTTGAGGACGTAGGCTGTATGCCACATGGGGCGACCGGTCCGACGAAGCCCCTGTCTCTTCCATGCAAGCCCCATCCTTCGGACAAGAAGGCACGTGGAAGGGTCATCCCTCTCGTCGCACAGCATACCCTGCCATATACCCACTCTGCCGGTTCGTACACTTTTCTGCAGCTTTCTCGTCATCACAAGCATTAGGCAGTTCGAGTAACTAATTACATGCATAATTTGGATTTTGCCGTCCAGTAAAATGTCCAACGATGGGTGTAGCCGCTACCCGTGGGAACGATGGAACGCATTGGAAACTCGCTTAGCGACCAATGTTTGACGCGGCCTGCAGTGTTCCAGGACAAACGGGAATTTTGACACGCAGTGGCGACAGGTGAGACATCAAACCGCTTCCACCGCTTCCTTCGTTGACGGCGAAACGGTACCCAGACAGCTGTCCCTGCATTGCCCAGTCCCAGCGGCCGAACCATGAACGAGAATTGGAAAGCGGGCTTTGATCAATCGTAAACTTGAAAGTTTGAAAACCCCGGATAGCGAGGTTGGCAGCGACAAGTTTCTAAATCTTTGGATGAATGGTGGATTGACCACGCGACAACAAGGATTTAAGCGAGTCAGGGTTGGCAAAACAGAAAGTGATCTGATCGTCCCTTGCACTCTTAAGGCTACAGTACGACGGTTTCCTGTAATCAAGACTCCATCTTGTTCGGTGCGCGGATCTCGCCATTTTGCTATGATTGTCAGTCTCGCGCACGTATGCGTGCATGAACCCTTGGTACGTCCTTCGACACGAGGCTTCAAAGGGGCAGGCAGGGCGTTGAGCCACCTGTCCATACTATCGGAAGACCAAGACGCCTCGCGTGCAATAGTAGCAGTCGTAACCTCGTAGTAGTGGTAGGGTTTGTGTTGCTCTCTGCCGAAGATGCCCACAATGGATCAATCCTCTAGGTTTCGAGTCCATTCCACCAATCGGCGCCGAACCATCTGGGCCAACAGCAATTGCCAGGATATAGGATTATCTTTACTATTCTCTTAGCGGCCAACATTTCTAAGCCATCAGGCTCAGATGGTGGCTTCGAAATGATAATACCAGTACGTTGATTCCATGCGCAGTCCGAGATGCTGTCACATTGCGACAAGTCTCTCAGCGGTCAAGCCATACTGATAGTGATCTGGTGGCTGATAGCACGAGCATAAAGAGAGTAAGTACCAAGCACTTTATTTTCGCACTGACCTGTGGCATCGCTAAACGCGGGTGGCTTGTTGAGATCACCACAACAGGTATCATCCCGACTTCACTTCCAAGTTCTTCTGCCACACAACAACGGTACTTTAGTAGTAGTTGAGGGCAAACAAGCCCGGGTGTGTGGTGAGCGGCAGGATTCATTTTAGAAAGTAGAGCCCAATTAATATTAGCAACTCCCTCGGCAAGCTGAATGATTATTGAAAGTTAATAGCGAGTGCTGCGTCGAACCTTCGTCGCGTCTTCCATTCAGATTCAATTGCCGCTTCCTACGGGTCCGCGGTAGCTTTGTTGTTGACCCCTCATCGGGAGTGTCTTGTTTCACGATGTAGCGGCAGGAGAGAGTTGGAGCTTGTGGCTGTAACTGGAGGTTCGTCTCGAGTACGGAAGCATGTTCGAGCCTGATGGAAGCCTCGGATAAGGACGCGCGCGCTCATCGGAGCCTGATCAAGCTGTTCTCCAAACGCAGTGCGGCAGTAGTGTTCGTGCCCTCGAGTCAGCGACTTGAAGGGCCGGCCGCACGGGTTGATCGCCCTCTCAAGCCGCCAGCTCGGTCCTCTCCCCATCTTCACATATGGCAGTTGCTCCGACTCTTCGGTCACGTAGCGCGTTGTCGGAGTCAGTCGCAAACGGTTGCGCTATCATACACAATATGATCTCCGATGCTAATCGCATAATTTGAATGAGCACCCCTGCCAATCCGTCTTCACTTCGCGATAGCAAAGCTCGGCGTCCCTGAAGAGTCAAGACAGATCTTACGGCCAGTTTCAAGAACGCCTGTCCAGAAGAGGGAGGTGATATGGAGAATGCTTCTGCTAGTGCAGCTCACACCGGAGTCGCTGACCGAGATGTGCAAACATTATCTGAAAGCTAGGCGTCGGCTTTTGCTGCCGCTGGTGTCTTCACAGTCAAGAATCCGGAGAAGGCCCAAGGCTTTACCGTAGCCTGACCTGTGACTACTGCAGCCACCGCGCCGCTTGCAGCTCCTCTTGACTGCTAAACATTGTACTAGTAGTACTATCGATGTGACGATGCGTCGTTGTCACGCAGTAGTGGCTTCTTCAGGGCATCATCGAAGTGATGCTTCTGCTTGAAGAGACTTTTCTTGCGTGTGACGCTTTGCAAGTCGTTGTCACCTCAAGGCTCAGCAGCACCTGGGTTTTGCTGGTGCGACCGGCAATTGTGCGTTCATCCGCATCAAACTTCGCGTGACGTGTTCTAGCTGGTCGCCTTAGGGGTTTCTCTCCCGAATGCTGCACGTGGTCGTGGAGCTGTCGATCTGGCACTTCGTTCCAGTCCTCGCCGGTGGTGAACTCTGCGTCAGTACAAACGCTGCGCCGTTTTCACTTTATTATCGCGACGAATCCTCCGAAGGGTCGCGATCGGCTATCTATTAGGTTGTACGATCCTCCTTGGGCGTTGATGATTATTAGGATAGCAATCGGGCTGAAGTGATGTGCGAGTGATGTGCAAGTGTGATCCGAGACGGTGGGAGGTGGATTGGTCGAGTCTTTCTCGGTTTCTTGTCGGTCTCGTGAAACATGTTCGATGTATCGATCCTTCCTTGCATCAACATGATGTCGGATGTGACGTAAGGGTTAGGGTTGGGTTTAGTGTCCATGGTCAACATCACTTCGACTTCGATCGCGAACTTTCATGTAGACGTAGGTATGGTATGTGTCTGAGTGGCAATCGTGTGGTATTCTCTTGGCAATACTAGTGGTATTTCCAAGTGGGTGGCTAATGATATTGCCTCCTCGAAGATGGAGGACCAGTGAGAGAGCATCAACAGTAAGGCAACGTTTCGATGGTGCTCGGTGACTTTTCTCGTATCGCAGTTGATGGTATGACTTTCTTCGGAATGTCGAGCCCGCGGTGAAAGGGCAGGTTGGCAAGTACTTTACATGATTACTCACGGTAAACATACAACAAACCGCAGACTGTGTACTGTATCTGCCTCCTTCTATTGCCCTCAGCTGATATCTGTCGAGCCACCTGCTCTTGCTTACGGCCCTGCCCACACCATTGCCGCTACCAAATGAAAACTCGTGTCGTTACATTGAGAGCAGGTTCAAATACAGCATCTTCCTCACACGCACCCACAGCCATGATATCTATAGCACTTAACAACTTCATGCTCTCACATCAATCCACAGTATGGCTATACCACGTCTCATGAATAATCCATTCGCAAGTGCAACCTATCTGACAATGGTGTAACAATCACAATTCACGTCGGCCGCGAACAGACCCTGCGAACATGTACGCCGGACTATATATTAGCAGTCCAGTTCAGTGGGAACTTCTGGAATTATTCCCGCGAGCTCTCAAAGCTCACAGGCATGTGCGTCTTCGAATTGGCGGACGACCGATGTTTCGTTTTTGGACGATTTATGTCGTGGATTACCGGCGGAGGCGTAGCGTGGCACGACAGACTGGTGCAACATCGAATCATTCGATTTGCCATGGTGTTTGCATGTCCCACTTTTGACCAACGAACTGGTGGAGAAGTTCGGCAAGATTTCTTCCTTCATTCGCCAGATGATCCAGTTTTGGTCGACATCAATCATCTCTGCACTTAACAGGAAGTCTCCCAGCTCCGGAGGTTGAATGCCTGGTTCTGTGCAACGATCCCTGGTGGGAGATGGATGGGCGGAAATGCCCGCATTGATCTGGTCCAGGGAGTTTGGTGTAGGACTTGCTTGAGCAGATGTCCATGGATTACGGTCTTGCCATCCACCCCAAGCGACTTTCAGGAAACAGGGGAGACCAGATCGTCCCTGTGAAGATTGGCTCCGATGTACAAGCGTCGGTGTGAGAGGGGAATCGCAGATGGTCCCCTGAGTCCCAGTCAGCGTGACCTTTGTCCTAGCTACCATGATCACGAAGTTGAAGTTCGTTGCGATCCAGCTGTCTGGTACTTCATGTGTGCTGCTGACCGGGCCGCTCCAGTAGCAACACCGCCTGCCATCGACGGGATGCCTCCCGTGAGACAGGAGGATCGACCTCCGAAAAGGTCTGCAGAGGCAGTAGATGAAGCATCGAAGAGAGGAGCCAAAATACCCAGACAAGGACTCGGTGCAAGTGATGCAATTGGATTTGAAGCGCGTGTTTTCAACCTCAACAGGTTGATGAGACAGAAGGGACAGTAGACATGCAGCGAGCTGTTTTCAATGGCAGATATAATTAATTCATACAGGAAGGCGTTGATAGGTAAGGTACTTGTTCGCACCTCGGCTGTGGCTGTGAAGTGGTGTTGGTGTTGTACAGGGATCAGTCTGGGGCAAGATCATCCCCAAGCTCAAGCAAGGCAAGGACGTCACCACCACGATAGCACGATAGAGCTCCAACTCAATTGACTACTGCGGCGCCCAACAAACACCTACAGCTCCCTGCAAGCATAGCACAAAGCATTGGCACTGCGGCTCCACACCAATACAGCTCTCCCAACATGCCCACCACCGTGACTGCCTGCAAGTTTGTGGGCACCATCAGCCTCGGCCTCCTCACGGTAAGTGAATTGCATCGCAAGCTTCGATCAACACATACATAGACTCCAAGACTAACAACACACCTCTCTCCCCCTGCAGGGCGTCTCCTACACTCTCGCGACTCAGTCCCTCCCTTCTCTCCTCACTCTGCCCTCCGCCAAACCCGCCGCCCACACTCTCGCTCAAACCACGCGTCTCGCGACCCTACACGTCCGCACCCTCTCGAGCCTCGCCAGCATCTCGCTGCTCACCGCCTTCGCTCTAAGTGCTGCACGTGTCCGGCACCCCTACCTGCTATGGACCGGCCTTGTGGCGGCGGCCAGCGGCGGGTTGAACATGTTTATGGAAAAGCGCTTGAAGCAGGGTGTGGTTGAGGACGACGTCGACAACGTCAACGGCGAAGAAGTCGAGAGGAGGGCAAGGGATCAGCAGTGGGTCGAGTTTGTCAGGTGTGGCGTCAGCGGATTGGGCTTCGCCATGAGCGTTCTGGGCATTTGGGGCGATGGATCGTGAGGAGTTAGACTTGGCGACGAAGATGATGATGGATTATGATCTGGCGTTTTGTGGATTGTTTCTCGGTTCCCTAATTTGGACGAGTGTTACCGTTCTGCGGGAGTACAATATGGCCATGAGTATCCTTACGGCAATGAAGTTCGATATCGCAGCACGTGCTGTGAATTTGCCATATGACAGAGCAAAAGAGGCACTGACAGATAAAGCGAGACTCGCCACTTTGTTGGCCACTCAACTTCACTTAGTATCATCCCATCCTTCATACCACCACCCAGTATCTTCGATAGCGCTCCTATACTGCCACTGGTCTATCTTGCTCCGACCAAGAAAGTCATCCTCAGGCGTGCACGCACACCTGTCACTCACGTTCGTTACCATTCACCTAATCTTTACAGTCTACAGTAGGCTGACTAGCGCCATAACAGCATGTCCGACACACTCGAAGACGCGGCCACAGCCTCAACTCCGGCTACGGAGTCGACAACGTCCGGCTCCTCAGTTGTTGAGCAGAGCGGGACCCTTGTCAACAAGCTCATGCTCGAATACACACTGTTCGAAGACACAAACGACCAGGGCATTACCCGTAGCCTACTCGAGGGGGCCGAGAAGACAGCTTCTGATCAGAAGCAAGGTCGTACCGATGGCATGAAGAAGTTCCTAGACTTTAATCATACCCTGAGCAAGCAAGATGCCAAACGTGTCAAGCGCGAACACAAGGTACGGAGAACAAGATATCCACATCACTACCAGGTTTGCATCGAGCTAACACACTCTAGGGGGCCAAACCCGCGGTGCCGGATCTCTCCCTCAAAGTCATCCAGGGCGTGCATCGCATGATGATGATGTTGAAAGAAGACGAATCTGGCAATGCCCTAGCTTACGATGACCTTGTCTTCTTCCTCGCAGTGTGCAACAACAGCCTCGAGTTTGACAAAGATCTCAAACTCTTAGAGTATGAGGTGGACAACGCATTAGATGCGGTGAAGTTCCGCCAGATCTGCGATGCTAGCCCGACGACGTCGAACGTGAAGCCGATCAACTACCACATCGTGCTCAGCGGCATCAAAGACACCATAGATCAGCTTGTCATCTGCGGCAAGCGGTCTGACCAGCAAGCAGTGGAACAGGACGATGGAGCTGTGACGCCTGCCGGCAATGACCTGGTGAACAAAATCGGCAAAACCGTCGAAGTCGCAAACCTGCAGTACCTCTTCGAGAAGGTGCAGCATGCCGTGCAGTACACGTCGACAGATGCTGACATGGACAAGCTGTCGCAATTGAGTGAACAGATTGGCAGTGTTCTTACCGTGCGTGAGCAGTAAGGATACTGCTTGGCTGCAATGATCATAGGGCTTGGTATTGGATAAGGCTTTCTTCTTGGGTGACGAGGGTCTCGGGGCAGTCTTGGGCGGTGTCCGAGGTGAGTTGTCTCGTTCGAGTTGTCCCACTGATGACTTTAAAAGTACTGTACGAAACCATGTTTTTCTCTCCTGCCGCTACATCGCAAAAAACACAGACTCGGTTTGGAAGTGAGAAAAGGGTGAGAACAGGATGTTCAAAATCTTGTACAAACGATGAAGTAAATTATGCTCACGTTGAAAAACGTCTGTCCCGATCATAAGGGGAACCGTAGCGCCATAAGACAAGCCGAAGTGTCGTTAACGGCATGTTTAAAGCCATATGCCCCCAATATGCAAGTCCCTAGAGGTATCGTTATGCCCAGTAAAATAAGAAAAACGCCGTAACCCTCCCAATCCATGACCATGCCCGTAAACTCCCAGCGCGCCCCGAAAACGGGGACACACTATCATATCCCAATCCACCTCTTCGTCCATACTATCCCTCATCCCCTCGCCCGCTGCCGAAGCCTGGGCGATCCCGAAGCACCGATCCGGTTCCTCCTCGTAGGCCTCAAGCTCTGAGAGAGAATCTCAGGCTGGGCCGGAAGTTCTTCTGCTGGAGCAGGCTCTTTCTGCTCGTCAGTAGTAGTGTTGTCCAGATCGCCGTACATCTGCAGGATTCCAGCTTCCATGTCATCCTGGTTGGACTCGTCACAGTCGACCAGCTGGCCGTTGACGTAGCGCTTGCCGTCGGCAGTTCGTCTCGATCTGCGCGTCCTCACGGGAACGAAGACTTTGCCGTCGGCGCGCTGTTGTACTGTTGTCCGGGTAGTTAGATCCTGGTCCAGTTCGCCGTTGGTAGTCCGTTTCCGCTTGGGTGTGTTGATGGGAATGATGACCTTGCCATCGGCGCTCTGTTGTACAGTTGTACCTGTAGTCATGTCCTGGTCCGGCTTGTCCTGGTCCAGATCGCCGTTGTACATCCGGAGGACGCCGGCTTCCATATCATCCTGGTTTGCTTCGTCACAGTCAACGAGCTCGCCATCTACCCATCGTTTGGTCGGACGAGAGATTTTGTTCTGCAGCGATCTACCATACACAGTGCTGTTGCTGGAGGAAGAAGGAGATTTGTAACCGGCATCTTCGGCTTCCTTCAATCCAGCAGCGTACGCCAAGTACCAGGTGCGACTGGCACCTCCGTCGAGCATTTCGTCTTTGTACTCGCCGGATTTGCCGGAGAAGAATTGGTAGCTTGCTTCCGGGTCGATGAGAGCCTGGTTCGACATCAAGATGCCACGCCATCCAGATTCAATCGAAGAGACGTTCTTTGCGAAGAACTGGTCCCACTCGGTCTGGACGAAGTCGCGACGACGGGTGACGGTCGAGAAGGGCATCATGGGGATCATGTTGATGCCCTGGATGTACTCGATTTTGTTGCCGAAGTAGGTGACGTGGTCGATCTTGTTCTCGAACAGGATGCCTGCGACTCGGTTGCCGATAAACTCGCGCGGTTGGACCTCGTTGCTGTCTCTGTATAGGTAGTAATTGTCAAGACTACGAGTCTGGATTGCGAGCATCAGGTTGCCACGAGCCTCCATCGCCTTGTCGCCGATGACAGAGCCCCACATCTTGATCGCGTAGGAAGCCAGAGTGTCTTCGGAAGAACTCTCCTGGTCCTTGCCATCAGCGGAGGCAAACAAACCCTTGGCCCAAGAGTGACCATGGTAGAAGTCAAAGTTGCGCGAGAAGGGGAAGTACGGGTCATCGGTGATCGAATTCGCGTAATCGCGAACCAGCGTGTTGACCCAAGCCTTGTTTGTGCCGGTCTCGAGCCAAGTCGGATCGAGGTAAGCGATGACCGCGGAGGCGTAGACGTGGTATCCGTAGTGGAAGTGATGATCGTTGTAGAACGAGTTGCCAAAGTCCTGTCCACTGTCTCCAGTGTCGTAAGATGCGCTGCTGGCAGCACCTCCCCAAGCCTCCTCATACACGAGCGGGAACTTCTGCTTGTTGTCGACGAATCTAGCCATGGCAACTTTCAGTCTCTCCAGGCCACCTTGGGCGAGAGAGACGTTCTTGCCCATGTCGTTGACAGCGAAGACAATGCCTGCATACTTGGCGAGTTCTTTCCCGGAATAGTACATGGAGTCGAGGTTGCTCATCTCGGACATATCCTGCTGAAGCTCGGATGCTCCTGCTTCGTTGATAAGAGCCGCCGCTTCAGAGGACACGTTCCTGATGCTGCCATATCCAGGCTGGTAGGGAGCGAACTCCATGTCGATGTTCAGGGGCTCCTCAAGTGTCCAGCTCTCACCACGGATGGCAACACCGTTACCCTTGACGGTTGTCATCAGCTTGACATCAGTGACAGATCCCTTGGTCTCCTCTGAAAGAGATTCCATGTGGTGTGGAAGCGCGAACATGAGTAATTGTTGGCTTTGAACGCCACCCTTCTTCCAAGAGAGAGTATAACTACCGGTTGTACCTTCCACGGAGCCTGAGATACTGCCAGAAGTAGGGTATGCACCAGCAGCGCTGTCATAAACTTCCACTGCATCGCCAGCATCGTTGGGGATCTTGGCGACCTGAATTGTGCCCATGAAGCCTGAAGGTCCTTGGATGTTGTTGCCATCGAGCAGTGTGAAGCTATTGAGATCGTAGGTGGACTCTTTCGGAGTAACGTATGCCAACCAAGAGAATCCGTTGGTAAGTTCCATCCGGTATTTGTGAGTAGTCTTGCCTCCAGCTTCACCGACGTACGTAATGTTGTCGAAACCAATACCAGATGCGATCACGGGCGTAGAGTTTGTGTACTGTGCCGTGACGAAACCCATACCCTGTACCATCGGGTAAGTGATTCGCGACGAGCTGTTACCACCGCCAGGCGACAGGTTGACGTTGACAGAGAATGCCTCAAGTGAGTCAGTCGTCAGTTGAGTGTCGTTCGTCAACTCTGTAGCCGAGAGTACAAGAGAGTGTACGCCGATGGGGCTAGCATAGAACCTCCAAGCGCCAGTGACAGGATCGGTCTCGCCCCCAGCAAACTGTACGCGCTCAGTGTGAGACACCGCCATACCGTAGCTACCAGTGGCGCCAGTGCCGTTGGCCCATACAACCGAGTAAGGGAAGATGTAAGACGGCAAAGCCTGGTCCTCGAGGAAGAAGTTGGAGTAGAACTTGTTCGTCTGCAGCTTCTTCTCTTGGGGCTGAATACCCTTTCTCGGGGCCGGATGATCGCTGCGTCTAGACAACTGCTCTGGCGGTGCATCGGTAGCGATGGCTTTGAAGATGTCGTTAACACTGAGGCTAAGCTTGGTGGAGGTCGTCTCGACGTTAGTCATAATCACGGTATCATTCAGGGTCAGAGGAAGACTGGTCATGGCGAGATCAGTTGGGAATGGTGCGGCCGATGAGCGTCCGTCCATATTCAACGAAGTCGTCAACAGTGTGCTCGTGCCTTGGTTGTTCATCATGGAGGATGACGACGACGGAGGGGCTGTCTGGACGGCAAAGGTCGAGAGCTGCGACAACGAGCTGTCGGGGACACTTGTAAGAGTTCCAACAGAGGTGACTGTCGCGGATGCAGTGTTCTGGAGTACCGTTGCTGACGAGTTGTCCGGAGTGTCTTGGCTTGCCGCCTCCGAAGTTGGCTCGCTGTAAAATACAGGAGAAGGACGACTATCGCTGTCACCGACTGCAGTGTTCTCCGCACTGGTGGAAGACGCCGCCGAGGTCGCAGAGTTAACTGCCTCCTGCGTGGTAGATGGAGGGAACGGATTGTAAAAGTCCACAGTCGAGCTTGAAGAAGACGACGACTGTGCCGGAGAGGCTGTCTCAGCAGAAGTCGCAGAGTTAACGGCCTCCTGCGTGCTTGATGGAGGGAACGGGTTGTAAAAGTCTACAGTCGAGGTCGAGGAAGACGGCGATGACTGCGCAGGAGAAACCGTCTCCGCAGTGGCTGGGAATCCGCTCGTAGTATCGTAGTGAGTCGTATAAGTCAAGGTGATACTGCCGTATTCGATGGGGGAAGTCTGCGTCGAGCTCAGTTCTGCCAAAGCCGTGGATGAGGCAGTGGAAGAAGTGGCGCGGGTAATCTGAGATTCTCCTGTAGCCTGTGCCTGTGCCTCAATAGTCGTCGATGAGGAAGAAGCATCAGCGAACAAGGGAAGGGCTTCAGATGATACGTCTTGTAGTGCTGCAGCCGTGCTGGTTGAGTCCGACGATCTGGTGTAGGTCTTCTTGACAGTGACTTCGAGTGCCATCGGAGCGGAACTGTTCGTTGCCACCTCGATGACACTGCTAGTTAGGTCATTTTCAAGCAGAGTTGACGATGTCGATTCAGACGTTGTAATCGCTGCAGCCTGAGACTCGCTCGAACTGATGGTGACAGTAGCTGTTGTGGCAACACTATACACAGTTGAGGTCAAAACCTCGCCTGACGATGTCGGCGCCTTTTGCTTTAGATCTGACCAGTTGGTGACAGTCGCCGTCGAAACTGTGTTCCATTCGGTGGCTGTGAGGATGGCGGCGGTACTCGATGCTGAGTCCCAGTCTCCTGGTGGCCATGTCGGATGTTCAGCGTTGTCGGCCGGTGCCTGTATTTGGCCATCTGGTATTTGAACCACAGGTAGTTTCGTCCAGCTAGGGGTAGATTCGTCCGCACAAGAAGTCGATACCCAGGGGATGATATCCGAGGCTCCATCCGGGTGTGGCATCACGTGGTTGGGAGCGAAATTTGGCCTAGGTCCTGCTTCCAGTTCACCAGTCTCTGCATTTATCCGAGGTGTGAAAGGGTATGCGTGTGAGAGCTGAGCCTGTGCAAGTACCATCAGCGGTAGTAGTTTGGAGGCCCTAAGGCCTGTGGGGTGTCTCTCCATGGCGGAGGACGTAGCAAGTTGCTGTGTCAATAAAGTCAATGTGAAATGGTCAAAATAGGGGAATACTCAAGCCAAATAGGCTGTTAATATGCGTTTTGATTCACGCCAAAGGTAAGGCCTTGTGATACTGGCGGCGACTTTCTGACAGACAAGAGCGCCTGTGAACACTGCGTGGCTTCCCGAGGCGTGGTTAGTCGTTCGCGCGGAAGAGATCTTTCAACAATCGAAGAACAAGTGGTACAGATCGCCCGAAAAGGCGGAAGGGGACAAGAGCGCGTGTGACAGTGTGACTACAAGAAGGAACAAGATGGGTGCCGCATGCAAGACCTCTGTGGCGTTGCGGGCTGTATGCAGGACAAGGACGGGGACAAGGACAAGGACAAGGATGATGACAAGATGGTGTGTTTGTAAAGTGATGGGACAAGAATCCAGCGACGTGGACGTATGAGGGCGAGTGTTTCAAGACGTGGAAGTGATTCGAGAGTTATACTTGATTCTTGTTGCCCAGGGCGGGCGTTGAACGGCAAAGTAGCGCGTTCTGGCAAGTGGTGATAGTAGGTAGGGGCAGATGTTCACCAGGTAACGGTGGGCGTCATGCTGGAATGTAGAGGCTGAGAGGCCCAGAGTGACCGTTGGGCGCGCGGCCAACACGTCGACGACTTGGCCTCTGTGTCTTTGATACTCGTCAAAAAGCCATCGGTCGGGGTTGAGCGAGTGGCTGTGTGTGAGTACGGGAATGACCAATGTCTCGGACGGCATCGTGACTTAACATCTTCAAGGACGACGGCGTGACGAACGGCGTTGGCGTAGAAAAGACGTCTGGCGTGTCGAATGTATACCTTCAGGACGGTGAAGACGAGCCAACTACTCCGAATAGCGATGTTTCGGGGTGCAGTGTGTTGGATGCGACAACACAGGGCTGCTTCCAGGCGTGTGTCGTCGAGAGAAGAACGCCTATGTGTGGAGGAGCCAGATCCGCCCGCACAGCGCGTCTGTTGGCTCATGCCAGATCGACATCTTCGCGATACTTCGACAACAACGACTATCTCTCCCACCTTGCACAGTATAATGAAGAATTTTCGCACGAGGTACCGGTTCAGGGCAATGTCTGCCGACGACCGAATGATCGCACACAAGAAAGGTGTCATTCAACTTCATACAGTGAATCGAGGCCGTCCCTATCCAGAGATTGCACCTCCATGAAGTCCATGAAGCCAAGCAACATCGACCGCACAGACACCGCAACGGCATGACCGGCCAGATCAGCATGAATGTTGACACCATTTCTCCAAAGACCCATCTTCACAGCCTCGGTCCTCATCGCCAGGCGCTATTATTATTCGACGGACGCGTCGCTCAAAACTGCCACCTGCCCCAAGGATGAGAGAGGGGAGGCGTTGCAAGAGACCCTCACTCATCAGAGAACAACAATACGTGTATCTTAACCACCAACCAAACCCCTTGGCAAGACATTCGACCCTCGACTAGTAAACACCTACGTAGTCACAATCTACAAGAGTCTCGCAAGGTCAATTCGCTCCAACCAAGACCAAAACAAATCAACAAAGCCAGGTAGCAGGGCGTTGGCCGGGGCTGAGACAGGCACTTCCTCCGCACCCTCTTTGTTCAATTGCTGTCTGCGTATGCTGTACTCGAAGGACAACCGCGGCTTGTTCCTTGCAGCATATCAAGGGCTGGGTCTCGGCGCTCGCGGTGACACGCTTACGACTACCTACACACCTACAGACTGTTCGGTGATGATCATGTGATACGAGAGCGCGGGTGATACCTGTCACGCCGGTTTGCAGCAGCCGCCGCCGCCGCGACGTTTCTGCACGACTTGTGGCTGTGTGGTAGGTAAGGCAAGTGACATGTTTACTTTGTCATTCTTTTTTGCGACTGCATAGGGCGAGCGTGTCTGTGCTCTCTTCTTGTACTTTGGGAGACTCAAGATCCTTCGGATCGCCCGATTCCATCTCTTATCCTCGTAACGCCTGCCTTTGTTGGAGATGGATCACGTTGGCTTTGAAATGGTGACCTGGGGCACGCTACAGGCAAGCGTGGGCGTGCGACTGTTGTCGAATTGATGGATGGATGGATGGATACATGCATGCATGTGCTATAATAACAAACTCGAAAGAATTACATTTCGTAGGAAGCTCACTGTATTGAGTTCAACCACTTTTGTCTACCTTCTGCCGCCCTTGCCCGTAGTCAAGTTGCTTCTCGCCGTCGTGCCAAGCTTGTGCACAGCATCCCTCCTGGTCCAGACAGCGCTCTTGCCCTCGACAACACTGATGAATTCCTCAGCCAGCCTCTGCGAGAAAGTGTAGCGTCCACTGCTCCTGCTCTTCTTCTTCGAGACGGCGTCCAGAATCCACTCCATCGCCTGCCTGCGACGCTGGCGGAGGCCGAGCGGCACGGGGATCTGGAGCGCAACACCACCGCCTGCGGCTCCCTTTTGGCTGCGGAGGCGGAGGAGTGGCGCAACGCTGTCGATGGCGAGGGTGAGGTACGCGACTGGGTTCAGAGGGAGATGCGATGCTGGCGGCGCGCCAGGGAGCAGAGATCGGGTGGCGGAGTAGGTGGGCGGGGGCGCCGTGCGAAGGACTGTGAGGATGTGTGCCATGTTCCGTTGTGCTGCGGCCTTCTTGCCGTCTTGCATGATAAGGTTCGTGACCTGGTTGACGATCAAGTCGTAGCGGTACTTGTCTTTGTGGCAGTCGCTGGCTGGGATTGGGCGCGCTGGGAGAGGGAACTTGTGACCGAGGGCAGGCACTGTCGTCTCGGCGGCGAAAACTGCGCGCTGCTCGGATGAGGGAATCATTGAGGCGTCGAATTCGGGTTGTCCTGACATGGAAGAGAGGTCCTCCTGTTGTCTTCTGGCGATTGTAGAGAAGCTCCGGCTGCCCGAAGGCTTTGCGTTGGCGGCGCCCTGGCCGTCCTTGATCGAGTCCTGCATGACCTTAGGGGCCTGCTCGCGGACCTTCTTTTCGTCCTCGAGAATCTGTTCGGCCCAGTCAGTCTTTCATCCTCGTTGCGCCATCATAAGCCAACCGTACCTCCTGTACAGGTGTGCCCTGTCCTTCAATATCCGGGCCCTCGCTGCCAGTAATCTTGGCCATCTTCGCCGCCTCCTCGCTCACATGCTCCTGCTGCTGCATATTGGGTCCAACAGCCGGCTCGCCCTCAGCCTTGGGCAGCTTGCCAGGGTTGTTCGTGCTGCTGTTGTCGGCGAAGGAGCGGCATGCTGCAGGCCTCTGGAAGTTTGCGCGGAAGGCCGCAGTGGGCTTGTGGCGGATGGGAAGAGTGCGCAAGGCCGAGAATGGATTCATTGGAGGCATTGTTGATGTGTTGGGTTGGCGTAGGCCGTGTTGAGTTGAGTGCACGCAGACAACCTGTACGCGGAGGTGAACCTGAAGTCCTGCGTTCCAAATTCGTTGCGATCTCGGCCAATAATGGACTTGATTGTTGCGCTGCACGCTGACCTCATTCCTACCTTACCAACAGACAAAAATGAACTTCAAGTGCACTCATGTTTGCTCCCTTGCTCGTGGCGGACCTAATGACCATACGCTTAATCTTGGGAAGCATGCGTCTGGCTACCTGATCTTTCTTTTGCCGATGCAGTCAGCACTGCAGTCTGGCTCGAGCTGCCATGAATGCTCCGGGTAGTACAGTATGCCGCCCTCGAACTCCAAGCCTTAAAGACATCACCGGCACTCATTACAATGTTTCAGGCACGAAGATCTGACGAAGAATTCCCACTCCAAAAAATCAGGAAAGGCACATGTAGATTGATCGTACATGTACCTCGAACCACTGATGAGCTTGGTCGCGAGTGCTTACTTAGCAGTGTAGCACGGGTTTGCCCTCTGCAGAACCGGTGGGACGCTTCTATGCAAAGCGGGTTGTCAGCCTGCAGTTGTTTCAGCTCAGCTGCCGTGGTTGTTAGCCAGAAAGTCGCCCTGCCTGGATTCCAACTATAAGTATCTGTGTCCCTGTATGAGATGAGATGGAGCGTTAGGAATCAGCCAGGTACATGTACCTACGCACGATGTATGCTTCCCTCGTATCTTGGATTGCTACTGCATTGCTAGTTTCATTTTCATCTGCGCTGCAACCTTTTGACGGCTGGAACCATGGCCGCATACAACTCAAGGACGTCTCAATTCACTTCCGTTATTCGGCATCTGGCAAGCCTCCGCTATTGTTGATTCACGGTTTTCCAGAGCACTCGCCGACCTGGACGCACATTGGACCCATACTGGCCGAACATTACACCGTCATAGCACCTGACAACCGTGGTATGGGCGAGAGTTCACTGGCCGCCAATGACAACTACACTGCCGCAGCTGGTGGGGAAGACCACATCGCTTTGCTCAACTTCTTGAACATCGACCAAGCCTATGTGTTCGCACACGACAAGGGCGTCGGTCTCGCGGTCTCTCTAGCCTTGGAGCGTCCCGATCGAATCGCGAAGCTCGTGCTGGCTGAGTACGTACTGCCCGGCCACGGCTACCCTACGTCTGTAACATCGACAGACCCTTACCACAACTGGCAACTCGCTTTCTTCGCCGTCCCAGAAGCAGCGCAGTACTTCATTCAAGGCCGAGAGAGGGAAATGCTGGCTTGGTACTTCTGGCACGCTTCCTACTCCGGTAACAGCGTGTTCTCGAGCGACGTTCTCGAAATGTACACCCGCTCCATCTCGAAACCGGGATTCTTGAGGGCAGGCCTGAACTATTTCGGTGCTGCATTCGAAGACAAAAAGTACTTCACTTCTTGGCTGAACCAATCCAAATTGGAGATGCCGCTCCTGGTCATGGGAGGCGAGGCTTCACTTGCGCCCGAGGATGTGCTGCGGTCGCTGTTCGTAGACGTAGCAGACGACTTGACGACGTTCATCATCCCGAAATCAGGACATTGGATTGTAGGTGCTCCAAGATGGCATGTTGTAATTCTCGACTGACGCAGAATAGGCCGACGAGAATCCCGTAGCTTCTGCCAATCGCGTGCTACAATTTCTTGAGGGTGACATGGGCGTGACGAATATCGACCTGGACTGGTTGGAAGGCACGACGACCATGTTTGGCGCTTTCGGGTCATTGGACGTGACGCCGGGGATCAATCGTACGGACGACTCCTGAATGATGGAATGTCCATCGTTCTCCAGGTCTAGGTCAGCATGGGCACTGCGTCAGGGTGATGTGAGGCCAGTGAAATTTCACAAAGGAACACCGACAGCATCGAGTGGCGTGTATGGTATTGTTCTTGTGTTCGCGTGCTCCCACGCAATATCATCCAGACAAGCTCCAAGAACAGTTAGTCGATCTGCGTGCTGTTACAAAGCTATATGACAGGTAAAACCGTAATATTCCCGTAGATACGCCGTGTATTAAGAGCATATCTGCCAGTCAAGTAGCCAGGCGGTGGCCACCTGGAGGGCGACTCAGAGGGAAGGCTGGCTTGGACGTGGTATGCACGCATAAACCAGTCTTTTGTCCCGGATTGTGTCAAAGGAGTACAGTAATAATAATGCAGCATGAGCGGCGGCAAATGACATGGCGCGGCGATTTCCTTATCTCTGGCGGCGACGATCAGTAACAGTCATCATGCTGCGCTAGGCCCGACAGAGCGGTATCGGCTTGGAAATTTGCTCCCCGTAAGCTTGTTAGCCTCGTACTAGAGCCAGCCCACGATCCATCACCCAAGCCTCAAGCACTACCGCTTGATTTTCTCGCCAACTCACTTACTCACCTTCCCATCAACCTCACCAGAACATACCTCACAGCTCTATAACGGGGCACACGCCTTTTGATGTCTGCTCCCACCACATTCACATCTCAAGGTATGGCGCTCTCATCTACTCTCACCGCTGCTGCATATACGTCCAGCAATGGTTCATCTATGCACCACCATCCATTGTGCCATTGGACCATTTGCATTAGATGAGTCCGTCATAAAGCACACCGGCTGACATGGCATTGACATAGACTACATTTCCGACCACCTGTGGAAGGCCTCAGTGAACTGAAGAAAGCCTCACACGTACCGGATTACACAACTCATACCAAAGAAACACCCGCTCCATCACCAACACCGCCATGTTCACCCGAATGCTCAAGCCGGCCTCTGGCCTCAAGCCAGTCACTGCCAGCTTTACCGCAAAGAGCTTTGCCCGCCCAGCTGTTCAGATGAGATTCAATGCCACCATTGCTGAAAACGCCGTGTCACCTCTCCCGACCTCTACCAGGTCCACCAAGCCCTGCTTCGAGCGGGCGACCTTCACCATCAGGGATGGCCCTATCTACCACGGAAAGAGCTTTGGCGCAAAGACCAACATCAGTGGCGAGGCCGTCTTCACCACCTCCCTTGTCGGATACCCCGAGTCGATGACCGACCCTTCGTACCGCGGCCAGATTCTGGTCTTCACCCAGCCGCTGATTGGCAACTACGGTGTGCCCGCTCCCGTTCGTGACGAGTACGGCCTCTACAAGTACTTTGAGAGCCCCAACATTCAGGCTGCTGCCATTGTTGTCGCAGACGTTGCCATGCAGTACTCCCACTGGACTGCTGTCGAGAGTTTGGCACAGTGGTGTGCTCGCGAGGGTGTCCCCGCCATTACCGGCGTTGACACTCGTGATGTTGTCACCTACCTTCGTGAACAGGGTTCTTCCCTTGGCAAGATCACCGTTGGCGAGGAGTACGATGCCGACGAGGATGAGGCCTACGAGGACCCGGGCAGCATCAACCTTGTCAAGAAGGTTTCCACCAAGTCGCCCTTCCACGTGCCATCGCCCAACGGAGATGCCCACATCTGTCTCATCGACTGTGGTGTCAAGGAGAACATCATTCGCTCCATTGTCTCCCGTGGCGCCTCCGTCACCTGCGTTCCGTACGACTTCCCGATCCACAAGTCTGCCCACCACTTCGACGGTGTCTTCATCTCCAACGGTCCCGGTGACCCCACCCACTGCCGCAGCACCTCCGACAACCTCCGCAAGCTGATGGCCACCTCCCAGATTCCCATCATGGGCATCTGTCTTGGCCACCAGCTGCTGGCCATTGCTTCCGGCGCTGACACTATCAAGATGAAGTACGGTAACCGTGCTCACAACATCCCGGCTCTCGACCTCCTCACCGGCAAGTGCCACATCACTTCGCAGAACCACGGTTACGCCGTCGACCCGACCACCATGCACGAGGACTTCAAGGAGTACTTCACCAACCTCAACGACGGCTCCAACGAGGGTATGATCCACAAGACTCGTCCTATCTTTTCCACCCAGTTCCACCCCGAAGCCAAGGGTGGTCCTCTCGACTCTAGCTACCTGTTCGACGCCTACCTCAAGTCCGTCAAGGAGTACAAGGAGTCCAACGACGTCCTCAAGGGCGGCCGCAGGGCTAGGCCTGATCCCCTCATGATTGACCTTCTTGCCAAGGAGCGTGTTGGTGTTGCTCCCCCTCACCTCAACGCCAACGCTTAAGTGTGTTCTTTCTGTAAAGTTGTAACGATCAGCTCGAATGGCGTTTGGGAATGGGGATTTTGCTAGTGTCTTTGGGAGAGTCTAGTTTCCGTCACGATAGCATTTTATTTATCAGAGTTCAAATTTGATCGATTGCAAATCACTGTCTTGACGACTGCTTGACACCTGATGTCTTGCTGGCAACCGTGTTCGGTGATGCGCTCAATTGCCAGTTTCTGCCGTCCTTTTAAAACACTCAGCAATAATTCATCATGTAAGCAACTTTACAAAGGGTAACTGTTTGAATGCCTATCCGGCACCTGTTGCTTATCCGGGCTCCTGCTACCCCACTTCACCTTGGCCGGTGCTGCTTGACACAAGGGCCATGGTGATCCTGACTTGCCTGGCCAACATGTAATCAGTCGACATCGCTTGCCCAGAGTTCCTTCTAGCAAGATTTTAGCATCAAGAACATCGCCAAAATGCCCGTCAAGCAGAAGATCACAATCGATAAGGCGCCGGTGATGATGCCAGGTATGCATGCATTTCTTGAATCTTTCACATATCAGACGTCCTTTCCGCAACTGTTTGGGAAAGCAATTGGGCATTGGGTGTGCTATGCTCCAAGGCTCAACTCGCCAACATCAACAATACGGCCTATCGGCCTCAGCGCATCGGAGTCACAACTGGTTTCCACGAATCCCATGCCACATGAGCAATGGCTCCCACTCGGCTCCCATAACCACAAAACAGCGCAGACATGCATGCTGACAAGAGGGACGTATTTCCACATTTCTAGACGTCCTCTCCCAAGCAATCGTAGCCAACAACACAGTCTACTGCTCCGGCGCCATCGGCGTCGATCCCGCGACAGGAAAATTGATCTCGGGTTCAGTCGGGGATCGAACTGTAAGTGGAACCAAAACCACCTACATGTGACCAAACCAGACGAGAAGTCGAAAGAAAAAAAAAGCAAAGAAGTGTTCCCAATATCTACGTCCGTCCAGCCCATCAAAAAAGCTAACTCTTTCCCTCTTCTTCCCCAACAACAGCACCGCGTAATCCAAAACCTCTCCGCGGTCCTGCTCGCAGCCAACAGCAACCTCGAGGCCGTCTTCAAAGTGAACGTCTTCCTCTCTGACATGTCGCTGTTCGGCGAGATGAACGAGGCTTACAAACAGTACTGGGGAGACGTCAAGCCCAGCCGCACCTGCGTGGCGGTCAAGCAGTTGCCGCTGGGGACGGATGTTGAGATTGAGTGCCAGGCTGTTGTCGTTGGCGGGAACGCGTAAGTCGGATCTTTCTCGTCTTCTCTCCCTTCTCTCAACTCCGTATTTTGGTAGATTTGCTGGTCCACTGTCTGGGTTGGGTTGATGCATTTCCAATCCTTTGCAGTTCTAGCTTTTGGAGGCATTTCTGTTGTAGGAGAACTGTCCAGATTTGTTCAATACCTTTAAGTACTGCGCTAACACAACATGCACGAAAACAGCGCGAAAAGCAGCAAGCTTTAGAACAAGAGTACGATAAGACTAAGCGAGGCAGCGCATGACGGACGAACGATAAGTCGAAATCCGTCTAAATTAGCTGGCCTGCTAGTCGAAAAGACGATACAAGTCGAGTAAAACCAACAGCGACAACATTGATAGCATTGGAAATCAACATACAAGAGCCATAGACCGAAAGCCTTGACTTCCATTCCTCCACCCAAGCGACCAACCAATCAATCAAAAGAAGAAGTTACACGTCGTATACATGTACGTACGCATCGGAACATCCATCCATTGAACACGATGACGAAGCCCCTTTGTATCCCTTTGAAAACAACGATACGTGGTGAAACCTGGCTACCATTTCTCCATCCACCATGGGAAGGTTCAGCCAGCGAGCCTCATCGAAGAAAGAGAGAGAAATCAACAAGACCGAACGAGTCCTGCTACCACTTCTCCCATCCACCGTGTTCCCCTTGTACATGTGATTGATGAGACAGGAAAAATCGAGATGGAAAGAAACACAAAAACTCAAAACGCCGACCCAATGCTCTTTAGTGATTTTTTTTTAAATCGCCCTGACGACCTGACCTGACCTGACCCACGCTCCCAATGCCGAGTGATATTTTTTCTGGATGAGAGCAAAAGTGAGTTGAAACCCGGAAAAAACAAAAGCACGCATGAAATGAGCCCGGACAAGTGATGGAAAAAAAAAAGGATGGATGATCTGGAACACACAAAAAATGAAAATGACCGAACAATAAAAACAACAGCAAATCCCCTCCGCTACTCGCATCAGTCTCTTGTCAAAAGGTTTGGTGCGGTGCGGTTGTGCGGCGACAACATGCGATACGCCGTCTTCGTCTCCTCCGTCCTCTGGTTGCAATGCAATGCGGCGGCGCCGTTCGCTGGCCGTGATTTCCCTTCCCTTCCTTTCCTTCCTTCCCCTGCCCATTCCTTTGCTTGATTCGCACTGTCCGTCGTCACCTCGTCGCCTTGAAGAGCTTTTCGCGCTGACGATTGTCGCCTCGCCATTGAGGGAACGTGCCTGCAACCTCTCTGCTCTCCATCGTTGGCGTCGAGACTTGAATCAAGTCTACCCATGTATACCTCCACAATCACGACAATGGCGTCGATTGTCACCCCTCCGGCCCACGATTTGCAGTCCCGGTCTCTACAGTCAATCAACCAGCACGGCGACTCATACACCACATTGACGCAACATCATTTTCCGCAAAATTTAGCCGCCTTTCCTCTCGTTTTCGTTGGCAGGCAAGGCCTCGCCGCCGTGTACCTTGGGACTTCTCGGTTGTGCTCCGGACGTGGATTTGCTCTTCTTATGGGCCTTGCGTCCAGGAGCCTGCTGCCACTCGTTCTTCTGACCGTTGGAAGTCATCGTCGACTGTTGGGATAGCTGTGTAGAGCCTTTCGGAGCAGGCTGCCTACTGCTACTGCCGTTACCAATGCCTAGACCGGTGGGAGTTGCTTTGGACACTCCCTTTGCTGCCTCGCCCGATCTCGGCTTGTCGTTCTCGTCACGCTGAGACTGCCTCGCGTTGAATGGCCTTGCGCCCTTCACAATGCCGTTGATTTGAGCTTGTTGAGGCGAGTCGAATGTGTCGAAATTCTTCGATGGTGATGGCGTGCGGAGTTCAGCAACCGGAGAGAGTAGAGGAGCGGCACTCAAGGGCAAACCATCGATCATGGATTCCACTTGCGACGATACGTGTCCGTTGGATGTTTGTGGTAACCGTGCATTCGAGGTCCTACAGGTGGTAGGCGAGACGGCAGGCGACGAGGGACGCCTTTCGGCACGCGCGTCGGCATCTTGTCCGCTGAAATCGGTAGTTCGAAGTGGCAGCGGATGCGCGTACATTGACTCCGAAGAGTGAGTCAAGGGCGACTTCGAGAATCCATTCGTGCTCTGCTTTGGCTGAGGAGGCGGATTCGATCCGTTCACAATAATGGGCCCTCCATCGCCAGCCACCAGCGCATGCACCGACTCAGAAGCGGGAGACGAATCATAGCTTGACGAGCTATACATAGCTCCTTGCGACCTAGATGACACTAGATCGCCCGCGACAGCACCGCGCGCATTGCTCAGTGGACTTGGCGATCTCGAGGAATGCCGACCATTCGCAATCGGTGGCATCAACTCAGGCGTCACTCTGCGTTGGCGTTGTGGCGGTTCGCCTAACGGCATGGCAGGCATCGGTGGTATGTGGCTGGCAGCCGAATACTGCGGGCCAAGCTGGGGTGATTGGCCAACGTAATAACCAACGTACTCCTTTGGCATTGCAGAGTCGGTGCTGCCGTGCTGCATGTTGGACATGGTGTGAAAGGGCATCTGCATGCCTCCTTGATGGGCATGCCCGAACCCTTGCGGCGAGCGCAGATTCTGGTACCCGTTTCCAAGTCCGAGTGCTTGCATGTCGTAGCCTTGCTGGGCGAGCTGTTGGACCAGCAAAGGATGAGGAAACGATCGTCCTGGCTGGCTCTGCGAACGGATTGAGCTGCTCGAAGGAGCAGGCTCAGATGCACGCTGTCCTTGGCGCCTCAAAGCGGGCACGGCAGCGACGTGCGATGGACTCGACGGGTTGGTATTGGTACCATCTCGCGACCTTTGGCTGTGTTGTGCCAGAGTCGAGGGCGCGAAGCGCGGTGGATAAGGGAGCATATAACCAGGGAACAGAGGCGCTGTTTGAGGCCCTGTATCGATTGAGTTGTAGCGAGGACTGCCAACACTTCCATTGGCAAACTGGGTGCGGATATGCGGTGAACTGACACCAGCAAGATCGCCTGCTCGCTGAGCCTGGTTGGTGTGTTGTTGCGCAGCCAATTGAGACCTCAGAGCATCCTGCTGCGCCTGAAGAAATTGGTACTGCTGGTACAAGTGGTCGTGGAGGTTGCCCTTGGCAGCAAAGTAATCGACCGCATTGATACCCACGGGCGGGCTCTGGACATAGCCTCCTCGTTGGTTGTTGAACGCCGACCCACTGCTAGCGCGCCTGTTTCCAGTGCGCTGCGCAGACTGATTGCGGTTTCCTCCTTTTTTGCGTGTGCCCGAGCTCTGCTCCTGATTTTGCCGACCACCTGAGCCAGATTGCGAAGCACTGCGAGTGAGCGTAGGTTTTGGTTTAGGCGGCGGTCGCTGGAACGTTGTCTTCTCTGGATCGGGAGGGAATACGAATTGTTCGCAGCACTTGTCCAGTTGACATCCGTCTGCCAGTAGCTCGAATGCACGCCGTATCTCGCGGTGAATGCCGTTCCAGGCATAGTCATCTGCCGAGTTACCCAGGTTTCGCTCGGTGTTGAAAGGCTCTTCCACACACAGTCGACACCGTGCTTCCTTGTTGACAACGTAATCGTCCCAACCCTTTTCATGCCGAGACACCATCCGTCCTTCTCTTATTGATACAACGGAAGTCGAATATGGAAACTCGTATCCATAGTGACGAAAGAATGCGAAGAGCAGTTCTGCCAAAGATTCTTTGTTATCGTTGCCGCGAGAGCGTATCGCGTCGACGTCGTCAGCAAAAGGAGAAAGCTTTCCGTTGACTGTGGATTTCTTGTCGTCGGGCATCTTCTGCAGGGAAGGAAGAATGGGAGGATTTCGACGCTGAAGAAAGCTGAAGATCATACATATCCAGGTGTAGGAGCTGATGGTACCACCGTAGGCTAGATATCGAGTTAGCATCAAAACACCGACACTCAGCAATGGTTGTGCTTACCAGCATCGTTGAGGAGCCTCCTTTTTGTCCAGAACTTGATGATCTTCGCCAAAGGTCGCACTCGGTCGTCCAGTTGGACATATGTCCTGATCATCCGCGTGTTCTCCAGAGCCAAAGGATTGTTGACATTGATGTCGCATGCTAGTTCCAACTCTGGATCCCAGCACTTCACGATGGGGACTTTGGCGACTGCCCTGCAGACAACCTTCTCCATGCCGCCTGCACATGTCGTTAGCGAACCAACGTCCGTATCCTGCACCATCGGCACTGAAACTGCCTTTCAAGACCTACTATTATGCAAGAGCGTCGCCAGCGAGTGCATACTCTCCAACTTCTTCAGCGAAGTAGTAACGCATATGTCCACGTCAGAATCGTCGCTGCTCAATAAATTCCCAGAGCTTCCAAAAACCGCCACCTCGATATCGCTTTCAGGCCATTCGTTTTTCAGTATTCGTTCCAGCTTCTTAATCAATGCTGCTCGCCGCGCATCGCTTTCGTCGCTCGGTAATAATCGGTCGTAGAGCTCACGCATATCCCCAGACAACTTGCTCTCCTCTTCTGGGTCCAACGACTTCTTCGGCTCCTTTGGAGGTGGGCCGAGCTCCTGGTCACCGCCATCAACGTATGGTATCCGTCGTTTCCTGAACTCGGCTCCTGCTTCGAACTTGCAAAAGTTCGGCTCTGGAGGCGGCACGCGCTGGGAGCCATTTTGGCCTTGCCCGACTGCCTCGGATGCGACCGAACGAGGACTCTGACTGCCGAGAGCTCTGTTTGGCGAAGGCGAGCGGGAGTGAAATCGAATATCACGCGGCTGCTGGTAGGGGGTCGAAGGGACGGAGTTGGAATGCTGCGATTGCAGCTGCGGTCGAGGCGGGTGTCGCTGCATGAATTTTTCATGGTGCAGCGTAGGCATTGCAGGAGTAGGCATTCCCCTGTGTGTGCGGCGTCGTATGCCTAGGCGTCACGAGCTCGGTCTCAGGTCGAGAGACAGCGGGTGCAGACTTCCCATTTGAGGGCCCAGCGCGACTGTGTGTGTGCCGCCAGTGACGTCGTAGACAAGGGAGCGATCCGGGTAGGCGGCGTAGGACGGCAGACAGGCAGTCTGAGTGAAGTGAGTGGTGATTGACGGAAAGGGAGAGGCGTGGATGGATGGTATTACAGGCGAGTGGAGTGCAGATGCAGTTGCAGGTCGCCTCTCCGAAAGTTCGTGAGAACCTAGGGCCGGGGTCGTGTGCGGAAGTGGGCTCGACAGGGTGTATTGAAACGGGCGGCGGGAGGCCTTCCAAGGACTGAATCCAGCAGCGGGAGGGAGACGGGCGGAAGAGTCGAGGTTGTGACAATGGAATAGGCAGGAGGCTGATCAGATGCTGTGATATGCGCGAGTGAGGCCTTGAGGCGAAAGGAGGGGAGGGGACTGGACTGCTGGACGGGGGAGACTGATTTACGAGCACGGCGCTTTGCTCTGTGGCACTCCAGTCTGCTGGCTGGCTGTGGTTGGATTTAGAGGACGTCAGACAAGCCGCTCTTTTGCACCTGCACTGCTGCCGTTGTTTCCCTTTAATGAGGCCCTTGTTTGCCGCCGCCAGGGATAGCTACCTACTGTAATATTGAAACATTTCTATTGGGACAGATTTATATGAGAGTCTACTGCTTGTATTATTCCATCTAAGTGAACTGCTGCCATACATGACAATCTCTTAGGAATGACATTGTCATCACTCCCTCCAATGATCATACTGTTACACTCCCTGTATCTATAGACCAACACGAAGGAGCCTCATGTCAGCCGTGCCTGTCTGTCTCCTCTCCTCTCCTGAGCTCGGCATGCAAGCATCCCGCACGAGAATAGAGCCAATGTCCCAAGCTACAGTACATACTGTACCTCACAGCGACAGCTCCATTTCACAGGTACAGTAAGGTAATGTAATGTACAGCACTACCAGCTCACCTCATCATTATTGACCCTGGTAGAGACACGTCCACGTCGGCAACGCCTACCGCTGACCGTCCGTCTATAAAGGAGCCGGTGGACTAATGTGCCTGGGCCAGCCATTCAGGTCGTGTCACCCTCGCTATCACCGCCTCCACCACAAACCCTCAGCCTCAAATCTGGCCGGGTCTTTGTCCTGCACGCCCGCTGACCTTACACTGGCGGACATGCTGGCGTTGCTGGAAACGTCTGGGCGCTGTCAAGGGACAAAGGAATCACGTTCTCTTCCATTACTCCTCTTACTGCATCAAGGTGAATCTGGCATTTGATATGAGGTCTTGCTGAGTCGTTGCAATCTTCATGTCGACCCGAATGCTCCTGTGATCATTCATCCATCCAATGTACTGGTCGATATCCATCCATAAGGTTTGCATTGCCATTCATTCCCCATCAACCGCGACAATCCAGTATAGTATTTGCCCTCTCCCATCAAACAAAATAAAACATCACAAATCACAAATGACTACACAACCCCTTCAGGTTCTCTTTCGTCGGCGCTCCAAACTCCTTCACCAACTTACTCATCTCCTTAAACTCCCCAATCCCAGCATCGCCCATACACTCATACAAGAAACTCTCCGAACTCGTAACCACCACACCCTCACTCCTCAACCTCGCCAAAGCAATCGGCACCTCCTGCGGATTACAACTGCTGACCCCATCCGCCAAAACATAAACCCTATGGCCCTCCGCCAACAAATCTAGCGCCGTCTGCGTAACACAGATATGACTTTCAATCCCCACGATGACCACCTCGCGCTTCTCAGGTCCTAGGGCGTCAAAAGCTTTGCGGAGTTCTGGAACGAACATTGAGAAGCGGGTTTTGTCGACGTAGGCGTGCGTTTTAACGCTGTTCTCGCCGCCATCGTCGTTGTCGAGGTCGAGTTCGGCGCACGTTTCGCCGAGTTTGCCTCGGAGTTGTGTTGTGGCGAAGACGGGGATCGACAGGATCTGGCTGGCTTTGAGCAGCTTTTGCGTCGTCGAAATGACTCTGGGGAACTCGTGGATGGCGGTGCGGAATTTGTCTTGGAGGTCGCAGATGCTGGGAGGTGGTGTTTGTGTTAGTCTAGAAGAGTTGGGATGATGTTTGGCACAGTAGGTAGTTGTGCATTGAAGAATGGTAACGATGGGAAAGTCTGGGAGCAGAAGATGGCATACAAAAGTGTTGGGCGCACTGCGATGAATGGATGGTCAGCCTTTCAATCGGTTGGTATTGATGGTTGGATGTGTTGGCAATTGCGTACAGAGGCGTCGTGTGGGAGCGGACATTTTTTCAGTACTTTACTGTATTGCAAGAATGTCTTCCCAAGTCGTATATCTCGTCAAACGATGTAATGTCTTCTGATTTGATACAATTTTAGTCCAATGATGTATCGTACAGCACATGTGAATGATGTCTGCCCGGCTCGTGATGGGGCCGATGTTGATAGAGGACGCCGATCCCCCTCCGTCCGAACCTCGGCTTGATTCGATCAGCCCTATGTGACAGGACTGGGTTGAAACAGCAACATTTCTCTATATAGCAGCAGCCGCGCAAACTCCAAACAAGAGTCCAGCCTATCGCTAATTCCGCCGGGTGCCTACACCTTCTTATTAGTGGGATACAACAGGATTAGCGCGTAACGCGAGAATGTCAAAGCTCTCTAGTCAAGTACATGTAGACGTCTGACGACTGCGGTGGGTGTAAGGAAGATTTCTATAGGCTGTATATCAATATATGTAAATGATGCAATCGCATGGTCCAGACACGACGATTGGGCTACGCTCCAGCAACGAAGAAGCTGGCCAGACTGCCCACTGCCAACCCGGCCACCAAGCACAACCCCATGAAGCCGCCTGCTGCCTCGCGCTCTTCAGGATCAACCCACTCGGCAGCGCCGATCATGCACGTGCTTCCAAGGTATCCGTTGCTCAGACCAAAGAGCATCTGCACAACAACGAGGTAGAAAACGTCGCTGTCTACCACAGCTCCCAGCCCGCGGACGTTACAGAGATGATATAAACCGATCCATGCGATACGCAGCGCTGCTAGCAGGAGAACGATTTGAGGCCGGTGAACAAGCGACAGAGCTGGCACAGCTGTCAAGAGCCGACCGACCAAATCTCCGATGTTCCAGAAGAGGAATGCAAGCGGAATGAAGCTCGCTGGTTGTAGGTATGCCGGCTGGTCTGTAGGGGGCCTGACGGAGACGATGCGCTGTGTAAAGACAGGATATAGCATCGTTACGGCGAAAACAAGGAAGACTCCACTGGCGAGCCAGAACAACTTGCGGAACAGCACGGTCATAGAGACTTGCTTGCGTTCTGGCTGAAGTTCGTCGGGGGTGTCTGGGCTTGTCGTGAGTGGTTTCGGTGATGTTTGACGGTGACGGGTGGCGAGGTACGAGAAAGCAAAAAGGGTTGCAACGGATATCATGGTTGCTGTCAGGAAGTAGGCAAGCGCTGCGGTAGACTTGACAGGTTGAGGGCCCGGCGCAGGAGGACCCGGGGACGGCACGCCATCACTTGGTGGTGGGATGTGCTCCGGACTCTGGACAGAGAGTACGGAAACGATCTGGGCAATACAAGGCAACACACCCGCTACACCTTGTCCAGTCATGATTCCCTGCGTGTACTGAGGCTGACCGAAGCCTGAGACGTACGCGAAGATGCCGTTTTGGCAAAGACCAGTAGCCAGACTGGTAGCGAACACCATGAGCATCAAGAAAGCGAAGTACCCTTTGGCACCGATATCAATGACAGTAGATGCTGCCAGAAGGGCAAAGATAGCCATATTGATAAACAGGGAGCTGATGATACGCTTCGGGTAGCTCGCTCCTGCTTGCATGCGAGTGAGGATCAACATGGAACCCAGGTTGGTGATTGTTGACACAGCCAACTCGGCTGCCTGGAAGTTCTCCGAGATCCAGTCATTCTCGCGGAAGCGGTGTTGGAAATATGGTCCAGCCGCTAGGAACATGTTCCACGCCCAAAGCATAGATATACCCAGGAGGAGGAACACGCCATATTCCAGCCACGAGAAGCCAGGCTTGCTCTCCTCGAACGTGTCCGTAGCATCTTCCCGGTCGGCTGCTGTGATACTGTTCTCGAGCGGTTCATATGCTTGTTCTTCCTCTTCTCCCTTCCATAATCGGCGAATGCGATCCATGATGGGTGTTGCGTTTAGGTAGGCACAGGTGTGCTGGTCAGATGCGATCGGGTTTTAGGACGATACCGCACTGATGTTGATGTGTGACAACTCGGAGGTGGATATGAGCCCTTTGGCCCATAATGTGTCGACTCACAGGAGTGCTGTCGTGCTATCACGCGTTCGATCCACTGATAGTCACGCGTTCGTTAGAGCTGCAGCCGGTCACATGATGTCTCACGTCTGGCTGACCCGAAGGCGTGGAGAGTTTCGGCTCAGACTCGCGCCGCTATCATTGGCCAGAAAGAGCAGGCCTTCCATGATACATACTCGTTTAAAACCAGGACAGGGCAGCTTGTTGAGACGCCTCACACAAACGAGCACATGACTGACATCTGATGCATGCGCGTATGTTGTGCATAAATGCACCTTTGCAACTTTGCAACAAGCAGTGCCCTGTGGAAGCGCCGCGCAAAAGTCACGACAAAGTCATCCTCAAACACACTCGCCAACGGACGGAACCGCGCCGCAAAACGTCGGCGCCTACCGCCTCTCTTACCAAGCTACTGTACTGTAAAATACAAGGAATACATTCTTCTCCACTCCTTGGACGTGCGACTCGGGCTACCGCATACATATGGGAGATTTCCAACGAAATAGCGGTCGCTGCGGATGGTCCATGCTATGGGCATCATCGAAGTCCTGCCGATCCAGCTCACTCCACGCGCTATCTTGATATCAGTCTTGAGGCGTACCATCTCTGTACCATGCGATCATCCGTACCGTATGTACCACAGTACCTCGACGTCCAGAAGAGACGGCTCTGCGGCGGGCGGCGGGCGTCTACATATACATGCAGTGGTACAGACGGGATCCATCTCAGATATAGCTTCCGCCGCACGTCATGATTCTCGATCGGTGCGCTCGGGAGCTGAAGCATCGGAAGTGGGACCCAGAAGGACCATAGCTTTTGGCTTGGGAAAAAGGGAAAATCGTAGCATCAAGAAATCGCTTGCTCCGCCTGTTGTGTTGTGTTGCTGTTTTGGCGACGTCTGTTCTCGCATCTCTTGTCTATCTTGTCCTCGGCTTTAGCGAGTCGTCTTGTACATACCTAATTGTTAGCTTTCGCACGTATCGCAAAGAGTTGGAAGCGGTCGAGAAACAAGTTTAGCTTGTTGTAAGATTATTGTTATATCACCCGACAAGAACACCTTCGACCGGCATGCACCTGAAGAGCGTGGTGGCATGAACTGGTCTTTTTAATTGAACAGGCAACACCCCCGAGAACCATTGGCAGCCTGCACAATGGACGACATGAACGAATCGACACATCTACAGCCGGAGAGCATGAGCTCCTCCACAGCAACCGTGCGACCCGACTCGGTGCATGGAGCTCGCTCCCTTACACAAGAAATCGAGCACATCAAGCAGCTCTTGTCCCGCGCTCAAGCCGCGCCTCAAAGCTCGGCTGGAAGCATCACAGCCCAGGTGTTCCGCCGCCGGAGCTCTGCGCAACAGCCAAGTGTTACACAGGCGCAACTATTCCATGAGCTGGACGCACTGAAGAAGCGGATCAGACACGAGACTCGCCCCAAGCAGGAGAGGGAAGAGAGCACTTCAAGAGATCCGGATACCGAGAGTGAAGCCGAGCCGGACGATGTGTTGGACGAGAAGGAAGAGGAGATCGAGAGGCTGAAAGAGGAGGTTCAGCTGGTGAGATCGCAGAGGGAGAGCTGGATCGCTGACGCTGAGGCTCGCATCGACAAGGCGCTCGGCGAGAAAGAGTCCGCTGAGAAGAAATGGCAAGAGGTGGACCGCAAGATCCAGGAATCCACCAAACAGCTGCAGGGGTTGGAGCAGTCGCTGCAGGCTTCTCAAGCAGAGCACAAGAAGTCGGACTCGTTTGCAAAGGATGTCCAAGCGTCTTTGGAGTCGATGACTTCGGAGAAGTCAGCTTTGGAACAGCAGCTGGCTTCTGTCCAAGAGTCGTTGGAGGCATCTCGGAGTGAGATCGACGAATTGACCAAAGCGAAGCTCGTGGCCCAAGAGGAGGCCGACCGAGCGAAAGCCATGGTCCAGACATTGGAGAAGATCAAATCCGACAACGAAGAGTCTCTTGCAGCTAACGAACGCCGGTTCAAGGAGTTAGACGAAGCCCGCCGCGTTGCTGAGCAAACCTCTGAGCAGTACATGACGCGGATCGAAGACCTTGAGAGACTGAAAGAAGAAAGCGACAAGGCGTCTACGACAAAGGATCAGCAGCTCACCGAAGCCACTGAAAGCAAGCGCGCTGCTGAGCAAACTTCTGAACAGCAGAAGAACACCATCGAAGAGCTTGAGAAATTGAAGTTGGACAACGAAAAGGCATACGCGAACAAGGAACGCGAGCTCAGCGAAGCTGTTGAAGCCAAACGTGTTGTCGAAGAAGCTTCCCAGCAACACAAGGCCACAATCGAAGACCTCGAGAAGTCGAAGGCGAACAATGAGAAGGCGTATGCGGCTAAGGAGAACGAGCTCAGTGAGGCCGTTGAAGGCAAGCGCGTTGCTGAGCAAGCTTCCGAGCAACACCAGACTGCGATCGAGGAGCTTCAAAGGTCCAAGGTGGAGGTCGAAGAAGCGTGCAAGATCAAGGAGCATGAGCTGAACGAAGCTCTCGAAAGCAAGCGCGTTGTCGAACAAGCTGCACAGGACGCCAAGTCTAGAGTTCAGGATTTGGAGGTGCTCAAGCTCGAGAACGAAAAGTCCCTTACCGCAAAAGACACTCAGCTCAATGAAGCTCTCGACGGCAAGCGCGTCGCCGAGAAAGAAGCTGATGGCACCAAGTCGAGAGTCCAAGAGTTGGAGAAGCTCCAGGCCGAGAACGAGAAGGCCATCGCTGCCAAAGACACCCAAATCAGCGAAGCAGTCGAAGCCAAGCGCACACTGGAGGAAGAAGTCAATCGCATCAAATCCCAGGTGCAGGAACTGGAAAAGCTCAAGACAGACAACGAGAAAGCTTCTGCTGCGAAGGACGCCCGGATCGCTTCGCTCGAGCGTGACAGTAAACAAGGAGCGGAGAAGCTTGAAGCTGCCACCAGCGAACATAAGACGCTCTCGGAGGCTACCCAGAAGCAGATCGACGATCTTCAATCACAGCGCACTTCCAATGAAGATTCGTTGAGGCAGGAGCAGGCCATGATCACATCTCTCAAGGAAGATCTCTCCAAAGCCGAATTGAAGGCCTCGCAGACTTACGAACAAAGCGAGGCCGAACGTGCTCGCGTGGCAGAGGAACAACATGCACACATGAAGCGCGAGGACGAAGCGCTGCGTGTCACCGTCGCCAAAGAGAAAGAGTTGGCTGCCCTCCAGTCTGAGTGTACAGAGACGAGGGAAAGACTGAGCGAGATGGGCCAGGCGCAGGAAGAGATGAGACTGGCTGTCGATGCCAAAAACAACGAGCTTGAAGATCTCAAGGCTGCTCACCAGATTGAGCTCGAAAATCTGCGTTCGACCCGTGCTAGCGACTTGGAAAATGCACAGGCTTCACATGAAGAGGCCCTGAAGGCCCAAGAATCCGAGATCAAGACTCTTCAAGAGAAGCTTGACACGTCAATCAATGAAGCGAAGCCCATTCAAGACAGTCTGAAGACCAAATTGGCGGAGCTCGCTGGCCGCCTTGCTAGACAAACCAAGCAAGCTCGCGAGACGGCAGAGAAGGAGAAGATTACACATGACCAGGAACTCAATCGCGTACAATCGGAAGCTAACGAAACCAGAGCAGCACTTGAAAAGACTTTGTCAGAGAGGGAAGAAGCACACAACGCTGCCCTGAAAGCGCTGAAGGATGAGCATGCGCAAGCTGTTCAACAACTGCAAGAATACTACGCTTCCGAGAAGGACTCTTCGGCGAGCGACGCTGCATCTGCAGCCCAGGAGATGGAAGCCAAACACCAGCACCTGCTGGATGAACGCACGCAGCTCCACGAATCCGCTGTCCAGGACCTCAAGGCTAGCCACGAGGAAGCTATGAAAAATCTGAAGGCCAAGTACGCTACCGATTCCGAAACCGCCAAAGGCAATGCAAAGGCTGCCGCTGACAACCACGCCAAAGCTCTTGAAGCCCTTAGGAACTCTTCTTCTTCCGAGATGGAACTTGTACGAAGCCAAGCTGCCGGTGCCGCGGAGACTGCCGGCCGAGAACACCAACGTAGTCTGGACGAGCTTGAGAAGACGCATCGCGCTCGGTTGGAGGAATTGGGAGCCGGTCACGCTGCCGCTGTAGAATCAATGGAGGCGGCTCATGCTGCCGAGTGTGAGAAGTCTGGAAGTGATGCTGCGCTGGCTGCTACTGCAGCTGCTGCTGGTCACGCCAGCGCCATCAAGGAGAAGGTTGATACGTACGAAGCGCAAATTGAAGAACTAAAGTTGGAACACGCTCAGGCTGTGGAAAAGGCCGCTGTTGATGCAAAGGCGAATAGTGATCGGGTTGAAACTATGCTACAGGAAGAACATTCCAAGGAACTTGAGAGGTTGACGATCGAGCACGAAGCTTTTGCCGAAAAGAGTGGCATTGAGCTGCGTAGCGCGATCACGGACCTAGAGATGAAACATGCCAAGGCCCTCGAACTATTGCAGAACGATGCAGCAGTAGCAAGGAAGACTGCCGAAGAGATCGAGGATAAATTGCGCAGTGCGCATGCTGGTGAGGTCGAGAAGCTTCGCTCGGAACATTCTGCATCCAGGGAGCAAGACGACGAGGGTCACAAGTCCACGATCTCTGATCTCAAAGCAGAGCATGAGAACCAAGTCCAACTTCTCGCAGAGGAGATGGCCGGTGTGAAGGTCGCTGCTGAGAGGGCTGAGACTGAGCTTCGTGATCTCCATCAAGGAGAACTTGCAAAATTGAATTCCGAGCACAGTGCTATTGTGGAAGAGCGTGACCAGAAACACCGCGATGTGTTGGCTGAACTCGAGTCATCACACGCTAGTCGCTTGGAAGAGCATACTCAACATCACCGTGCTGCATTGGACCAAGCTGTTTCCGATCGTGAAACCGCTCTCGAGAAGCTTCGCAACATCCACAATGATCAGCGCAGCGCTTCCGACTCTTCTCATCAGGAAATTGTCAACAAGCTGAACGCCAGTCACGTAAGCGAGGTAGCGGATCTCCAGTCGAGGCATGAGCGTGATTCCGAGCAAGCAACCCAGGCACACAATGCCGCCCTTGCTGAAAAGGATGACCAGCATAAGCAGCTCGGCGAGAAGCATCGTAGTATGCTTGCAGCGATCAAAGCTCGATACGAAGAAAAGGCCGAGCAGGTGCGCACAAAGCATGAGGAAGAGCAGACCACTGCCAGAGATGACAGCATCCGCGACCTGAACCGAAAGCAAGAGACCATCGACGCTCATAACGCTCAGCTGGAAGAGGCGAAAGCACAGTACGATCGTGCTAACGAAGCCGTTCGCGAAGGCCACAAAACGGAGCTCGATCGCGAGAAGGCTCAGAACGAAGCGACGATTATCAAAATCCAAGCTGAACACAACGTCGAACTCTCACAGCTTCACAAACAGCAACAAGAAGCAATACAAGCAGCCACTGCAGTCTCCGCGAACCATGTTCAAGAATTGGAGACGATCAAAGCACGGCACACTAAGACGGTAGAAGGCCTCAAAGCTGAGATGGAAGAAGCCGCAGCTTCCCACGCCGCTACGTTGCAAGAGCTCGAGCTCAAGTCTCGTGGAGTGCTTTCAGACCATGACACGGAGATGCAGCAAATCAAGGCCGACTACGAGCGTCAATTGTCAAACGCGCAAACCGCCATCAGTGCGTCCCAGATTGAAATGCAGAACAAGTATGAGGCGCAGCTCCAGGAGAACGAGTTCGCTGCGAAAAGTGCCTTGGACTTGCAGGTGCAGGAGTATGAGCAGAAGCTTGATGATGCTAAGAGAGAAGGTCACGAAAGTCTCTCCGCGGCTAGCAAGGAATATGAAGATGCGTTGCGTTCGTTGACCGAGCAGTCTGCAAAGACCTCTGAAGACAACAGACAGATGCTTGAGGCGCAGACCGCGGAGTTCGAGACTGTGAAGACTGCCTTGATTGCCGAGATCGAGGCCAAGCACGTTGAAGTCCTGTCAAAAGCGGAAAGTGCGAAACACGATGAGGTAACGAAACTGCGTGATGAACACCAGACCGTGTTGGCTGCTCTTCGCGCTGAGTTTGTTGCGCAAGCTGAGTCTATGGAGAAACAACATGGAGCATCTGTTCACGAGCTTGAAATTTCTTTGAAGTCGCAACTGGAACAAGTGTCAAAAGCGCAGGAAAATGCGCTTGCTGAACGCGATGAGATGTGGGCATTGAGGCTTTCGAACATCGAGGCTCAACATAGCGAGACCATCGCCCTGGCGATGCAGACGAGCGATTCTTCGGCCGCTGAAAAGCTGAAGGAAGTCGATGAGACGCACACTGCCGCTCTCAATCTGGCACTGGAAGAGGCTCGTACCGACGCTGAGACCAAGACATCTGTTGCACAAAAGTTGCACGAAGAAACGTTGACGAAGGCATTGGAAGACGCAAAAGCAGCTGCTGAAGCTGAGCTAGTCACTGTCGAACAGGCTCACACACAGGCACTCAAGCTGATTGAGGAGGAAGCACACAAACTATCTGTCGACAACATCGCCGAACTAGAACGGAAACACCAAGAGTCGCTCACGGCTGCCATGACACAAGCGAAAGAGACAGCTCGCCAAGCATCGGAAGCTGCTGAATTGGCCCACAATGTAGAGCTGCTTGAGACTCGCTCTATGTTGACAGAACAAATCACTGATCTGCAAACTAAGGTCGAGCAATCTACCGAGCAACAGCGATTGCTAGAGGGCGACCTAGCCACTCTGCATCAAGAAAATCTTGACCTAGCTGAGCAATACCAAAGCGCCGAGCGCACCGCCAACGAAATGCGTGCCGAGTTCGCTGAACAAGAAGGCCACATGAACGCCGAAATGAAGCGACTCCAGGAAGAGTTTGACGCCTTGAACACCCACATGGAAGCTGTGAAACGCGAGCGTGAGGAGGCCGAAGCCCTCATGCAGCGGAGCATGAACGACAAACTGCAGATGGAGAAGCAGATTGCTGTCTTGAAAAAGCAGGTGTCAAGCATGAGTCCAGTCGCGGTTTCCAAGCGACCTGCATCATCTCGTGGTCTCGAGCCTGCTTTCAAAGAGACCAACTCTCCGCTGAGAAACGGTAACAATCGCTCTGTTTCGCGCGGCAGCACTAGACCTGGCACTTCTCATTCGGAACTCCCGGAGCTGCAAAAGCTATCTAGCTCTCCGAGGGTTAACATGGCCACAGCGGCGGCAGCAGCGGCGGTTGGCCGGTCTTCCGCATCACGCCCCGGTAGTTCTTCTCAACGCCCGTCCACTCCACGTCGACCATCAGACAACTTCGCCTATCGTCCCTCTACTCCACGTCGACCATCGGATGTCTTTGCCAATCAACCTTCGACCCCGCAGCATTCATCAAATGCAAAGCCTAGCCGGGAACAACAACCAAGGTCATTTGAAGACTATCTACACAACGCACAAACGGAGCTTTCCGAGTTGGGAAGCGTCATCACGGCCAACGAGACGCTTTTCGCCCAAAAGATCCAGGAGCACGTTGGAGATCTGCAAAGGGCCAAGGACTTACTGTCCCAAGAATACAAGCAGAAGTTCGAAGCCTTGTCAGCTGAGAGGAGCAGAAAGGAGAAAGAGACCGTCGCCAGCAATGCAGCAGAATTCGTTGCTCAACGCAATGCCTTGGTAGCAAGTTACGGCGCAAGCAACGGCCAGCTCGATGGACACGCAGCACTTCCAGTCCAGCAAGCCGAAGCTCTCATGACCGCCGAGAAGAAGCTCGTGACAGAATACAACAACCGCGTTGCGAAACGCAAGTCTCAGATTCAAATGAGGCACGCCGAGCAATTCCAGTCGCTAAGCCAGGACTACGACCGCCGCGTGGGCGAAGTCCTAAACCAAAGAGCCCGCCTCGAAGGCGACCTCTCCGTCACGCCCGATACATTCGAGCACGACTTCTCAGAACTGGACGCTCAGTCAATCCAATTGCAAGCCGAGAAAGAGAGCGTCCAAGGCTCGCCAGTCGCCGTGAGGAAACCTTCCCAACAACCAAAGCACGAAATAATCGTCCCGACCTCTCCTCTCCAACAAAGAAAAACCTCCACTGCCGCACCACGGACCCCAACCTCAGTCCCCACCCGTGAACGCGCATTCTTCCCCGGCAGCAGAGACAGCCCACAAGCCACTGCGCAACCGCGCTCGCCTCGCACGCCCGGCACAGGTCGCTCCGAGCAGTGGTTCTCGCCCCCGGAATCTCCGGCAGATATCGAGCAGGACTTCGGGATTGATGCTGTGGCTTTCGAGGCGGGCCATGCTGCTTCGAGATTGAGGAGGCATGCTGGGAGTCCGGATCTGAGGCGCTCTTCGGCGGATGATTCGCAGAGGGCTACGCCGAGGGGTAGTGGGAGGAGGAAAGGGGCGAATGGGGCGCCGTTATCTTAGGGAGATGCGGTTGCCGAGATTGCACGGCTTTGGGGTGTTGAGTGGTTTGCTGCTGGGGTTAGTGAGGTTGGCGACGACATATTACATATTGTAATATAATGACATGATAAGATAGTTAGTTATACATGCTTCCAGACCCTTGCCATTCAGACAAAGTCATTCTTTCCAACGGTTTACTCCCTGATGACGAGAGGGGAGTGACACAAGGCTTCTGTAAATCGAAAAGACGTGAGTCTCTGGATTTTCTACTTCATCTAGCTTTCCTACACCATTCGATTGCATGCATGTATGATCCGAATCCTCGATTCTGCCTCCTTGGCCACGCTTCAAGCAAGCGGTAAAAGAAAACAAAAACAAGGAAAACGGCAAAAAAGATATTCCCTCCAAACGCCCCTAGCTTTCGGGCGTCTTGCGATCGATGCATATAGTAGGCTGCTCTCGACCTCCCCAGGGCGCGCTAGTGATTCCTTAGAGGTTACTCGTACTTGGATTCCCGATCACCTAGGCGTTCTACAACCTCGCTAAGCTAACACGCCTTAACCGCTAGGCCAAAGGTGAAACCGCTTTTATTTGTGTTACAGTGTAGCGAAGTTTAGGAGTTGATATATGCTGGACTAGACCCTGACTTTTTGGGTTTGAGGTGACGTCATTGCATGTGAATGTCGCATGTAATTCATGCAATGTTTCTATCAGGATATATTGACAAGACTTCTTCAAGAAGGTTCAAATCAAATCTCACCATCGGGGAAACTGCAAATCTACCAACGTGCACGGCGATCAAGCCACTTGAAGCGTACATAACGTATGAATTCATATTATCTGGCCCGTTCCGGAGGGCGAGCAAAGTCAGATTCTGCGTTGTATGCTGCGAGACTGAATCATAGCAAAAGCGACCAAGCCGCTGTCGTAAGTGCTTGATCGAATCGCTCTTCCCTTGCCTGTTTCTTTGCTCACTCAGAGCAATAATGAACAGCCCAGTGACACTCAATGCAACGATGCAATTGAACCAGTCAACCATCCACCAACAAACAACTCCGCACAGTCTTCAATCTCCCTCCTCCCCCTCCCTCATCAAAACCCTCCACTCCCCCTCCCCAACCGCCTCCTCCACATACTCCCTATCCCTCACACACAACTCCTTAAACCTCACCTCAATACCCTCCCCCATCTCACCAACCAACATAACAACCCCCGGCCTAACGCCCGCCAACTCCCCCTTAACCTGCACCCCGTCCTCCCCCGCCCTCCAAACCC
>Ga0265797_10000724_pt1 | contig 60093 bp, 40 predicted proteins | sample P2T30metagenome_FD_192433 | JGI IMG/M metagenome (GOLD analysis project Ga0265797, IMG submission 192433) | Plant litter microbial communities from East Loma Ridge, Irvine, California - P2 T30 | ecosystem: Environmental > Terrestrial > Plant litter > Unclassified | place: USA: California... | reverse complement strand
GCGCGCGCTGCCTTGTTCGAGGCCAAGCTGGGCGGCAACAATGCACTCGCCACCCGCATCTACCGCGAGCAGATCATGCCGCGCAACGCGGCCTACCAGGGCGCCATCGCCAAGATGGCGAAGATGCAGATCGACGCCTCCGACGTCGTCGCCGCCACCATCCTCGATTCCTATGCCAGCACGCGCACCCTGTTGATTGACCTCGGCCTGGCAGCCATCGGTCTCGGCATCGGCTGCGCCGTCCTGATCACGCGCTCGATCACGGTGCCGATCGGACAGGCCGTGGCGCTGGCCGAAAAAGTGGCCTCGGGCGACTTGAGCAGCCGCATCCAGGCCGACAGCCGCGACGAGACCGGCCAGCTGATGCGGGCGCTGGGCGCCATGAACGACAGCCTGGCCGGGATCGTCGGCCGCGTACGCGGCGGCACCGGCACCATCACGGTGGCCGCCGGCGAAATCGCGGCCGGCAACCAGGACCTCTCAAGCCGCACCGAACAGCAGGCCGGCTCGCTCGAGGAAACCGCGGCGTCGATGGAAGAGCTGACCTCCACCGTGAAGCAGAACGCGGAAAATGCGCGCCAGGCCAACGTGCTGGCGGCGCAGGCATCCAGCATTGCCGGTCAGGGCGGCGCCATGGTGGCCGAGGTGGTGAGCACGATGGGAGCGATCGACGCTTCGTCGCGCAAGATTGTCGACATCATTTCGGTCATCGACGGCATCGCCTTCCAGACCAATATCCTGGCGTTGAACGCGGCGGTGGAAGCAGCCCGTGCCGGCGAGCAGGGCCGCGGCTTTGCCGTGGTGGCGACCGAGGTGCGCAGCCTGGCCCAGCGTTCGGCCACGGCCGCCAGGGAAATCAAGGCCCTGATCGACGATTCGGTGCAGAAGGTGCAGGCCGGCAGCAGCCAGGTCAACCGCGCCGGCACCACCATGACCGAGATCGTGCACAGCATCGGCCAGGTGACCGTGATCATGAACGAGATCGCCAACGCCAGCGAAGAGCAGCGCGCCGGCATCGAGCAGGTCAACCATGCGATCGTCGAGATGGACCGCGTGACCCAGCAGAATGCCGCGCTGGTCGAAGAGGCCAGCGCCGCGGCGCAGGCGATGCAGGATCAGGCCGGGGAACTGGAGCGGGTGGTGGGTACCTTCAGGCTGGCGCAGGGCGATGCGCATGCGCAGGACGGCCGCCTGGCTGCCACGCCGGGCCGCCTCGCGCTGGCTGCCTGATGCAAATTTAAAGGACGCCGGGCTGCGCGTCCAGATCCAGCGTGACTGTCGGCGCGACACGCAGTACCAAATGGCTGGTCAGCACGATGCAGCTGTCGCGCGCCGCTTCGCGCCGTGCCAGTGCTTCCTGCAGCACCTCGACCGCCTGCACATCGAGGCCGTTGAACGGCTCGTCGATCAGCAGCAGCTGCACCGGCAGGGCCAGCGCCAATGCCAGCTGCAGCTTTTTGTACTGGCCGAGCGACAGGCCGCTGACCGGCTGGCGCGCCACGTCGGCGATGTGAAACATGTCCAGGTGGGCCTGCAGCGCCGCCAGGTCGGCCTGTGGATACAGCGACAGGTGCAGGTCGAGCCACTCGCCGGCCGTCAGCCAGTCGAGTTCCGGCGCTTCGCCGCCGCAATAAAAGGTGTGGCGGCGGTAGGCGAGGGCGTCGCGCCGGCTGTCCAGACCATTCAAGCGGATGCTGCCGCTGCCGGGTGCCAGTGCGCCGCCCAGCAGTTTCAACAAGGTGGTCTTGCCGCGGCCGTTGCGCCCGCGCAGCCAGGTCAGGCCAGGCGCCAGGCGCAGGTCCAGGCCCGTGAACACGCTGCGCGTCTTGAAGTGGAAGGCGAGGGCATCGACCTCCACCAGCGGCTGCACCTGCGTATTCAATTCCTTCGTGTTCAATTCCATACCTTGCTTCCCGTTGCGCACAACACCAGCATGAACAGCGCGACCAGCGCCATGCGGCCGCGCGGCGTGAACGGCGGCGTGCAGACCAGCAGCGGCGCCGCGGTCCAGGCCAGCGCCAGCCAGGCAGTGCCCGCGGTGTGGGTCCAGGTACCTGCCGCCAGTCCGGCGGCGCCGAGCGCCAGCAGCGGCAGCGACAAGCCCGCCAGCAGCGTGGCCCGCGCCCGCCAGCCGAGCGTGCCCGGCATCAGCGGCAGGCCGGCGGCCGCGCCGTGCAGGCGGGCCAGCTGGCTGCGCAGCGCGTCGTCGGCTTCGTGCACGAACAGCACCAGCAGCACGCTGGCCATGATGGCGCCGGCCGGACGCGGCAGCATCGCCGGCCCGGTCATCCAGAGCGCGCTTGCCAGGATGGTGCCTCCCAAGAGCGCCGCCTGGCGCAGGCCGGCCAGGCTGCCGTGGCGCCACAACGGCAGCCAGAACAGGTGCCGCCACAGGAACCACCAGCCCGGCTGCGGGCGCGCGATATATATACGCGCGCCGGCGGCCGTAGCGGGCGCGCGTGCCGGCGGCGGCGGATGCAGGGCGCCGCGCACCAGCAGCGCGCAGGCACAGGCCCAGGTCAGCAGGAAGGAAAACACGGTGCCGGCGACGGCGCGCAGCGGCAGCAGCCAGGCCGGACGCTCGTGCTGCAGCAGCCAGATCGCCAGCGAGCTGGCGTAGGCCAGCGCCAGCGGCACCAGCAGCAGGCCGGACACCAGCATCGACGCCCGCAGCAGCAGGCCGGGCGCCACCGGCAGCGGTGCCAGCCATGCCTGCACGGCAGCCGGCAGGATGCGCGGCCGCAGCAGCGCCACGGGCAGACTCATGGCGATGGCGTGCAGCACCAGCAGGCCGAGGGCCAGCGGTGCCGGATACGACGTGAAAAACATCGGCGGCAGCGCCGCCACGGCCAGCAGGCCGAGGATGGCCGGGCCCAGTGCCAGCACCAGGATTTCGCCGGAACTGCGCAGGCGCGCGCTCAGTTGCGCGAGCGTGCGCAGCGTGAGCTGGATCCGGAACCGGGTATAGGTATGAATCAAGGTCGTGCCTGAGTAAGCGTCCGAATCGGAAGGCAAAAACGAAAAAAGGTCCGACGAATCGGACCTTTTTCGGTACTGCTTAATGCTGGCGGAGCGGACGGGACTCGAACCCGCGACCCCCGGCGTGACAGGCCGGTATTCTAACCAACTGAACTACCGCTCCAGACTACTTGATCGGTTCTTCGTGCTTCGAGATACTGATTTGGTGGGCGCTGAGAGGCTCGAACTCCCGACCTAATCCTTGTAAGGGATCCGCTCTACCAACTGAGCTAAGCGCCCGGACTGACCATCCAGTATCTCTGTCAGGCGTTTGTCATCACGTCCGAAGAGGCACGCATCATAGCGTATCCATTTGAAATGATGCAAGGCCTTTACGGAAAAAAGTGAACATTTCCTGTGGCCGGGGCTGTGCAAAGACTGTTGTTTGCCTGCGTATGGACTGCGTAATTTCTTGCATAAGCTTATGCACATGCTCGACAATTACGTTTTTATAAACCGGCAATATGTAGACATCAATAAAGATGCGCATTGCCGGTGGATGCCGGCCCAAGGCGGCGGGACGAGGGGGATGGCGGAGACACGCGGAATTCTTTCACTCTTTCCCTAGGAAAACTCAATGATCAAGATGTCCAAGATGCACAAGCGCGTCGTTGCCGCGCATGGTGCGGTGCTGGCACTGTCCGTCCTGCCGGCCGGCTCCGCCCTGGCCCAGGCTGCCCAGGCCCAGGCGAACGAACTGCAGACGGTCACCGTGACCGCGCAGCGCCGTACCGAAAACATCAAGGAAGTGCCGGTGTCGGTCAGCGCCATCAAAGGCGAAAAGCTGGACGTGCTGGTGTCGGGCGGCGGCGATATCCGTCTGCTGGCCGGCAAGGTGCCGAGCTTGAACATCGAGTCTTCCAACGGCCGCACCTTCCCGCGTTTCTATATCCGCGGCTACGGCAACACCGACTTCTCGCTGTTCGCCTCGCAGCCGGTCTCGCTGATCTATGACGACATCGTCCAGGAAAACCCGATCCTGAAGGGCTATCCGATGTACGACGTGACCGGCGTCGAAGTGCTGCGCGGCCCGCAGGGCACCCTGTTCGGCCGCAACACCCCGGCCGGCGTGGTGAAGTTCGATTCCGAGCGTCCGAACCTGAAGAAGGTCGAGGGCTACTACAACGTGTCCTACGGCAGCCACGGCACCGCCAACGTCGAAGGCGCCGTCAACGTGCCGCTGTCGGACAAGTGGGCGATGCGCGTCTCGACCCTGCGCCAGCACCGCGACGACTACGTCGACAACTACAGCGACGTCGCCAGGACCAACAAGACCGGCGAGCTGGATGGCTATAACGAGCACAACGAGCGCGTCCAGTTCCTGTACACCCCTGACAGCACCTTCAGCGCGCTGTTCAACGTGCACCAGCGCACCACCACCGGCAGCGCCCGCCTGTTCCGCGCCAATTTGATCCAGCGCGGCACCAACGACTTCGCGCCGGGTACCGATCTCGACAGCCTGGTCAGCAATGCCCTGAACTTCCAGGACCTCAAGACCAGCGGCGCCAACATGCGCCTGAGCTGGGACCTGGGTGCGGTCAAGCTGTACTCGATCACCGGCTACGAAGGCGTGGGCCACTACCACAGCCGCGGCGACATCGACGGCGGCGTGCCCGGCCAGACCGGCGTGCCGTTCCAGGTGCAGACCGCCAGCGTGCTCGACGACCTGAAGCAGTACTCGCAGGAATTCCGCGTCGAATCGAAGAACGAAGGTCCGCTCAACTGGCAGGCCGGCGTCTACTACTTCAACGAAGACGTCAGCGGCGGCAGCGACAACTACAACGACGCGCAGGCACTGACCTCGCACCTGGTCTCGCAACAAAAGAACAAGGCCTGGGCGGCGTTCGGCTCGGCGACCTATGCCGTGAGCGACGACTTCACCGTGCGCGGCGGCCTCCGTTATACCAAGGACAAGAAAGACTTCCAGACCCTGGTGCACGACAACGTGGTCCTGATCGGACCGGCCGGCGTCAGCGAAAGCAAGAGCAAGGTCAACTGGGACCTGTCGGGTACCTACAAGATCAACCGCGAAGTGAACGCCTACGCCCGCGTGGCGACCGGCTTCCGCGCGCCGAGTATCGCGGCCGCATCGGCGTCGGTGCCGGTCACCGTGGCCGACGCCGAGACCATCACTTCGTACGAAGCCGGCATCAAGTCCGAGCTGTTCGAGCGCCGTGCCCGCGTCAACTTCTCGGTCTACGACTACGAAGTCAAGAACCAGCAGCTGACCGTGGTTGGCGGCAACTCCAACGTCACCAAGCTGATCAACGCGGACAAGACCAAGGGCCAGGGCGCCGAGTTCGACTTCGAAGGCATCGTCAGCCCGTCGCTGCGCGTGACCGGCAGCGCCAGCTACAACTTCACCAAGATCGAAGATCCGAACCTGTACGTCACCAAGTCGACCACCGGCACCGTCACCGATCCGATCGCTGCCAATGGCCTGGTGTCGATCAACGGCAACCCGCTGCCGCAGGCACCGAAGTGGATCTTCAATGCCACCGCGCGCTACAGCATCCCGATGGGCGATGGCGAGTTCTTCGTCTTCACCGACTGGTCCTACCGTACGAAGATCAATTTCTTCCTGTACGAAGCGACCGAGTACACCGGCAAGCCGCTGACCGAAGGCGGCCTGCGCGTGGGTTACAACTGGGCCGGCGGCAAGTATGAAGTCGCCGCCTTCGGCCGCAACATCCTCGACCAGCGCCGCATCACCGGCGCCATCGACTTCAACAACCTGACCGGTTTCACCAACGAGCCGCGCACCTATGGTGTCCAGTTCAAGGGCAATTTCTAATCAGTCGGTTGTTTGAATAAAAAGGCCGCGAGCGATCGCGGCCTTTTTTATTGTTGAACGAATTTGATTTAGCTCAATACGATTGTGAACTTCCATAATCTAAAAGTATTGATGACTGTGTAATTTTTAGGGTTGTTTAGGCAATATTTCGTTCTGTTTAGTTGATTATATACCGAAGAATCTAGGTTTTAGCGCTAACACTGTGGTTTTCTGTTGTATCTGCATTGAATACAATCGTGAAATTTCTCTACAGATTGCTCAGCCGGAGTACTCTGGTTTGTCCGCTGTCAAGACGGACGCCCGGCAGGTCATGCCTTGCCGGGACAACCAGATCACAAGCATCCACATGCTTGCGGAAACCTAAACTTTTGTGTTTTTCTCTAAGGAACAAACATGAAGTCTCAGCAATCGATGTATCCCGCCGTATTGAAATTGTGCGCCGCCGCCGTCCTCGGTCTCGGTGCCGGGGCTGCCTTTGCCGGCGTGTCCGTGAACGACGCCGCCACGCCCGCCGCGCGCGGCATGGCAATCGTGGGCCAGACCGACCGCATCATCGTCAAGTACAAGGACGATGCGGCACCGGTGGCGGTCAAGGCCGGCAAGGTATCGGCGGCCGCCGCGCTGTCCGCCGCACCATTGTCGAGCGCACGCAAGGCCGTGCTCGACCGTGCCGGCCAGCAGTTCGGTTTCCTGATGAAAGAGTCGCACCGCATCGCCACCGGCGCCCGCGTAATCAAGCTCGACCGCAAGGTGACGCTGGCGGATGCCGCCAAGGTGGCCGCCGAACTGGTCGCGCGCGATCCGGACGTCGAATACGCCGAGCCGGACCGCATCATGAAGCCGCTGCTGACGCCGAACGATTCGATGTACAGCCAGCAGTGGGATTACTTCGAAGCCACCGGCGGCATGAACCTGCCGGCGGCCTGGGACAAGTCCACCGGCAGCGGCATCCGCGTGGCCGTGATCGACACCGGCTACCGTCCGCACGCCGATTTGTCGGGCCAGATCCTGGCCGGCTATGACTTCATTTCCGATGCCACCATCGCCAACGACGGCGGTGGCCGCGACAGCGACGCCAGCGACCCCGGCGACTGGACCGCCGCCGGCGAATGCGGCGCCGGCGAGCCGGCCTCGAATTCGAGCTGGCACGGCACCCACGTGGCAGGCACCATCGCCGCGCTCACCAACAACGGCAGCGGCGTCGCCGGCGTCGCCTTCGGCGCCAAGGTGGTGCCGGTGCGCGTGCTCGGCAAGTGCGGCGGCTATACCTCGGACATCGCCAACGGCATCATCTGGGCCTCGGGCGGGACCGTCTCCGGCGTGCCGAACATCGCGGCGCGCGCCCAGGTGATCAATATGTCGCTGGGCGGCGGCGGCGCCTGCGACACCACCACCCAGAACGCCATCAACGGCGCCCGCTCGCGCGGCACCGTGGTGGTGGTCGCGGCCGGCAACGAGGCGCAGAACGCCAGCAACAGCAGCCCGGCCAATTGCTCGGGCGTGATCACGGTGGCGGCCACCAACCGCTCGGGCGGACGCGCGTCCTACTCGAACTACGGCACCATCGTCGACGTGGCGGCCCCGGGCGGCGACAGCGGCGCAGCGATCCTGTCGACCCTGAACGCCGGCACCAAGGGCCCGGGCGCGGACAGCTACGCCGGCTACATGGGCACCTCGATGGCGACCCCGCACGTGGCCGGCGTGGTGGCGCTGATGCTGGCCAAGAACGCGGCCCTCACGCCGGACGAGGTCGAAGCGCGCCTGAAGTCCAGCGTGCGCGCCTTCCCGGCGTCGTGCAGCGGCTGCGGCGCCGGTATCGTGAATGCTTCGGCCGCGGTGGATGCCGCCACCGGCAGCGGCGGCGGCACGACCGGTCCGACGGTGTCGGAAACCGAGTCGAACAACACGCTACCCACCGCCAACAGCGTGACGACCTCGGGCACCACGGTCAACGGCAGCTTGTCCAGCAGCTCGGACACCGACTACTTCGTGGTGCAGGTCCCGGCCGGCAAGACCCTGAGCGCGGTGATGACCCCGAACTCGAGCTCGGACTACGACCTGTATATCTACAACAATGCGGGCACGCGCCTGGCGCTCAGCGAAAACGGCACCGGCGCCGCCGACAGCGCCAGTTCGGCCAACACCGGCAGCTCGACCGCGGCGCGTTATGTGCGGGTGGTGTACTACGCTGGCGGTACTGGCGCAACCAATGGCAAATATACTTTGAAGCTGTCCTGGTAAAACCTTGATGTCCTGACCAGAAGGCGCTCATTCGAGCGCCTTTTTTTGTTCATATGATCACTTTTTCGTTAATAATCAATAACTTGACAAAAATTTTCCTGTTGCGCGCAGCACTAAAGCGGCCTCATCGCTAGCATTCTCCGTTAGGCTTTCGGGTTCGGCTCATCAAGAGCAATCCCAAAGGAAGCAGAATGACACAGCACAGCAAGCTCGCCACCGTGTTGAAGTTTTGCGCGGCGGCGCTCGTGTTTACCGGCCCGCTGGCCGCCAGCGCCGGCCAACCGAATGCGGCACAAGCGACCCGTTACATCACCCAGACCGACCGCCTGATCGTCCGCTACAAGGATGCGGTCGATACCTCGCGGCTCAAGGTGCCGGGCCAGGCCGGCCCGCTGTCGGCCGCGCGCCAGGCCCTGATCGACCGCGCCGGCCAGCAGTTCGGCATGACCCTGCGCACGTTGCGCGCGACCGCCACCGGCGCCAACGTGCTGCAGCTCAGCCGCACCATGTCGCTGGCCGAGGCGAAGCAGCTGGCGCTCGAACTGAAGACGCGCGACGCCAGCGTCGAATATGCCGAGCCGGACCGCATCATGACCGCGATGGCGGCCCCGAACGACCCCAGCTACAGCCAGCAATGGGATTTATATGAAGCCGCCGGCGGCATCAACGTCAGCGGCGCCTGGGACAAGTCGACCGGCACCGGCATCAACGTGGCCGTGATCGACACCGGCTACCGTCCGCACGCCGACCTGGCCGGCCAGATCCTGCAAGGCTACGACTTCATCGCCAGCACCAGCATCGCCAACGACGGCAACGGCCGCGACAGCGACGCCAGCGACCCGGGCGACTGGACCCCGGCCGGCAGCTGTTCAAGCGGCACCCCGGCCCACGACGAGACCTCGAGCTGGCACGGCACCCACGTGGCCGGCACCATCGCCGCGCGCACCAACAACGGCGCCGGCATCGCCGGCATCGCCTACAACGCGAAGATCGTTCCGGCGCGCGTGCTGGGCCGCTGCGGCGGCTACACCTCCGACATCGCCGACGCCATCGTCTGGGCCTCGGGCGGCAGCGTGAACGGCGTGCCCGCCAACGCCAACAAGGCGCGCGTGCTCAATTTGTCGCTGGGCGGCAGCGGCAGCTGCGACAGCACCACCCAGAACGCCATCAATGGTGCCCGTTCGCGCGGCGCGGTGGTGGTGGTCGCGGCCGGCAATGCGAACGTCGACGCGTCGACTTCGAGTCCGGCCAACTGCGCCGGCGTGATCGCGGTGGCGGCGGTCGGCCGCGGCGGCGGCAAGGCGTCGTACTCGAACTACGGCAGCGTGGTCGACGTGGCGGCGCCCGGCGGCGACAGCGGCGCCGGCATCCTGTCGACGCTCAACAGCGGGACGGCGGGCCCGGCGTCGGACAGCTACGCGTATTACGTCGGCACTTCGATGGCGACTCCTCACGTGGCCGGCGTGGCCGCGCTGATGCTGGCGGCCAACCCGAACCTGACGCCGGACCAGGTCGAGGCTACCTTGAAGTCGACCGCACGCGCCTTCCCGGCCGCCTGCGCCGGCTGCGGCGCCGGCATCGTCGATGCCCAGGCGGCGGTGAACGCGGCGCTGGCCGCCGGATCGTCCACCCCTACGCCGGCACCGACGCCGGCCGTGACATGGACCGCGTGCGCGAACGAGGGCGCTACCTGCTCGTTCAGCGGCACCCGCGAAGTGCGCTACGGCGCCGGCAACAGCTTCGTGTCGAAGACCGTGACCGGCTCGACCGCCTGCACCAACGCCGTGTTCGGCGATCCGGCGCCGAACGTCGCCAAGTCGTGCAGCTATTCCAGCGCGACCGTGGCGGCGCCGGCACCGGTGACCTGGACCGCGTGCGCGAACGAGGGCGGTACGTGCGCGTTCGGCGGCACGCGCGAGGTGCGCTATGGCGCGAACAACAGCTTCGTGTCGCGCGTCTTTACCGGTTCGGCCGTGTGCTCGAACGCGAGCTTTGGCGATCCGGCGCCGAATGTGGTCAAGGCGTGCAGTTATTCCAGCGTGACCCGCTGAACCGTAGGGTGGACGGGTTCCCCGTCCACGCGTTCAACCAACGTGATCAATCTCCCTCCGATTGCGTGCATGACAGATTGGCTGCTATGTACCACCGCGTGGACAGCAAAGCTGTCCACCCTACGCGCTTGCATACCTGCATCAATTCAACCATACTGTATGCAATTACAGTATGAACGCTCCCGTCCGCAAGATCATCCACTGCGATTGCGATTGTTTCTACGCGTCCGTCGAGATGCGGGATGACCCGTCGCTGCGCGGCCGGCCGCTGGCCGTGGGCGGGCGCCAGGACCAGCGCGGCGTGGTCGCCACCTGTAACTATGAAGCGCGCCGCTACGGCATCCATTCGGCGATGGCCACGGCCCAGGCCATCAAGCTGTGTCCGGACCTGCTGGTGATTCCGCCGAACATGGAAAAGTACCGGATCGCCTCGCACCAGATCATGGAAATCTACCAGGACTATACGGACCTGGTGGAGCCGCTGTCGCTGGACGAAGCCTATCTCGACGTGACGGCGTCACCGCACTGCAAGGGCAGCGCCACCCTGATCGCGCAGGAAATCCGGCGGCGCATCTTCGAGACCGTCGGCATCACGGCCTCGGCCGGCGTGGCGCCGAACAAGTTCGTGGCCAAGATCGCCAGCGACTGGAACAAGCCGGACGGTCTGTTCCTGGTGCGACCAAGCGAGGTCGATGCCTTCGTGGCCGCGCTGCCGGTAAAAAAATTGCACGGCGTCGGCAAGGTTACCGCCGCCAAGATGAACGGACTGGGGCTGGAAACCTGTGGCGACCTGCGCGGCTGGACCATGGCCAGGCTGCAGGAGCATTTCGGGTCCTTTGGCGCCCGGCTGTACGAATTGAGCCGCGGGATCGACCATCGCGACGTGAATCCGGTGCGCGAGCGCAAGTCGATCAGCACCGAGGAAACCTATACGCCGGACGTGCCCGATCTGCCATCCTGCGAAGCCTTGCTGCCCGATCTGATCGAGCATTTGCAGGGCCGCATCAAGCGCAATGGCGCCGAACGCTTTATCAATAAATTGTTCGTGAAAATTAAATTTTCCGACTTCCAGCAGACGACGGTCGAGTGCGTCGGCTACGCGCCGAGCCTGGAGATTTTTGCCCGGCTGCTGGAAACCGGCTGGCAGCGCGCCAGCCGTCCGGTGCGCCTGCTGGGCGTCGGCGTACGCCTCAGCGATACCGAGATCGTCGAGCAATTAAAACTGTTTGACGAACGCGCAACACATTAAAAAACCCTTTCCTGCGACGTGAAAATTGCTACGCGGCAGCGTGTAGAATGTCGTTCCCCTGAAATATCGAGACAACGGAAATTAAGCATGTGGTTCAAGAATCTTCAGATTTACCGCCTCCCGGCACCGTGGGCCTATACCCCTGAACAACTGGAAGAGGCGCTGTCGTCGCAAGCCTTCGTGCCGGCCAACAGCAATGAATTGCTGCAGCAGGGCTGGGATTCGCCGCGCGGCAACGGCAAGCTGGTGCACGTGGTGAACAAGCAGATGCTGATGATGCTGGGCACCGAAAAGAAACTGCTGCCGAGCTCGGTCATCAACCAGGTCGCCAAGGCCAAGGCCGCCGAGATGGAAGAGCAGCAGGGCTTCCCGCCGGGCAAAAAGGCGATGAAAGAACTGAAGGAACGCGTGGCCGACGAGCTGCTGCCGCGTGCATTCTCGATCCGCGGCAACACCTGGGCCTGGATCGACCCGGTCAACGGCTGGCTGGTGGTCGACGCCGCGAGCCCGAACAAGGCCGACGACATCATCAAGCTGCTGCTGAAGGCCGTCGACAAGATGCCGCTGGAGTCGGTGCGCGTGCAGAGCTCGCCTGTGGCGGTGATGACCGGCTGGCTGGAATCGGACGAGGCGCCGTACAATTTCACGATCGACCAGGATACCGAGCTGCGCGCCACCGGCGAGAGCAAGGCCACCGTGCGTTACGTCAAGCACTCGCTGGACCCGGAAGACATCCGCCGTCACATCGCCGGCGGCAAGCAGTGCACGCGCCTGGCCATGACCTGGAACAGCCGCATCTCCTTCGTGCTGACCGAGCAATTGGCCATCAAGAGCATCAAGCCGCTGGATGTGATCAAGGAAGGCGAGACCATCACCTACAGCGACGATGAGCGTTTCGATAACGACATCATGCTGATGACTGGCGAGCTGGCCAAGATGCTGGCGGATCTGGTTGAGGCGCTGGGCGGGGAAGCCAAGGCGTAATTGCCACTCACCGTTGATCCCTTAGCTCGTCGTCCCGCGAAGGCGGGGACCCATACTGAGTAACAGGATTCCGTGCGTCGAAAGCGTTGCAAGCTCTTGAGTAATTGACTTCGGAAAATCAGCATGGGTCCCCGCCTGCGCGGGGACGACGTGTATCAGGTAGTGGCAATGAAAAAACGGCCCGGATTCGCATCCGGGCCGTTTGCATTTCTACGCCTGCACCATCACTTCGCCGACGCCACTTCCTCCGTGGTCGACGGCTCCTTCGGCGCCCCCGTGTCGCCGTTTTCCTGCTGGCCACTCGTATAGGTCGCGCCCTGGCGGTTCGCATGCGGCGCCGGCTTGCCCGGCAGCGGCGGCAGTGCCTTGGCCTTTTCCAGGTCGATACCGGCGATCTCGGCCACGCGGCGGCCGTAATCCTCGTCGCAATGCCACAGGTGCCAGACCATGCGCAGCTGGATCACTTCCGGGCACTTCTTAAGGTCGCCGCCGACGTTGTTCACCAGGTCGTCGCGTTCCCAGTCGGCGAAGGTGCGGTAGCGGTCGCCGGCCTGTTTGTAGTCGGCGGCAGTGCTGGTGGTCTGGTAGCGGCCCAGGTGGCCCTGCACGTACTGGTGATAATCCTTTTCCGGCTGCGGTGCTTCCTGCAGGCCGCCGATCAGGCTCGGCTCATAGTTCAGGTGCTTGTTCTCGCCGCCATCGTCGATGTGGTACGCCATCTGGCCATCGCGCTGGTTGGTGCGGGCGCGGGCTTTTTCTTGCGGCGCATTGATTGGCAGCTGCAGGTAGTTGGGGCCGACGCGGTAGCGCTGGGTGTCCGAATAGGAGAGGGTGCGTCCCTGCAGCATCTTGTCGTCGGAAAAGTCGATGCCGTCGACCAGCACGCCGGTACCGAAGGCCGACTGTTCAGTCTCGGCAAACACATTGTCCGGATTCTTGTTCAGCACCATGCGGCCGACCTTCAGCAACGGGAACTGGTCTTCCGGCCAGCGCTTGGTGTCGTCCAGCGGGTCGAACTCGAGTTCCGGATGCTCGCCGTCGCTCATCAGCTGCACGCACAGTTCCCATTCCGGATAGTCGCCGCGTTCGATCGCGTCGTACAGATCGCGGGTGGCGTGGCTGGTGTCGTGGGCCTGGATTTCGGCGGCCTGCTGGGCCGTCAAATTGCGCACGCCCTGTTTCGGCTGCCAGTGGAACTTCACCAGGTGGGCGATGCCCTGGTCGTTCACCAGTTTATAGGTGTTGACGCCGGAACCTTCCATCTCGCGGTAGTTGGCCGGGATGCCCCATGGGCTCTTGACCCAGGTAACCATGTGCAGCGATTCAGGGTGGTTCGCGATGAAATCGTAAAAGCGCCACGGTTCCTGCTGGTTGGTGACCGGGTCCGGTTTGAAGGCGTGGATCATGTCCGGGAACTTGATCGCATCGCGGATGAAGAACACCTTCAGATTGTTGCCGACCAGGTCCCAGTTGCCTTCGACGGTTTTCAGCTTGATGGCGAAGCCGCGCGGGTCGCGGGCCGTTTCCGGCGATTCCTTGGCGCCGATCACAGTGGAAAAGCGCAGGAATACCGGGGTCTGCACGCCGGTTTCGGTCAGGACCTTGGCACGGGTATATTTAGTGGCGGGTTCGTCGCCGATGGTGCCATAGGCTTCGAAAAAGCCGTGGGCGCCGGTGCCGCGCGCATGCACCACCCGCTCGGGGATGCGTTCGCGGTCGAAGTGGGTGATCTTTTCGATGAACTGGTAGTTCTCGAGGGTCGCCGGGCCGCGTTCACCCACCGATCGCAGCGACTGGTTGTCGCGGACGGGGTGGCCTTGGCGGGTGGTTAACGTGGGACGCTGCTCACTCATCGCTAGTTCCTCCTGCGTTCATGGGAGAACTATTATAGGAAAAGACGACAATGCGCAGCGTTCTGGAGCCTTCAGGCAAAGAGCGTTGTCAACATGGCAGATTGACGATCGGGGCGACGCAGTCAGACTGACTGGAACACGCCGGCGGCTCGGTTCTTGGTCACATTATCCCAGGTAAAAATCTTGCCGTTCATTGCCACATAGACGCCGGGCGGCAGCACCTGGGCCACGCCGCAGGCGAAGCCGAAGTTGAACAAGGCATCCGAATTCGCGATTTCGTAAGGGATCATGGCGCCGGTAAAGACGATGGTCTTGTCGCTGAGCGCGGTACCCAGCACCTCGGCGGTTTCGCGCATGGTGTCGGTGCCGTGCACGATCACGATCGCTTTCTCGGATGCGGCCTGGCAGGCGGCCAGCACCTGCTTGCGGTCGCCATCCTGCATGTCGAGCGAGTCGAGCAGGGATACGACTTCGAGCTCAACCGGGATGGTCATGCGCGTGCGCTTGATGACCTCCGGAAGATGGCTGTCGGCAAAGCCGAGTACACCGTTGAGCTCATTGTAATGTTTGTCGAAAGTGCCGCCGGTGGCGATGATCCGCAAAGTCATGATGGTTTGGAAAGGCAGTGAAAAAAGGTGGGTAATGATAGCCGCAAACGGTAGTGTATCCCCACGGGTCTGCGCTAAAATCGGCAGGATCGGATGAGTACAACGATCGCCCCTCTATGAAACCCGTCGCCCCCGGAACCGTCATTTTTCACCGCCATCGCGGCTATGGTGTCATCACCCACGTCAACCTGCTGACCGGCTGGATTTCGGCACGGTTTGGCAACGAATCGCGCCCGCTCGACCTCAATCTGTCGACCGATGACGTGCAGCACGCCGATGGCGAAGCGATCCGTTTCCGCCGCTCGCCACCGGACCGCATGCCGCATGCGCGCCTCATGGCGATGGTGCGCGACCTGCACATGGCCGGCTACGAAAGGCTGTACCTGCATTCCTGGCCCAAGCCCTCGGGCCTGCACTGGCGCTGGCATTTGTTCACCGGCCAGCGCGACTGGATGCAGCGCCCCTGGCGCGAAGGCTGGTACGGTTCAGGCGCCGACTACAATGGCAATCCGGTAATGGGATGGGGCGACGCGCCCGGCGCCAGCACCGAAGAATTGATCCATGCGCTGGCCAAATTCGACCCCGAAGGTCTGGCGCGCGCACTGGGCCGCGACGAAGACCACACCGCCTGGTTCGCCGGCGTGTGCGATGCCTTGTTGCCGGGTTACATGTACAGCTTCGACATGGCGCCATCGAAAGATGGCGGCCTGGTCGAGATGCCGCCGGTGCCGGTGATCCCGGTGCGCGCCGGCTTGCCGGCCTATGCGGGGCCGGCAATCGGCTGGCCGCCGGGCTGGGCCGGGCTGTGGACGCGTCGGCATGAGATGCCGATGCGTAAGCCGAATTTTACGGGCGAGCCGGAATTAGGTTGAAGCAGTGGCGAATCATCGGCTGCTTGAACGCGTGGACGGGAAACCCGTCCACCCTACGTACCGTTCGCATCTAGGGTAGGGTGGACAGCTCTGCTGTCCACGCGTTCAACCCACTGATGCATTACCGCGCAATGCGTCGGGATTCAAAATCCCCGTCGGCGTGCCATTGGCAAAATTGACCACATTCTCGAACGCCGCCCGGAAATACATCTCATAACTGTCCTTCTCGACATAGCCCAAATGCGGCGTCGCCAGCACCGCCGGCATCTTCAACAGCTCCGCATCCGCCGCCAAAGGCTCGCTGGTGAACACATCCAGCGCCGCCTGTCCCGGCCGCCCCTGGCGCAGCGCCGCTTCCAGCGCCCCCTCGGCCACCAGTTCCGCCCGGCTCGTATTCACGAACAGCGCATCCGGTTGCATGCGCGCCAGGTCCGCCGCGGTCACGATGCCGCGTGTGGCCTCGGCCAAGCGCAGGTGCAGGCTGAGCACATCGGCCTGCTCGAAGAAGGCTTCGCGGGACGGCGCTGCGGTAAAACCGTCGGCCTCGGCCGCCGCCCGACTGGCAGCGCTGCCCCACACCAGTACCCGCATCCCGAATACCTTGCCGTAACTGGCCAGCAGGTGCCCGATCTTGCCGTAACCCCAGATGCCCAGGGTCCGTCCACGCAGCACGCGTCCGAGTCCGTTCTGCGCCGGATCGATCGATGCCATCTGCCACAATCCATCCTTCAGGTTGTTGGCGTAAGGCAGGATGCGGCGCGACGCCGCCATGATCAGCGTCCAGGCCAGCTCGGCGGGTGCCACCGGCGAGCCGACGCCTTCGGCGATCGCGATGCCGCGTTCGGTCGCAGCGGCGACGTCGACGTGGCCGGACACCTTGCCGGTCTGGGCGATCAGCTTCAGGTTCGGCAACTTCGCCAGCAGGGCGCGCGGCAGGGGCGTGCGTTCGCGGATCAGGACCAGCGCGTCGAAGGGGGCGAAGCGGATCGCCAGCTGGCCGAGTCCGCGTGCGCTGTGATGGAAGACCTTGACCTCATGGCCGTCCAGTAATTTGAAACAGTCGAGCTTGCGGACCACGTCCTGGTAATCGTCGAGTATCGCTATTTTCATCGTAGTTAGCGGAAGTTTGTGTTCGGTAAGTAATGAAATGACAGGATCGGAAAGCGCAAAAATAGCCTACTACATTAGTCAACCAAAATTCCTACATTTTTGTTGTTGAAGCATTTGAAACGGGTTTGCGGGGGTGTAGAATCGACCAGAAATAAGAGACCGCGATGTCTGATTGATATCTTTTGCGGCCAAAACAGGGACCACGAAACGCCGCAGCGCGCACCGCAAGACCGCATCGCCATGACGGCTGCGTGTGCGCCCGGGTTTCGAAGTCGCCAAGAATTCTTTATTGGCATTGGAGGTACACATGAACCAGCCCGTCATGGGCGGCGTCGCCGCACTGAAGGTCCCCGCTAACATCAAGCATAAACGACTTATCGATTGGGTGGCCGAGATCGCGGCCCTCACCAAACCCGACGCCATCTACTGGTGCGACGGCTCCGAAGAAGAATACGACCGCCTCTGCGCCCAGATGGTCGAGGCAGGCACGATGCAGCGCCTGAACCCCGCAAAACGCCCGAATTCCTATCTCGCCTGTTCCGACCCGAGCGACGTCGCCCGCGTCGAAGACCGCACCTTCATCTGCTCCGCTACCAAAGAGCAGGCCGGCCCCACCAACAACTGGGTCGACCCCAACGAGATGCGCCAGACCATGCACAGCCTGTTCGACGGCTGCATGGCCGGCCGCACCATGTACGTGGTGCCGTTCTCGATGGGCCCGCTGGGCTCGCCGATCGCCCATATCGGCGTCGAACTGTCCGATTCTCCCTATGTCGCCGTCAACATGCGCATCATGACGCGCATGGGCAGTGCCGTGTACGACGTGTTGGGCAGCGACGGCGAGTTCGTGCCCTGCGTGCACAGCGTCGGCATGCCGCTTGCCGCCGGCCAGCAAGACGTGCGCTGGCCGTGCAACGCCACCAAGTACATCGTCCACTATCCGGAAACGCGCGAGATCTGGTCCTTCGGCTCGGGCTACGGCGGCAACGCGCTGCTCGGTAAAAAATGCTTTGCGCTGCGCATCGCTTCCAATATGGGTTACCAGGAAGCGCAGGGTGGCGGCACCGGCTGGCTGGCGGAACACATGCTGATCCTGGGCGTCGAATCCCCGGAGGGCGACAAACAATATGTGGCGGCCGCCTTCCCCTCGGCCTGCGGCAAGACCAACTTCGCGATGCTGATCCCGCCCGCCGGTTTCGAAGGCTGGAAAGTCACGACCATCGGCGATGACATCGCCTGGATCAAACCGGGCACGGATGGCCGCCTGGTCGCGATCAACCCGGAAGCGGGTTACTTCGGCGTGGCCCCGGGCACCAACGACAAGACCAATCCCAACTGCATGGCGTCGCTGCGCGAAAACGTCATCTTCACCAACGTCGCGCTGACCGACGATGGCGACGTCTGGTGGGAAGGCATGACGAAAGAGGCACCGGCGCACCTGATCGACTGGCAGGGCAAGGACTGGACCCCGGCCTCCGGCACCAAGGCCGCGCACCCGAACGCGCGCTTTACGGTGGCCGCAACCCAGAACCCGGTCATCGATCCGGCCTGGGACGATCCGGCCGGTGTGCCGATCTCGGCCTTCATCTTCGGTGGCCGCCGCTCGACCACGGTGCCGCTGGTGACCGAGGCGCGCGACTGGACCGAGGGCGTGTACATGGCCGCGACCATGGGTTCGGAAACGACCGCCGCCGCCGCCGGCCAGCAGGGCGTGGTGCGGCGCGACCCGTACGCCATGCTGCCCTTCATCGGCTACAACATGAGTGATTACTTCCAGCACTGGCTGGACATGGGTCGCAAGGTGGCGGCCATCAGCCCGCAAGCGCTGCCGAAGATTTTCTGCGTCAACTGGTTCCGCACCGACGACGCCGGCAACTTCGTCTGGCCCGGCTATGGCGACAACATGCGCGTGCTGAAATGGACCCTCGACCGCGTGCAGGGCCAGGCCGGCGGCGTCGAACACATCTTTGGCACCACCCCGGCGTATGGCGACCTGACCTGGACCGGCGCCGATTTCAGCCCGGAAGCCTTCGAGCGCATCACCTCGATCGACAAGGACGCCTGGCGCGAAGAGCTCAAGCTGCATACCGAACTGTTCGACAAGCTGGCTTATCGCTTGCCGCAGGAACTGGTGGCGACCAAACGTGCGCTTGAGGAAAGATTGTCCAGCTAAAATATTTGTATCGGAGAAGTAAGGAAGCAAGTGGGGAGACGACGGCCTCGGCAATGACCGCGGCTGCGAACATCAGAAGAAGAATGGAGAAGGGACGGGCAGCTGCCTGTCCCTTTTTTCATGGGCGCAAGGATTCATCGCCACGTCACATTGCATGGGAATAATGCGCGTCATTCGATGTTCAACATTCCTGGAGCAAGCATGCTGCGCATGTCTCACCACCCTATTTCCCACCACCCGATTTCCCGCCACGCCATTGCCGGTGCCATCCTGGTGCTGCTGTCCGCCTGCGGCGGCAACAACGACGGCGTCACCGACATCACGCCGGTCAGCGTGGCCCCGGCGGCGCCGGCCGACCAGGGCGCGGCCGATACCGCACCGGTACCGACGGTCGCCGCCTTCGTCGACAGCGCCGCCAGCAATCAGCGCGGCGACGCCCGCTACGCCACCCTGGCCACCAACGCCGGCGTGCGCGTGCTCGGCGGCATGCTCAACGTCTGGAAACCGCTGACCGAGATCGTCGACGCCGACGTCAGCGCACCCGCCGTGGACGGCTTCCCGGCCGTGGTCAAGTCGGCCTGGACCGGTGTGCCGAACGACGGCAGCAACGGCGGCACGGTCGCCAACGCCGCCGTGCACAGCGCGAACATCGATTACGTGGTCAAGGCCACCGCCGCCCGCACCGCCGCCCAGACCCTGCAAGCTTACCTGGACGACCGCCGCAGCAAGGGCTACAGCGTGACCGAAGGCATGGGCCCGCTGACCGACGCCTGGCGCACGGCCACGCGCGCCACCACCACGATCACCAGCATGCCGGCGGACGCGACGACCGTCCTGTATAACGATGGCGGCAACAACAACGGCGTCGGCGGCGACGCCAATGCCGACTTCGGCAAGGTGGTCGACTTCGTGAATGCGATGGGCGGCAACGGCTCGACCGAGCCGGCCAAGCGCTTCTACAAATATGCGCGTCCCTACCGCTGGAGCAGCCAGGTCGCGGTGGTGCCGCAACTGGTGCCGGCCAAGAGTTCGACCCCGGTCAGCGACGGTGGCTTCCCCAGCGGCCACTCGGCCGAGGCGACCCGCAACGCCGTCGGCATGGCTTACGTGCTGCCCGAGCGCTTCCAGGAACTGGTCGGCCGCGGCCTGGAACTGGGAGAGAGCCGCATCTTGGCCGGCATGCACTCGCCGCTGGACGTGATCGGCGGCCGCGTGCAGGCGCAGGCCGTCGCCGCCGCCAACATCATCGCCGCCGGCGCCACCACCCGCGCCGCCGCCGTGGCCCAGGCCCACACGACGCTGATCAAGCTGACCAACACCACCGCAGCCACCTTCCCGGCCTATGCGGTCTCCGGCACGGCCGCCAACGACCGTTTTGCCGACTACGCCGTCAGCAAGGCCAACTACGTGCGCCGCATGACCTATGGCCTGCCGCAGATCGGCGCCACCAACGCACCGGCCGTGGTGCCGAAAGGCGCCGAAGTGCTGCTCGAAACCCGCCTGCCTTACCTGAGCGACGCCCAGCGCCGCGTGGTGCTGAAGACGACGGCGATCGCTTCCGGCTATCCGGTGCTCGACGATGCCGAAGGCTGGGGCCGCCTGAACCTGTTCGCCGCCGCCGAAGGGTATGCGGCCTTCACCGGCAACGTGGTGCTGAACATGGATGCCGCCAAGGGCGGCTTCAACGCGGCCGACCGCTGGCGCAACGACATCGGCGGCAGCGGCAAGCTGGTGAAACAGGGCAGCGGCACCCTGAAACTGGGCGGCAACAACAGCTGGACCGGCGGCACCCAGGTCGACGCCGGCACGCTCGAGGCCTTGTCGCCGACCGCATTCGGCAGCGGCGACGTGTATGTGGCCGCCGCCGGCACCGTGATCAGCAGCGCACCGGCGGCGTTGAGCGTGGGCGGCAATTACACGCAACTGGACAAGGGCACGCTGCAGATCACGCTGGGGGCGTCTAATGCCGGCACGCTGAGCGTGAAGGGCACGGCGACCCTCGTCGGCGGGACGCTGCGCCTGAAGTTTGCCGATGGCTTCAAGCCGAATGTCGGGTCTTCGTACCAGGTCTTGAGCGCCGGGGCGCGCAAGGGCGTGTTCACCGGGGTGACTGCCGATGGCTACAAGGCTACGCTCGAGTACAGCAATAACGGCGTCTCGGTGCATATCGACGGTTAAGCCAGCGCTGGTCGCGGCATGCGTCGAACAGCCGGCACACGTATGCCGGCTGTTTTGTTTTTACTTTGCCGTATTTATCCTTTATTCTTGAGCCGGACGGATTGTTAGCGCAAACATCCGTCCGGAGACACTCGACGACAACAAAGGACAACAAGCATGGGACACCGTCGCACCTTGCTGGGCAGCGCGCTGGCGCTGGTTTTTGCTTCCACTCTGAACTTCCCGGCCGCCGCTGCCGATAACGCCGCCCGCCGCATCGTCATCGACGCCGGCGCACCCACCGTGGCACGCGACCGCTTCGCCGACCTCGCGATCGGTTCCGATTACCCCGGCACCCTGATCCGCGACGACAGCCTGGCCCAGCTCAAGACCGCAAAGCAGGAACTCGGCTTCCGCTACATCCGCTTCCACGGCATCTTCCACGACGTGCTGGGCACCTACAAGGTGGTCGGCGGCAAGCCGGTCTACGACTGGACGAAAATCGATTATTTGTACGATAAGCTGCTTGCCATGGGCATCAAGCCCTTCGTCGAGCTGGGCTTCACGCCGGAAGCGATGAAGACCTCGAACAACAGCATCTTCTACTGGAAGGGCAACACCTCGCATCCGGACCACGCGCAGTGGGGCCCGCTGATCGACGCCTTCGTGCGCCACCTGCAGCAGAGATACGGCAAGGACGAAGTGCGCACCTGGTTCTTCGAAGTCTGGAACGAACCGAACCTGGACGGCTTCTGGGAAAAGGCCGACCAGCCGGCCTACTTTGCGCTGTACGACCTCACCGCGCGCACCATCAAGGCGATCGATCCGCAGCTGCGCGTGGGCGGGCCGTCGACCGCGGGGGCGGCCTGGGTGCCGGAATTCCTGGCACATACCCAGAAGAGCGGGGCGGCAGTCGATTTCATCACCACCCACACCTACGGCGTGGACGGCGGCTTCCTCGACGAAAACGGCAAGGACGACACCAAGCTGTCGGCGTCGAAAGACGCCATCGTTGGCGACGTGCGCAAGGTACGGCGCGAGATCGAAGCGTCTTATCTGCCCAAGCTGCCGCTGTACTTTACGGAATGGAGCACCAGCTACACCCCGCGCGATCCGGTGCACGACTCCTACGTCAGTGCCGCCTATATCCTGAGCAAGCTGAAAGGCAGCGAAGGCCAGCTGCAGGGAATGAGCTACTGGACTTATTCCGATCTGTTCGAGGAACCCGGCCCGCCGACCGCGCCCTTCGAAGGCGGTTTCGGTTTGATGAACCCGCAGGGCATCCGCAAGCCGGCCTGGTTCGCCTACAAATACCTGCACCAGCTGGGCGAGCGCGAAATCAGGACGCCGGATGCCCAGGCCTGGGTCACGCGCGACGACAAGGGCGGCGTGCAGCTGCTGGCCTGGGATTTCCAGCAACCGGACCAGGGCAACAAGAGCAACCGGCCCTATTACACGACGGTGCAGCCGACCCGTGACGGCACGCCTTTGATGCTCGAACTGAAAGGGCTGAAACCGGGCAGCTACACGATGCAGGTCTACCGCACCGGGTTCAAGGCCAACGATGCGCACACGGCTTACCTGGAGATGGGCAAGCCGAAGAGTTTGACTTCGCCGCAGGTGGCGCAGCTGCAGGCGCTGACCATGGACAAGCCGGAGACACGGCAGGTGAAGGTGGCGGCCAACGGCAGCGCCAGTGTGCAGGTGCCGATGCGGGTCAACGATGTGGTGCTGGTGAAGATGTCGGCAGCGCGCTGAATCGGCACGCGTAAAAATGACGTCGTCCCCGCCCGGCTAGGGCGGGGGCGACGGTGTCAACTCCACTGCATCAGGCAAGGCGGCACCAGAAGCACCAGTGCCAGCACCAGATAGATCAGCTGCAGCGGAATCATCCACTTGGCCCAGGTCAGCCAGGGCACGCGCGCCAGCGCCAGCACGCCGACCGTGATGCCCGAGGTCGGGATCATCGGCGTCGACAGCTCGCCTAATTGAAAAGCGAGGATCGCGGTCTGGCGCGTCACGCCCACCAGGTCGGCCAGCGGTGCCATGATCGGCATCGTCAGTGCGGCCTGGCCGGTGCCCGAGTGGATGAAGAAGTTGATCACTGACTGGATCAGGTACATCTTCTGGGCCGCGAACACCGGGTGGCTCGACGCTACCCACGGCATCAGGCCGTGCAGCATGGTGTCGATGATGTGGGCGTCGCGCGCGATGATCATGGTGGCGCGCGCGATCGCGATCACCAGCGCGGTCGGCGCCAGGTCCTTCACACCCTGCATGAAGGCGCCCACCCAGTCGTCGGTGCCGAGGCGGGCCACCAGGCCGACCACGATCGCCATCGCCAGGAACATGGCGGCAATCTCCTCGACGAACCAGTCGAACTTCACCACGCCCACCACCATCGCAGCGAGTGCGAACGCGAAGATCGCCAGCACGGCCGCGTGGCGTCCGCTCATGCGCTCGTCCGCGTGCTGGACCGACAATCCGGCCGGCCGTTCCTGGCGCTTGGCCTGGTCGAGGATGAAGGTCGGGCTCAGCGTCGGGGTGCGCTTGACCCGCGCCGCGTACCACATCAAAAAGGCGATCGTCACCGCGGTCGCCACCGCCCACACGATCAGGCGGTAGCCCATCCCCGAAAACACCGGCACGCCGGCGATGCCCTGGGCAATGCCGACGTTGAAGGGATTCAGGAAGGCGGCGCCGAAGCCGACCTGGGAGCCGAGGAAGGGGATCGACACGCCGGTGATGGTGTCATAGCCGAGCGCCAGCGCCAGCGGCACGAAGATCAGCACGAAGGGAATCACTTCCTCGTTCATGCCGAAGGTGGCGCCGCCCAGCGAAAACAGGGTGACGAAGATGGGGATCAGGGTGGCGCGCACCAGCGGCGAATGGGCATGCGCCCGCGCGATCGAGCGGATCGCGGTGTCGATCGCTTCGGTCTTCTGGATTACGGCAAAGGCACCACCGACGATCAGCACGAAGCCGATGATCAGCGCCGCCTCGACGAAACCCTTGATCGGCGCCTTCATCAGCGCCACCAGGCCCTGGGGCGCGCTGGCCACGTAGTGGAAGGAAGCCGGGTCGATCAGCTGCTTGCCGTCGACCAGGTGGGTCTCGTACTTCCCGCCGGGGACGAACCAGGTGGCCAGCGCGATCAGCGCCAGGATCGCGAACAGCAGGACGAAGGTATTGGGGAGGCGCAGGCGCATGGTCATCGGCTCGAGACGGAGTGGCCGATTATGGTTGAATTTTTATACAAGGTAAATTGATGAGACGCATTTTCAGAATCTTGTTGATTTCCTAACGGAAACCAGTTTAGAGTCGAAGGCGGTCGACGATTCCTTTAAGTGATGGGCAACGGATGTTGAGGACACTGTGTTTTGCGCTGGCGCTGGCCGGCACGCTGGCGGGTGGCGCATGCGCTGCTGAGGCGTCGAAGGGATCGCTGGTCATCATCGGCGGCGGCCTGCAGCCCGACAATGCCGAGGTGTGGCAAAAGATCGTCGCGCTGGCGGGCGGCAAGGGCGCGCGCATCGCGGTACTGCCGACGGCGGCCGGCAATCCCGAGCGCGAAGGGCAGATCGCCTTGACCAACCTGAACCGCCACGGCGCGAAAGCCTTCGTGCTGCCGCTCGCCCCGCGCCTGGCGGGCCGCGACGCGCGCAAGGATGCCGACGATCCGGCCCTGGCGCGCGCGCTGCTTGACGCCGGCGGCGTGTTCTTCACCGGCGGCGACCAGGCCCGCATCACCGCGACGCTGCGCCACGCGGACGGCAGCAACACCGCCGTGCTGGACGCGCTGTGGGCGCTGTACCGGCGCGGCGGCGTCATCGCCGGCACCAGCGCCGGCGCCGCCATCATGAGCAGCACCATGTTCTACGATCCGCCCACCGAAGTGCTGCCGCTGCTGAAGAACGGCGTGGTGGACGGCAAGGACCTGGCGCCGGGCCTGGGCTTCATCGGCGACGACGTCTTCGTCGACCAGCACCTGCTGGTGCGCGGCCGCTTCGCGCGCATGCTGCCGGCGATGCTGGCCAAGCATTACGTGCTGGGGCTGGGCATCGACGAGAACACCGCCGCCGTGATCGGCCCGTCGCGCGACGTGACGATGATCGGCTACCGCGGCGCCATCGTGCTCGAGCTGGCGCAGGCGAGCACGGACAAGGCGCAGCCGGGCTTCAATGTGGCCAACGCGCGCATCAGTTACCTGGACAGCGGCGACCGTTTCAATCTGGCCACCCGCACGTTTTACCCCGGGCCAGGCAAGGAGCGCATCAAGGAAGCCGTGCCCGAGCACCGCCCGCCGATCTTTTATACGGACATCCTGGGGAATACCTCGGTCGTGAATCTGCTGGAGAAGCTGGTGGACAGCGACCAGCAGCGCGCGGTCGGGATGGCGTTCGAGGGGCCGGGGAGTCCGATGGCGGAGCGCGGGTTCGAGTTCACGTTTACGCGGATGCCGGACAGCGGAGAGTTCGCCACGAATCGCGAGGATGCGTTTTCGATTTACCGGATCAGGATGGATGTGCGGCCGGTTCGGGTTCGGCAGCCGTTTTATACGCCTGAGTAGCTAGCTAAATAAACGTCGTCCCCGCGTGCGCGGGGACGACGGTTTTAAAGCCGTTGTTGCTTATTGCTTCAGCAGCGGCTTCAGGTACTTGCCTGTCACACTGGACGGATTCTCCGCCACCTCTTCCGGCGTACCATGCGCCACGATCGTACCGCCGCCAGCCCCACCTTCCGGACCCAGGTCGACGATCCAGTCCGCGGTCTTGATCACGTCCAGGTTGTGCTCGATGATGACCAGCGTATTGCCCTGGTCGCGCAGGCGGTGGATCACCTTCAGCAGCAGATCGATGTCGGCGAAGTGCAGGCCGGTGGTCGGCTCATCCAGGATGTACAGCGTACGCCCGGTATCGCGCTTCGACAGTTCCAGCGACAGTTTCACCCGCTGCGCCTCGCCGCCCGACAGCGTGGTCGCGCTCTGGCCCAGCTTGATGTAGCCGAGGCCCACGTCCAGCAGCGTGTGCAGCTTGCGCGCGATGACCGGCACCGGCTTGAAGAACTCGTGCGCATCCTCGACCGTCATCTCCAGCACTTCGGTGATGTTCTTGCCCTTGTACTGGACTTCCAGCGTCTCGCGGTTGTAGCGCTTGCCATGGCAGACGTCGCAAGGCACGTACACGTCCGGCAGGAAGTGCATCTCGACCTTGATCACGCCATCGCCCTGGCAGGCTTCGCAGCGGCCGCCCTTGACGTTGAACGAGAAGCGGCCGGCGCTATAACCACGTTCCTTGGCGGTCGGCACCGTCGAGAACAGATCACGGATCGGGGTGAACACGCCGGTATAGGTCGCCGGGTTCGACCGCGGGGTGCGGCCGATCGGCGCCTGGTCGACCGAGATCACCTTGTCGAAGTGTTCCAGGCCGTGGATCGCGTCGTGCGGCGCCGGCTCGGTCTGCGAACCGTACAGGTGGCGCGACAGGGCCGGGTACAGCGTGTCGTTCACCAGCGTCGATTTGCCCGAACCCGAGACGCCGGTCACGCAGGTCATCAGGCCGACCGGCAGCTCCAGCGACACATTTTTGAGGTTGTTCCCGGTGGCGCCGGTAATCACCATCTGGCGCTCCGGATCGGCCACGGTACGCTTCTTCGGCACGTGGATTTTCTTCTTGCCGGACAGGTAAGCCGCGGTCAGCGACTCCTTGTTCTTCATGATGTCCTTGAGCGAACCCTCGGCAATCACGGCGCCGCCATGCACGCCCGCGCCCGGACCCATGTCGACGATGTAGTCGGCGGTGCGGATCGCATCCTCGTCGTGCTCGACCACCAGCACGCTGTTGCCGATGTCGCGCAGGTGCTTCAGCGTCGCGATCAGGCGGTCGTTATCTCTCTGGTGCAGGCCGATCGACGGCTCGTCCAGCACGTACATCACGCCGGTGAGACCCGAACCGATCTGCGACGCCAGGCGGATACGCTGCGCCTCGCCGCCCGACAGGGTGTCGGCGCTGCGGTCGAGCGACAGGTAATCCAGGCCGACGTCGTTCAGGAAGGTCAGGCGCGCCACGATCTCTTTGATCACGCGCTCGGCGATGTCCTTCTTGGCACCGGTCAGTTCCAGGCTGCTGAAGTATGTCAGGCACTCGCGCAGCGGGGTGTTCGCCACCTCGTAGATCGCGCGCTGCTGGTCGCCGTTGCCGATCTTGACGTAACGCGCTTCGGTACGCAGACGCGCGCCGTTACAGGTCGGGCATTCCTTCTCGTTGATGAACTTTGCCAGCTCTTCCTTCACCGCCATTGAATCGGTCTCGCGGTAGCGGCGCTGCAGGTTGGTGACGACGCCTTCGAAGGTATGCTCGCGAATCACGGTGCGGCCACGCTCGTTCACGTAGGCGAAGGGCACCGAGGTCTTGCCGGAGCCGAACAGCACGACATCCTGCGCGGTCTTCGGCAACTGCTCGAACGGTTTGTCCAGGTCGAAGCCATAGTGCTGCGACAGGCTGCTCAGCATCTGGAAGTAGAACTGGTTGCGGCGATCCCAGCCCTTCACGGCGCCGGAGGCGAGAGACAAATTCGGGAACGCGACGATGCGCTTCGGATCGAAGAACTCGATGTGGCCCAGGCCATCGCACTCCTGGCAGGCGCCCATCGGGTTATTGAAGGAGAACAGGCGCGGCTCCAGCTCCTGCAGCGAATAGCCGCAGACATTGCAGGCGAACTTGTTCGAGAAGATGTGCTCCTTCTCGGTGTCCATCTCGTAAGCCACGGCGCGGCCATCGGCGATGCGCAGCGCGGTTTCAAAACTTTCGGCCAGGCGCTGCTTGATCTCGGCGTTCACCTTGATGCGGTCGATGACGACGTCGATCGTGTGCTTCTCGGTCTTTTTGAGCTTGGGCAGGTCGTCGATCTCGTAGATCTTGGCGGTACCGGTACCGCTCTGGATACGGAAGCGCACGAAACCCTGGGCCTGCATCGCCTGGAACAGGTCGCCGTGCTCGCCCTTGCGGTTGGCCACGACCGGTGCGAGGATCATCAGCTTGGTCCCTTCCGGCATGGCCAGCACGGCATCGACCATCTGCGACACGGTCTGCGCGGCCAGCGGCTCGTGCGAGTGGTCCGGGCAGTAGGGCGTGCCGACACGCGCGTACAGCAGGCGCAGGTAATCGTGGATCTCGGTGACGGTGCCGACGGTCGAGCGCGGGTTGTGCGAGGTCGCTTTCTGCTCGATCGAGATCGCGGGCGACAGGCCCTCGATCAGGTCGACGTCCGGCTTTTCCATCAGCTGCAGGAACTGGCGCGCATAGGCCGACAGCGATTCGACGTAGCGGCGCTGGCCCTCGGCGTACAGCGTGTCGAACGCGAGCGAGGACTTGCCGGAGCCCGACAGGCCGGTGATCACGATCAGCTTGTTGCGCGGCAGATCGAGGTTGATGTTCTTGAGATTGTGCGTGCGGGCGCCGCGGATTCGGATTTCTTCCATTAATGTCTTTGCAGGCTTTCAAATGGTTGCGGGGCCGGCGCACGAGCTTGGTGAGCGGGCCGGGCGGGGGAACCGGGTAGTTTAACTGTTTTTATTCACAGTGGTTGCAGGCCGGTGCGAAAACGTGGCCGGGTTGCCGCTATGGTATGACGACTTGAAAACACGTGTCGTACCCGTAGAAGCAGTGTCTTCCGTATGTGGTCCGGGTAAGGACGAATTCAATGGACAGACTGGCCAGAAATCGAAAAAAATTCGAGGAGATGGCAATAAATCATGATGTGAGGCCGGTTTGACGCATACGTTACGCGTGGCCTCGGGGAGCCACCCTACGGCAAAACAATCCTGCAAATCTTGACGCCGATCTCTTCCATTCAGGGCACTTCGGCCCCATCTTCGTTGTCTGAGCAGATGTCGGAAAACGGACGTCCGCCAGCCTGCAACACCTTCAAAAAGTTGCCTCCAAGGTCGACCAAACAGGCATAATAACGGACGCAAATCAACAGCTTCCCTGGCACTTAGACAATGCGCAGAGTCAGGGACTTACCATAGGAGTTTCACCATGGCATCAGTCAACAAGGTCATCATCGTCGGCAATCTCGGCCGCGATCCGGAAATCCGCTACATGCCGAGCGGCGACGCCATCGCCAACATCGCGGTCGCGACTTCGTACAAATCGAAGGACCGCAACTCGGGCGAGCAGAAAGAGCTGACCGAGTGGCACCGCATTTCCTTCTTCGGCCGCCTGGCCGAAATCGTCGGCCAGTACCTGAAAAAAGGCTCGTCGGTCTACGTCGAAGGCCGCCTGCAGACCCGCAAGTACACCGACAAAGACGGCATCGAGCGCTACGCGACCGACATCATCGCTGAAAACATGCAGATGCTGGGCGGCCGCCAGGGCATGGGCGGCGGCGACAGTTACGGTGGCGACGACAGTTACGGCGGTGGTGGCGGCGGCGGCGGCTACGACGCGCCGCCGAGCCGCCCGGCGCCGCAGCGCCAGGCACCGCCGGCACCGGCAGCCCGTCCGCAACCGAAGCCGGCTGCGAACTTCTCGGATATGGATGACGATATTCCGTTCTAGGTCCTACCAAGCGTAATTTATGTTGATTGAGGCCCGTTCTTCCCTATGAGAGCGGGCCTCTTTCTTTACCCACACCTCGTTTTCGTGGTTTAGTGTCGATACGACTAAACTTCTATTGAAGATAAAGTGTGGGTACACGGCAGCGTTTTATGCGCTATTGTCTTTACAGATGCTTAGCCAACCAGTCGCCAAGTGCTCCGGCACTGGCACACGGTGGCGTCTGCGTGACGAAGCGAACCTTTCGCTTTCGCTGCGCGAAACGAAATGTGGCTGCCGGCAGCACGTCGCCTTGTGTAAATCAGCTTGTGTTGTCCAGAGCCTCGAATCTTGGCACTGCTGCCTTCAACTCGATGCAGGACAGGTCAGCAGATTTTTGAAGCTCGTCGGCGTCGCAACGCCATGAGCGCCAAGACTCTCCTTCTTCTTGCGGTAAACAAGTACATCAATGGCCTCGTTGGCTTGGGCATCGTCAACGTCCACACTGGAACGATCCAATACTGGTAGGGTTGCCCATTCCAATGTTCTGGCTTGCAGAAATTGATAAGAGCAAAAGCTTCTCGTTGATTAACGTGACGCTACCTTGGTTTTATGGTTTAGTCTGCATTGCTACTAAACTTCTACGGGGAAGAAGGTGTGGGTACATGGCAAAGTACATCGCGCAGCGCATCCGCTTCATGAACGGTGAGCGTCACTCCGTTCTGCAGGTCCCCTATGGGCTTCCAGTACATGAGGTCACGCTCTACCTAGACATATACCGGAAGAAGGGGCGCGCGGCGAACACCATTCACTTCGTATGCAGCACTTTAGCCCTGTTGTATCGAGAGCTGGACTTGGCAAAGGTGAACTTGCTCGACCGGTTCGCCAAGGCTCAATTCCTCTCTGTCCCAGAGCTTGACCGCCTGCTGTCAGCAGCCCAGTACCGAGTCGCGGACTTGGATGGAGAAGAGGGCGAGGGTGACAAGTCCAACGTCATTAATATCAATCGAATTACACTGCGCATAAGCAGGCGGGAGAACGAGCGCCGGCCCGTCGACATGCAAACTTATGCGTCGCGGTTGCGGTACCTCGCGGACTACCTCAAGTTCATTTCGAATTACGTTGGCGCGAGCCTCTCTCGTTCTGACCGTCGCGACCTTGAAGAGGATACTGAGCGTGCCCTTGCCGCGTTTCGAGAGCACATTCCTGCGGTTTCCAAACGAGCCAAGCTCGGCGCTCGCGTAGGACTCAGTGAGGAAGAACAGGCTCGGGTGGTAGCGGCCGTTCGCCCAGACTCTTCGATCAACCCATGGAAGCGCGACTTCGTGCGTCGGCGCAACTGGCTAATCATCGTTCTTCTGCTGGCCACGGGTATGCGGCGCGGCGAGCTTCTCGGCTTGCAGATTGGCGACATTCTTCCAAATCAGCCGAAGCTGCGCATCCTGCGGCGAGCTGATGCGCAGGAGGACAGTCGCACGCATCAACCGAACACGAAGACCCAAGACCGGGAAATCGAACTGCGCCCCGCCATCATGCGAGCGCTGCAGGCCTATCTCAAGGAACGCAGAAGCATCAAAGCGGCGCGGTCTATCCCCCAAGTCTTCGTTTCAGAGGACGGCAATGCTCTATCGACCCAGAGCATCGACAAGCTATTTAAGCAGTTGAGGGCGGCCTGTCCCAAGCTGCCAGTGTCTCTCACCAGCCACGTGATGCGCCATACCTGGAACGAGCGCTTCTCTGAGGAGGCGGACAAAATACAACTGTCCGCGGTCGCCGAGGAGCGGGCCCGCAATAGCCAGCAGGGCTGGAGCGACAACTCCGAGACCGCTGCTACCTACACTCGGCGACACATCGCGAAGAAGGGGCAAGAAATCGCGTTGAAGATACAGGAGAAACTGGATGGCCAGATCACGCAGGACAGCTGATGTAGCAGCGATCAGCCCTGAGTACCGGCTGCCTGACGTGGCCATCACGCGGAGCGGATTGACGTTTCGACCCAACGACGACCTTTGGCGTTGGCTGGACGGCCCGTTCCTAGTGAACTTAGACTTCCGCCGTTTCGACCTGCCATCGACGATTCCACTTTTTTCTTTCAAGTACACACTGCATGTTTTCGCGAAGAAAAACGCGCCGACCTATGTGACCAATCTGTTCCAGGCGTTCGTGCACTTTCTGGCTCAGCGCGGAGGCAAGGCGCCCCTCAAGACCATCAGTGCGGCGGAGGTGTCGAACTACTTCGCACGGCTTGAAGAGCACGAGAAGTGGCGTATCTGCAACTTGAATGTGCTGCTCCAAAAGTGGCAGGGACTTGGCCTCGCTGGTATCGATGGCGAATGCACTCAGTACCTGCGAGAGCGGCGAAAGCGTGGCAACCCGAAAGGTACTGCTGTCAGACAACGAGATCCCTTCGAAGGACCTTATAGCGAGGAAGAGTACACAGCGCTGTACAAGGCCGTGGATGCTGCCTATGGGATGGGCGATATCCCTCGCTGGGCCATAGTATTGACCCGTCTATTGTTCGCTTGCGGAGGGCGAATCTCACAGTACGCGTCACTCAAGGCGAGGGACTTTAAGTTCGAAGCAGGCGCATTCATCCTCAGCCTCCCCCAGGCCAAGACAGGCCTAGAGCACGCCCGAGCCACTTTCATTGAATTCCGCCTGAGTCCACAAACTGGGCGGCTTGTGTTGGAGCACATTGATGGTCACCGGGCTGAGGGGCTTGGCGACAATGCACCGTTGTTTCTAGAAAGCGAGGTCATGAAGCGAGGTCCGCGGGAGCAGCTTCGTTCTGAGGATGATCCATTCTTCGGCCACTGCAATAGCAGCACGCTTTCCACCGCATTCAGCCGAACCGTGGGCGAGGTTGCGCCGCCAACCGTGCGCCTAGACTTCGCTCCTATTCCAGTGAACTCGAAGAGGTTCCGGTCCACGTTTGGCACCCGCCTGGCAGAAGAAGGTGCTGGCAGGGCCGAAATCGCCGAAAGACTGGGGCATTCGGACTTGCAGCACGTGGACGTCTACTTTGAGGCGTCGCCCATTGTTGTCGAGAACATCGATAAGGCGCTCGGCCACCTATTGGCACCACTAGCTCGGGCGTTCAAGGGCCGTGTGGTCGAGGACGAGGAGCACGCCACGCATAAGGGGGCGCCGGGGAGCCGAATTATCGATTTTCGAGTGTCGGACAAGCCTATCGCAAGCTGCGCCGGACAAGGAAAAGGCTGTGCGTTCAACAAGCCAGTGGCTTGCTACACGTGCTTCAGGTTTGAGCCGTGGCTCGATGGTCCGCACGAGAAGGTGCTGAAGCGACTCATGGAAGAGCGCCAGAAGTGGGTCCACGACGAGCGCATGGCAGCCATCAACGACGACACCATAGAAGCTGTACGCGAAGTTATGGCTGAGTGTGCTCAGGTGCGCGCACAGCAGGCAGCTGGAGGTCTGGCGTGAGCGCAAGGTTTCTCCACTTCACCCCAAAGGCAGAACTTGGCCCCGAAGCCAACCTCGAAGCCTTCATTGGCATGTGTCGTAAGTCCGAGGTTCTGGATGCGCACCGTCAGTTTGACAAGAACATCTGGGATATTGGCTACCTGAAAGGAAGAAATTCGCTACACAGAGCTGTTTTCAGCACCATGGAGGCCGCTCACAGATCTGCTGATGGGCCATATCTGCCCCAGCCATTCCTGGACTTCAGCAAGGCCATACTCATTTACCTCCACGACAGTCGGCCGGTAGCGAGTCAGGCTGGGCGAGTCTCAGCGCTGCGATATCTCGAGGCGGCGTTGCGCGAGTGGAGCAGGTCCTGTCCCACTGCTGTAAGCGTTGAGGTCCTGGATACGGCGGTCGGCCTAGCGAGAAAAAAGGTCTCTGCAGGGTCCGCGTATCCAGTCGCGTGCCAGCTCGAGCTCATCTCCGAGCTGATGCGGACGAAGGGCCTCATCTCGCTTCGGCAGCAGTGGGTCCATGGCATGAAGAAACCTCAATCGCTCGGCTCCAGAATCTCGAAGGAAGCGCTCAAGGCAAGGCAGGAGAAGCTGCCCTCGGCCGCGACTCTGCGCGCACTGGCCGGCATCTTCCAGGAGGCCGTCGAACCTCATGACGTCTTGGTTTCAAGCTGCACAGCGGTCATGGCGTGTGCGCCAGAGCGCATCAACGAGGTGCTCCGGCTCAAACGAAACTGCGTCGTCAGAGGCGATAACCGATTTGCCGGGTATGTCGGACTCAGGTGGGCAGGCTCGAAGGGGACAGACGACACAGTAAAGTGGCTTCCTACCGAGATGTCTCCGGTGGCTGAGCAAGCCGTTGCGAACCTGCTGATTGTCACGGCGCCTGCCCAACAGCTTGCTGTTTGGTACACCGAGAACCCCACCAAGCTGTACTTGCATGAAGCAGCGGCATACCTTCGTGACCGCGACGTGCTAACAACCGCGGAGATTAGCCTCATCCTTTGGGGGAATGAGAAGGCAAGGGATAGCGCGAACATCTGGGCTCAGAAGACCAACATGCTGGAGAAGATCTGCCTGGGTGGCCGAAGCATCGGCTTCCGGTTTAGGGACGTCGAGGCCGCGGTCTTGTCGATGCTTCCTGCGACCTTTCCCTGTATGCCGGGTGCTCCCCAGCTGCTCTGCAAGGATGCAATGGCTGTTACGAGGGCCAATGAGACGCACGCTAACCGTGCAACGTACCTGTGCATGTTCACCTGTGTCGACTACGCCACTATTACCCAGCCGCTGTCACGCCATGACGGGCAACCGAGCATCTTCGATCGCTTCAACTATACGGAGGACGACGGCTCGTCAATCGAGATGAACAGCCACAAATTGCGCCACTACCTCAACATGCTTGCGCAGATGGGAGGGATGAGCAGTGCGGAGATTGCTCTCTTCTCCGGGCGGAAGGACGTCTCACAGAACCGTGCCTACGACCACATGAGTTCTGATGAGGTGCAGGAGCCGGTAAGTCGAGCCCTGCAGGCTGGCATGACTAGAGGGCTGGTGGCGAAAGAGCCCAGGCTGCTGATGCGTAGGAGCGAGTTTCCTCTGGCGACGCCCACGGCGGCTCATTCAACTGAGTATGGGTGGTGCATGCATGACTTCGCAAGCGAGCCCTGTCAAATATACCGCGACTGCATTAACTGCGAAGAGCAAGAGTGTATCAAGGGAGATGAGCACAAGGAACGCAATCTGCGCTGCCTGAAGACCGAGACGGAGTTTCTCCTCAAGGCAGCCAAGGAGGCCTTAAGCGAACAGGAATACGGCGCGGACACCTGGGTAGCCCATCAGAATAAGACGCTTGACCGGATCGACGCCCTGCTCCAAATTCTAGAGGACCCGAAGGTTCCGACCGGAGCACGGGTTCGCCTCAATGTCACCAACGCGGCGCTCATCACCGATGACAGCGGCCGCCCCATCCACTTCATAAAATTCGACGAACGGAAACGGCTGACATGAAGAAAACACGTGCTCCTGACTTGACTGCCGAGCGAATCCAGACCGTGCTGGAAACGATCGACGGGTGGAAGGGCAAGTTGACGTGGGACCTGCTTATCGCTGCTGTTGAGAATGCCACGGAGATCGCATATTCGCGTTTCACCTTTGCCGAGTACCCGGAGATTGCCAACGCCTTCACCCTCAAGAAGGACGCCCTACGCGGAGCATGGAAAGGCGAGCCTACGGCGCCTCGCGACGAGCGTGTCCGAGCCGCGCTGGAACAGGCCGCGCGCTTGCAGGCGAAGGTGGAAAGGCTTGCGCAGGAAAACATGCTGCTCAAGGAGCAGTTCGTTACCTGGGCTCACAACGCGGAGCGCAAGGGCGTCACCATCATGATGCTCAACGCGCCCCTTGGGAAGCCCCAGCGTGAGCGAAGCAACTTGGAGAAATGATGGCAAAGATTTGGCGAACTAAGGGTATACAGTCGTCGCAAGCTACGAAGCCAGAGATCTGCTAGATCACGAAACGAAGTCGCGAAAATGCAAGTCTGGAAGATGCCTTATAAACGTCCACGGAAGCCGCTATTTGCTTGTGAGTTCTGATGGGTAGTTAGACAGACTTTGTAACACTCCAAGAGACCGGCGAAATCAGCAAACGTGCACTATGCTTCGGAGCGTAAGTCACAGCGCCTCAGCTACGATTACGTCGTGCCTTGTATATACGCGTCATTTTCCGTTTTGCTTCCTGTGGAGTTAGCCCAACCGCTTCACCAGCATCGGTGATATAAACAGGATGCTCTACAGAATCCTCTTCGTATGAGCGGATCTCTAGAACTTTTGTCCAACGCCATGTATAAACATTGCCTATTCGATAAGGTTCCAACAGAGAGACATCTACCATCCTTGCAGTCTTGTTGTTTTTAAAATGATGACAAAAGTTTAGGATGTCTCGACTATCCCATAGGATGGAAGTCTGGTAAATCCAGCTACGTCCATCCTTCTGACCATAGTTCATGAAGACGTACAACATTCCCAATGTGAGGGTTGCCCTACGCCAGGTTGCAAATCCAGGGCCTATTGAGAACATCGCTGCCTCATCCGCCGCATACGTCGTAATCATGAGCTTCCCCTCGAATTCGCAATGAACACTATAGATTGTAGTCTTAAAGTGTTCGCCGTGAGTACATCGTACCTTTTGTGCGGAGGTACTTGTGGTGTTACTCAAACGGTTCGGAATAGGCTTGCAGAGAGCGCGGAAGAGTCGCGAATTGACTCAAGAAGACTTCGCAGAAGTGTCGAGTAGAACCTATCTCAGCAGCTTAGAACGTGGGCTCAAAGCACCTACGATTAAAAAAATCGACGAAATTGCGACAGTAATTGGTATACATCCTCTCTCGCTGATTGCGTACGCATATCTTCCTTCCAGCTCGGCAGAACGCGACAAATTTTGGGCAACAATTGTCGCCGAGGTAGACTCATTTGAACACGATGCTACCTCAACTGCTGCAGGCAAATCACTCTGAAGAATCGTCAAATCCACTGTTGAGGGCCACAAGTCGATTGCGACCGATCATAGGTCAGAAATGTCTACCGGAGTGGGGGAAGTCTACTGGCGCCACAGCATGCGCCCTAGAGCCTATTTATCTCTCTACGACTTGCCCTATCCCAACTCATGTTCTAACAATGCCAAGTCTTAAAGCTCGGCACGGTTGAGTACGAACGTTGCGGCCAGCCAACGACATCGAAATCTTCGACTTTGCGCTCGATACGCTTCCATAAGAGAAAGTCTTGGAACATAATAAGTTAAATTTCCCTGCTGACAACATGAACACTTCTTATTTGCCGATGCTTCAACCGCTACCAGCGCTGTTTCAAAACAACCAGTCGTCAGTTGATCCTGAATTACTGAGAGGGTTGTGTGCGCTCAGACCGACTCCGAGCAAATGCGTTCGGGAGCTCTTAAGCACCGCCGAAGGAGAACGTGTGCCTACTACGGTAGATGTCTTCGAAAAGCTGGCCGAGAAAATCATTCATCCTGAATTTCGCGCTAAGTGGTATTTAATTTATACCGCAAACCGAATTAAACTGCCACCCATCTATTTCTTAATTGATAATTGCATTAGACGAAAATATCAGTTCTTGGCATTAACTAAGAAGCAATTGCCCGTCTATCTAGAGAAGAGAATCGTCAGAGGGGAAAATCTACAATTTCCGATTTTGGAAAAGATCGACTACTTCATTCAAGATGTCGAGTCGGTGTCCGCAGAATCCCCGTTTGACGCCGCATTGTTTGCCTGGGGCTTTATCGAGCGAGTTAAGTTTGCTCTTCATAGTCACCCCGCAGAAAAATCACTGCGAGATTTCGAAATGGCATTTCGCAGCAAGCTTGACGGAGTTAAACACGGGGAAATAATTGATCTATTGAAAATACCAGAGTGGGTCTTATCAGAAGATGCGCCAAAAACGAGAACAATATCTCTTGAAGCAGCAATTATACCTAGTTCGGCTGCACTGAGCTCTCGTAGCAAAGGGAAAATTCAAAATGAGCTAGGGCCAGAGGCAGCACCGCATCCCCTAAAACTTAAACTTGTGGAAGAATTGGACACAATAGAGGGCAACTTCCTAGACCTTGATAAATCCAGAAACTCATTAGCCGCCAAAGTTGCTGAGTTGGAATTCTCTTTAACACCTACGGATCTACTTGGGGAAATACAAATTTCGGCTCAGGGGATGAGTCACGGACTTGAGGTCATCTCGGCTAAATGCGCATCGGTTTCACTAAAAATACAAGAGATGACCAGTACAGCGTTAGAGCCGCTTGGCCTTAGCCTTGACTTGCAGAATCTACAACATGCCCCTGTATCGAAAGCCCAGTTTAAAAATTGGTCGTTAAGCCAAAAAAAGACAATATCATACTGCCTTCCTCTCATAGATTTGTCTACGACAATAACAGCGAACTCGAAACTGAAAGAGGTCGCAGAAAACTTGTGGACGAATAGTAGCGTTGGCTTTGATGACATCCCTCAGCTAACTAACAATCTTCGAGGAAAAATCAAAATTGCCGAGCAGGGACTCTTGGCGATGGATATGTTGACGAAATTGCTTGATCAAAATGCGCTGAATTTTACGTGGAACGCGTTTTCATATCCCGGCTTAACCGAAAGAGAGTGGAAAAATCTTGGGTTGCTTTTAATTCAAAGGAAATCCTGTAGCATAATTCTCGGTATTTGCGTTCACATGAGTTACAGAGAACTTGGCAATAAATTTGCCCGGTTTCTAGAAGAAGAAATAAGTTCTCTTGAAAAAAATCGACTTCAAGAAATTATTAAAACATGTCGCCAGTTGACGTTGGGTCAAATCGAAGGCTTGACGACCCACGACGAGAATGGCCGACTGCTACTTTCCATTGTTGAGTTGCAGGCTTACTTTGAGCTGGCGACTTTATCTCACACCGACGCTTTTGCTTGTTGGAGCGCATCCCCGCTCAACGGGTATACTGGGCAAATTTCCAGCGATCCTTTCAGTTTTTTCTTCCAGTCCGTTTTTGCTCTTTGCGGCACAAGTAGCTCAGTACGTGTTACTTTAGCCGATCTTAAAGTCTGTGTAATCAAGGTGCGAGCGTCTCTTACCCTATCGGATGACTCGAACGACCTTCTCTTTTTAAAGAAAAAGTTACTTCTTATTCTTCGGTCCTATAAACGTGGTGGAAATACGTATGCTGAGCTATGGAATCGCGCATACGCAACTATTCTTACTCCTTTAACTGAAGCCTGTTCGATCGACGACATGGAAGGAGTCCTTCATGCAATCGATAAATTAATGGACGAATTCGACATTGACGACCATATTGATACTTGGAAGTCAACGATCTCTGACAAGCTTCGAAAACGGTCGGAGTACGATAAACATATAAGAGCCCAGGTCAACTCCAAAATAAACGAACTTTCGGCATGGGCTGAAGAGTACCGTGTTGCAGCTGTTTTGAAAAATCAATCTAGCCCAACGGCATATGAACAGCTAGAGCGGGCGATTCGGGCTGTTTACGAAAATACGGATCAACGTTGCGAGATATTGAAAATTTGGTTCGATGCCGTACTGGATGAGGAACAAGGCGCATCATCGTACTATTGGTGTACAAGTAGCTCTAGGGAACCAATGCCTAATGCATCAACTTCAATATTCGCTACTGATGTTCGGCGCCCTAGGAGCACGTTAGAAAAAGAGCCTCTACTGTCGTCGTATCTTACCGATGAGCTCTTCTTCGCGTTTGGTTTTAATCGGCCAGAAGATTTGGCAGAGGCCTATGTTGATCAAAAATTATACGAAGAATATTTTGCTCTGATCGCAATGTCCGAGTTTGAGGTAGCCATTGATCTTGAACGTCGAGTAGAGGCGGAAACAGACGAGATCGAGGAGGAGCATCGGTCTAAAATAGCCGCGCTTGAGCTGTCTGCCAAAGAGCTGGGAAAATACAACGAAGATGTAATTCCTCACTTGGCCGAGTTAGACCGGTTCTTGACAGACCGGAAGTGGGCAAAGTTAGACGCTGAGATTTTCGAGGTAGAAAACTTAATATTAAACCTCAGGTCAGAAATTGAGCGTGATTCCATACGAGAAAGGCTTAGGATTGAGGTGCAAGAGCTCGGCGGCGACGTGTCCGTTGACGTTGATATACCAGGGTTAACGACAAAAAAGTCTGAGTTATTAAACCAGCTGTCACCTCGTAGGCGCCATATTGAGCCGATAAGATTGTTCTTGCCTCTCGCGTCAACAGCTCCCGATATCGCCGGTGCAGCACAGGACCTGATTGCGAAACTTGAAAAGATTAATTTACTTCCCGATGCGGAACAATCGACGTATTTGGCATATGTTTTAGAGCAGCCAATAGCGCCAATTGTGAGCGAACTGCGTCGATCCAACACACTGCTTCCAGCATACCGCGCGAATTTAAAAAGTCTCACAAAATTATTGATTAGACATATCGCCACAGAAAACTTCTTGCTCAACAAATCGTCCCCCTTTTTGAGTTTGCTTGAGGAGACTGCTGACCAATGGAATCAACTGTCCGATGCAGGCGAGGAAGGAATAAAAGGACTGTTAGCTAGCTTCGTGAAATTCGGATTAAACGCATCTGTTGGAACTGGTCCTGAATTTTACGAAGCTACCGACTCTGATTTTGTATACCCCTTACCAGAGGAAAAATCCTTAACGATCGCTCCTACGCGTTCCGCAACTAATATTGACGCTAACTCTGCAATCTTGCGTTTATACGAAAAAATTAAGGTTTTCGAAGACGCTGGTTTCACCCCAAAGAAGAAGATAGATGAGGCGGCGTTGACCGAAGAAATTGGTCACGGTCGCTGGGATACCGCAAAATACGTAGCGAACCATCTCTACAAAAATTTAGACCAGAGTCACCCGCGTTCCCTGGAGATGTTGGCGAATTTGGCCGTGTGCTCTTATCGAGTGTCCGAGTCAAGCTTTGATGTTGAAAACTGTGCGGCAATGTTTTTCCTCATTAACAGTCGCCCTACTGCGGTAGCTGTACGCTCGTTGTTGCCGACAAAGACAACGAAAGGATCGCTGGGCGAGATCGCATCGCGATTCGTGGGTAGGATCGCCGCGAACTTGTATCGATGTTCAGACGACATAAATCTCAACGACAAGCTAGGTTTGATGGCGTCGAAAGTCGACACTCACGGCCAATCGAGAACTTTGCTTGAGCTTGCCTTCGCGCCATCTGAAGGTTCTGATTCAATAGTGATGCGGTTACTTTGGGAACACTTCTCGGGTGACAACAAGCAGGCCGAGATCCGTGCGCAAATCATGAACCTGCTATGGCAGGCATCTGTACCAGGCGGTCTCGCTTGCTGTTTAACATACAACCCAATCGACATTCCAAAACGAAAATCCGATGCGTTAGCAAGTATTGCTGATCAGGCACTAGTATCGGGACGGTTCGATTTACTGCAAAGCTTTCTCGATCTTAGAAAGACAATTCCTGCAAAACCTTTTCAGATCTTTGTTGACTGTATGCTTCGTCGGGTACCAGCACAAACCGAACACGCGGCAGTTCTATCATTTGTTAGCAAAGTAGAAACCGTGGAGGATGGCGATACCCTCAGATGCATTATTCGTGTAACGCCTAGAAAGATCGACTGCCCGGATACTATTACCCTTAGCTTGTCACCCCAGTCTCCCCTCAGGTTTGAAGATTTTGGACTGAAAACGAAGATTGAGGGGCCTTTCATTGAGGCCGCGGATATTCCGATTACTTTTAGAGTAGTCAACAACAATGCGGAAGCTTTTAATCTGGATGTTGGTTGCGAGGCCGTATCGATCACTGGCGAACACTCGACGTTCACTACGAATCTCTTAGTAGATATCGCTAGCTCTAGTCACTTCGATCGTCCTTCGCCTGATGAACTAGACGAGGCTTTCTCCGGCTTTCCCGAGTATCAGATGAGAGGTGACGAGTATATCGAGCGCCGCAATGATGAGCGGAAAATCGAGAAGTCTTTATTTGAAGGGAAAGTCGTAAGGAGCCTCTGGATTTCCAGTCCCCGTCGCTCGGGAAAGACGTCTATGTTGTACCGCATCCTTGATTCTTTTTCTCATAAGGCCAAGAGAGATAACGTAATTGTCTATTTGACTCTTGACGCAGTTTTCGAGAACTCAGTCGACTTTAATGCATGGGTATGGAAGAGGTTGCGTACGACAGTCGCCAATGAAGAGTTACGCAACCTATTCCCGAATTTCGACGAATTAGGAAAGTCGCTTCCTCGGTCGGCAGATGCTGGGACTTTTCTTGGCATCCTGGCAGATCATCTGCTAAAAGCAAGCTCGGCACCCACCCGGGTAATCTTCTTGATAGATGAGACCGATAAGCTTGCGTCAATGTATTTCCATGGCGGAGGGCGTCGTGACGCGGCACTGGAAATTATGTGGCAAATACGCCAGCTTATCAGCGAGCGGCGCGAGGTTGGCTTCGTGTTCGCGGGGTCATCAGCTGCAAAGCGCATATTTGTACAAAATTCTGACGCACCATTCTTTAATGGAATTACGCTGCTTGAGCTAAGTCCATTTTCCGCCAAAACAAGTGATGAGGAGGCTGCATCACGAGCGATTGTACTACCTACACGACTGAGCAGAAGTTATATATTGCCAAAGGAAAGTCTCAACCATTTACTGTGGATATGCGCGGGTATTCCGTATTATATGAAGCTGGTCGCCGGCGCTACATTTTCAGTCTGCAAACAGTCACATATTCTTAAGTCAGATGTTAATGATGGCTTGCGTGCGCTGTTATCAAAGACCACCGGTATATCGAAACTCGATTATATGAGTGGCGACCCAGGCTCGGACGAGCTAAGGACAATGGCTATCGAGAGCGGGCGCGACCGTATTATTACGTTAGCAGTTCTTTTTGCTATTGCGGAGGCTCATAGTCCGGTTGGTGGGCACAGAGTCCTACGATCAAGCGTGACTTCGGGAGTTAGTCCATTGGTATCCCGCTATCGCTTATCGAAGAAGATGATCGATCGAGGCCTCGAACTGGCAGCCGAGCTTGGTCTTTTGAGAACATCCACGGATAGAGTTCCCGAAATCTATTTTTCCATTCCGATGTTGGGTGAATCACTTCGCTCCGCTTCCGGGCGCCTATGGGCAACAATTGACCACGAACTCGAAGAGCTAGCGAACGAGGAAAGCCGTGTCTGACACCATCTATTCCAATTTTTTGGCTACAGAGATAATAAAGTCTTGGGGCAGAAATAGAAGCAACTATATTATTGTTGCCCCCCCGATGAGCAACGCCCGGGCTCTATTCTCGGCGCTGACGAGCGTTGACGGGATTCGTGCGGTTATAGGGACGCGGTACGCCGGCTTAAGTATTGCAAGGTTGGACACCAGCGACTTTAAGGATAACTTGACGTTTGCACGAAGAGTATTGAAGGGGTGGGGGGTTCATAAAAGCAAGTTCATTGATGAAGACGATGCCGTGTCGTTGCTTAATCTAGGTATTGCTGAATTAAAAAGCCAAGATAAGCGCGGCGTATTGTTAATTCATAGATTTCATGAAGCCCTAGAGAAACTAGGGGAGGACATTGGTACGGCATTGCGCAATCTTGAGCACGATCATGGACTTCGAACTATTGTCGAGCTACCAGTTTCTTTGACCTGTCTAAGGGAGAGATGGGATGCTCTGGACCGTGAAAAGCCCCCATTCCTAGCGTCGGATTGGGGGCAGGGGCATACCGTAAAATATTTGAAAGGTTACACAATCGATGAGATAGAGAAGGCGGTTGGTAGCCACTCAGAAGCGAATGCGCTAGCGGAGGAGATGTTCCGACTGACTGGCGGATTAGAAGGTCTTGTTGATGCGCTCTTAGAGCCTGCAATATCCATGAAAGTTAAGGGGCTTACTGCTTATGCCAATTCTAAGTCAAGTCCATTATGCTCTCGCTTAATAAAATGGTTGGACAAGCCCAAGGATAATAAGTTTAGAAGCTTAATTGCCCAATCATCGAAAGCTTCGCTCTCCGCCAGTGATAGGGCAAAATTGGCCGAACATGATTGGCGCGATATGCTGATTTCTAAAGACGGTAGCGTGGGTTGTGCGATGATCGTGCGCGCGTGTATTGAAGCAGTCGCACGAGAGAATACAACCAGCCTTTCGAATGATGTTAGGTCGACCTTTGAGTGCGGAAATTTCGAACGCGCACATGAACTTCTGGAGGCTATTTCGACGCAGGGAGAGCCAAACCATTTACTTGAGGCAGCAAAGCTACTTTGCCAGTTTGCTATTGCAACAGACGCTTACATAGGCGATTGGGCGCCAGCACGTGCAATATTAAATGAGTTTGAAAACTTGGTAAATTGCTGCGAATCGGAAGAAATTCGTTTTGCCTGGGAATTGTTAGATTCGTGGGTAGCACTGAGTGACTTTATGTGCGACTTCAGACATAGTAAAAAAAATGATCAGAACCTCAGGCTAGAGCAGTTCGCGGCACAAAGCAGTCAAGTAACTAGCATAAAGTGCGTGCTTCAGCTGCAGCGATTAAGATTGAAAAACGCATCCAAATTGCAGCCGTATCTGGCACTGAAGTCGGTTGTTGAGCAGCCTGAGTCGCTACTCCAATTATATGTATATGTAAAATTTAATATTAATTTTTGGAAATATGGAGGCATGTTAGATAGTGATGCGCGAGCTATATCAGCGCTAGTTAAAAAACCATTTCGCGCGCCAAAAAAGGAGGCAAGACTTGGATTCATTGAGATGCTTTACATAGTGTTTTGGAAAGAGAGAGATTTTCCTTGTGATGGAAATTTATTATCAAGCTATTCTGAACTGATGCAAATCGAAGCGCACTATGAGCAAAGGAAGGAGCAAGTGCATAGCACAAGTATTGTCGCCGTGGAAGATTGGGTAATGTATGCAAAGTTGTGCGATAAATGGCTTGTGATTTTGTCGGCTGCAGATCAACTAAAGGGTGTCACCCCGCTGCCTTCATGCGAGCAAATGTTTTTCCCTATATTGGAAAGATGCGTAATTTGACGTCATTAGTACTGATGAATAATTTTGTATTCGTGTACGGCTCAGTGAGTGGACGGAAATTTAACAATCTTTGATTATGCGTGGAAATATAAAAATATGGATTGGTCTACTATTTTTACTGCTTTGGCGTCGTCTTTCGGATTAAGCATTACGGGTGCATACTGGTTAGTGCGATCGTTAATTCAGAACCGCCTGGCCCAAGCACTAGAAGAGCGCAAAGGCGAAATCACAGAACAGCTTGAATTACAAAAAGCGGCAGCCGCGCAAGATCTCGAGCGTCTTAGAGATGGCTTGCAACTTCAACAGTCGAAGGCAAAGTCCGCTATAGATGCCGAGATTCGGAAAGAAATCGAAGTGCAACTTGGCGAAATTGGCGCGCAACGGCAATATGAGTACGAAGCTAAACGACGCCTCTACCTTTCAATTGGCCCATTGCGGTTCCAGCTGTTGCTGGCTTGTCGCGACCTTGTTGGTCGTATCAAGTCAATTGGAACAACCGAAAACTATCGAATTCAGCTTGACGAATACTACGGTCGCAGCACAATTTATCGTTTACTTAAGCCGATAGCCTTAGCGTCCTTAATCGAGGAGCAGATGGCCATCAATGACTTTTCTGTAGACAGAGAAGCGATCGATTGTCTTCGATTTCGCAGAGCGGTAACGCGAATTTTCAGTGGGGATGAGCTTTCTGATGGTCATCCCAATGTCGATTGGTCACAACAAAAAGAGCACGTATTCGCTGACTCGTTGGCTTCAGCAGTTCAGTCGATTATCGAGAGAGTCGATGTTAACCAATCGCGCATTTTGCGTTTCGACGAATTTAAAGAAAAAATTGAACGAGATGGTTGGGTTGCTGCTTCACCGATCGATAAAATTTTTGAGCAATTCACAATTGATAGAAAACCGATTTTGTGGTTGCGACTCGTTGCGTACGCCCAGATTTGTAATTCTTTCGTGACACGCCAAGGACAGGCACGAGGATTCGCAGAGGAGTACTTTGATACACAGGAGCTATTGCTTCGATCTCGAGATATTTTCGTTAAAACGGAATTTTCTGGTTTGAAAGAAAAGATTAAGAAGCTAGAAACGCTACCATTGTAATTGTTGCTCTTTGTCGATCTTGGTGCACATGTAAAAAGGCAGTGGCTCCCGGAATCGCGTGCCCTCTTGCTGCAAGTACGAGGCACAAGTACCAACGGCAGGAACGACATTTCGGTGACAAATCAGATGTTCTCGGCTTACCAAGCGTGCTCGGCGTAAGGTTGCGTTCAGCTGAGCCGAACCCCGGGGGAAGTAAGAAGCCAGGTCTGCCATGGCGGCCGGGCCGTTGTCGCGGTCATATCATGGTTTGCTGCGTTGACCAGCCAACGGTCCGAGGCGAATAAAGGTCCAGTAAGCAACGACGTACAGCTATCCCTCGGCAGTCCAGATGTGGTCAAAGTCGGCCACCTGTTTCTGATCTGGCACTTGCGCCCGGAACTGTTGATTGAGTACGTCCTCGGCGACAGCACTGCGCTCGCCACCGGCCTCAGGCAAGCATCGGGATCTCGGACGTGCACGCAGCGCCTGTTCGCGCATCAAGCACTCGATTCGATGTGGCCCGCACAACAGTCCCTGCTCAAGAACATCGCGCTAGACCGGCGCGGTCCATACGTCTGGTCGCTGTGCAGGCAGCTTTGCCGTAGCTGGGCGCTGCGCGCTTCGTCTTGTCCGATACTTAGGTTGACCTTGATGGTGTAGCACGAAAAGTGCAGTCAACGTTTCCGCGTCGGTATGCCCAATTCTTAACGAGGCGTCATGGGTCTACCCACAAGTCGAGGTGCAAAGCACTTCGTTTAAGGGAAAACGAGCTCATTCCGGTCCTCTACCAACATCTGATCATAAAATTAGGAGAGAAAACTTATTCCGTCCGCTACGCGCGGAAACTTACCAACAATCTTTTGTGTGGATAAGTCTTCTGAGAAATACGTCGTTATATTTGCTTGATAAAGCCCGCTCCCGTAAGGGATGCGGGCTTTTTCTTTGCTGGATATTTTCTTTTTAGCCGACGGATGATAGAACTGCGGGCGAATAAGTTACATGGGAATGCTGCATAATAAAGCCATATGAGCAGCATCAAACGACCAGATCCAAATCGCTATTCCTGCGGCGGCATTTAGGAAAGCAAGTAATGCCCGTAATGCGCCATGAAGCTTGGGGGCAAAGATAAAGGGGACTGAAAAAAGTCCAGCGAGCAAAATAAGGCTGCACCAGAAGTAGACATCTTTAACCCAGGTGCAGGAATATCTATGACCAATAAGATGTGAGGCAATAACGAAGGCAATATAAATGTAAAGCGATATTATCTGTCCTGCATGTTTGTATTGTTTGATGTTCATAAGTGAATAGGATTAATTACTATAATTTCGTACTTGCATATTTTTAATTTTAATGAAGTTATTGCAAATCACGTTGGCTAAGGCGATATTATTCCCAGGGACATAGGTATCACAAGTCAATTTTCGCCGAGCAATTGATGTGAAGCAAATGTTAGACGTTTTTTATCTGAGAATTTATTGTTGGCAGACGATTTCACGTTATGGCTGGGCAGACTGAAGGAAACTGGCGCTTTCCGCCTGTCCTTGCGCTTGGCAGCCGAGTTCCCAACTGAATTGGTGAGCGTGGAGTATGAGGGCGGCCATGCAATAGTCGCGCATTTTGCCAATGACTATCAGATCTGGATAATCGGGAAGGAGGAAGCCGCATGGCGCCGTGATTCAGGGTTTCCTAGCGGACAAGCGCAGAATTTTCTGGCATTTCCTGATGCCACAAGCTACGGCAGTGATCTTGACAGTTATTGGTGTGGCGAGAAAAAGACAGGTCGGTTGCCTGTTATTGAGACTAACTGGGCGGCGTTAAGTGCTGCCATCGCTGCTGATCTCGATATTCGAATCCCTTCCAGTCATGCGCCATCTGGACCATTTTTCGCCTTCCTGTCTGATAGCGCATCTTCGGGAAAACTTCCACTTTTTCCAAGTACAAAAGGCACTCTGCTCGCGCATCAATTGATGACAACACTGTATTGGGAGCAGACGCAGTTTGCCAATGACGCCAATCCTAAAAATGAAGGCAGCTTCTACAAGAACCTGGATGATGAAGGTGCTGCACAAGCGGATGATTGGGGGCGACGCCTCGATCGTTGGATGGCTGACGTGTTGATACGCTGTGCAAACGAGTGCCAGATGTCAGGTTCTGCACTTCCTCAAACTTTTGCCCCGGCCCTGGCGAGAACTGCTCTCCGGCGTCAGGCAGGTAAAGGCGCGAAACCTGGCAGATCATCCGCGGCTAGGCAAGCTGTTGAAACTCGGTCTGCATTAAACGATAAGTGGATGGAGCATATCGCTCTTGCCATCGCGATCGGGGTTTTGAGTTTGTTCGTTTTGGCCCTTGGTCACATCATTGCCTGCTTCCCCTGGTTTGCCGTCTTGATTGGATTGCCGTGGGCGTCATGGAACAAGCATAAGAAGAAGCAGTGATGCATATGATCGACAATCACGTGCCTAAATGGGAACATGCGTGCATTGCAAGTCAGAATGCCGGCTCTGTTCAGTGATTCTTGTTGTTCACGTTACGTGAACAGCACAAAAAACTGAACAAGAGCACAGCCAACCCGCAAATCACACATCCACCACCATCTCAAACCCACCATAAATCATCCGCTTGCCATCAAACGGCATGTTCTCCGGCTTCATGAACGCCGCCATGCGCGGATCCTGCATCACCTTCTCATTGACCTCGTCACGCTTGGCCCGCGACTCGTAGACGATCCACGAAAACGCCACCACTTCGCCTTCTTCCAGCAGCACGCTCTGCGGAAACGACGTCAGCTTGCCCGGCTTGACGTCATCGCCGATGCACTCGCGGAACTCGAGCGCACCGAACTCGCGCCAGATCGCACCAGCAGTCCGGGACATCTCCTTGTAAGCGTCCAGCTTAGCCCGTGGAACAGGCACCACAAAACCATCGACGTACGGCATGACGCCCTCCTGTGATGAGTGTTCTCTTATAGACCACCGCGGCGTCAGGAAAAATCCCACCGCCGCGCATCACAGATAAGCGTAGATCAAACTCAGGCGATGTCAAACCGCACCGGCGGCAGCCCGACAATCTCCCCAACAACCGTGCCCGTTTCCTCCGGGAAGATCATCCCGGTGTACGAACCCGCGGTAATCACAGTCACGGCCGGCAGCGCGATGTTCTGCTCGCTGCAATGCCCCACCAGCCAGTGCAACAAGCGGCGCGGATCGCCGGCCGGGTTGGCACCCACGCCCTTGAACACGTCCCGCCCATTCAGGACCAGATGCGCCTGCGGACTACGGAAATCGACACTGTCGTCATACGACACGAACTCGCCGGCAATCAGCGCGCCGTGGTTCTGCAGGTCGGCCAGCTGGTTGAGCTTGGGCACATCGGGCCAGCCCTTCAGCCGGCTCGACACGATTTCGATCGAGGCCGCGATGCCATCGATGCTGGACAGCACCTGCTCCGCCGTTACCGCGCCCGCACCGGGCAGAAAATCGCGCCCGAAACGGAACATGATTTCGAGCTCGATGCCGAACACCGGGAAATCGCTGCGTGGCACAGTGGCACCAGACGCGTGGATACCCCGGCGCGGCAGCGGCGCACCCTGGATCGGGCCGTCTTCGGTTTTGGCGCCGATCTTCCAGCCGCCGATGTCGAGGCGGTGGCGTTGCAGAAAGGCTTGCTGCGCCCGGTAGGCATCGGCGCCGGTTCCCGGTGCGAGGTGTGCCGGCACATTCACTTGACCGGCTTTTTGCGTGTATGTATCGGCAAGCAACATGCCAAGTTCGTCAGGGATAGTCGTCATCTTTTATCGGGTCAAATACATCGTTCACGCCTGGACATTCGCTACGGCATCGTCGGCAGGCAATTGGGTGTGGTGGAACCTGTTGTCGGGCTGGATGCGGAAGCACAGCAACACGCCGATCCCCATCAGGATGATACTGCCGACGAAAGGCAGTTCCCAATTGCCGGTCCTGTCGATCACATAGCCGGAAATCACTGGCGACAAAATCGCGGCCATGGCCGAGCCGGTATTCATGATGCCGCTGGCGGTGCCGGAACAATCCGGGGCGATATCCATCGGGATGGCCCACATCGGTCCGATCGTCATTTCGGCAAAGAAGAAGCCGGCGCTCAGGCTCAGGATCGATACGGTGCGGTCATGGGTCCACATCAGCGGCAGCAACGCCAGCAGCGTCAGGAACATGCACACCGCCACCATGTAGCTGCGCGCTTTCTTGAGATTGCCGGTGCGTTTCAGGATGCGGTCGCTGATGATGCCGCCGAGGGTGTCGCCGATCACGCCGGCGAAGAACACGCCCGAGGCGAACAGCGCCGACTTCTTGATCTCCATGTCATAGCTGTGCAGGAAGTACTGGGGAATCCAGCTCAGGAACAGCCACAGGGTCCAGCCATAGCAGAAGTACACCAGCGTTACCGGCAGCATGCGGAAGAACAGCGGCTTCCAGGCGACATGCACGCTTTTTTTCTTGGCGACCGGCAGGATGTCCAGTTCCTGGCGGGTGATGCGCGGGTGTTTCGACGGGTCTTCGGTGAACACGCGCGACCAGATCAGCACCCAGACCAGGCTGATGACGCCGCAGATATAAAACGATTCGCGCCAGCCGTAGACCGCCATGACGGCCACCACGGCGGTCGGCGCCATTGCATTGCCGATACGGGAAAAGGCGTGGGTGATGCCCTGGGCGAAGCCGCGGTTTTCCTTGGCGACCCAGCGCGACATGGCGGAGGTGGCGGCCGGGAAGGTGGCGCCTTCGCCGAAGCCCAGCAGCAGGCGCGCCAGCAGCAGCGAGACCAGGCCGCCGGCAAAGCCGGTGAGGATGGTGGCGACGGCCCACAGCAGGCCGCACCAGATCAGCGTCTTGCGGGCGCCGAATTTATCGCTGACCCAGCCGCCGATGATCTGGAAGACGAGATAGGGATAAGCGAATGCGGAAAAGACCAGGCCGATTTCGGTCTTCGACAGATTGAATTCCTTGCCGAAGCCGGAAGCGGCGGTACTGACGTTGACGCGGTCCAGATAGGTGATGAAGTACATCAAACACAGCATCAATAGGACGACCGAGGTCGCCCGCAAACGCAGATATTTCATGGGTGTCTCCTGTAGGTGCCGGTCTTCTTCGAGACCTGTGCGCGGCACGGATTGCATTTTGTCGATCTTGCCGGTGCCGGCACTGCCCGCACCTGCGCCATGGCTCTTCAAAACTGCTTCTTCCTGCCCCGTCGTTCAGGCGGCCTTCAGCTCCGGCTTGATTTTCTGCGCACCGAGCACCTCCATCGCCGCCAGCACGCCGCTGCCCGCCAGCGGCACGCCGGCCAGCTTGAGGCCCATTTCGCAGCCGGCCAGGGTCGCCATCAGGGTCAGGTCGTTGGCTTCGCCGAGGTGGCCGATGCGGAACATCTTGCCCTTCATCTTGCCCAGACCGGTACCCAGCGACATGTTGAAGTGTTCGTAGATCGTCTTGCGGATCTGGTCGGCGTCGAAGCCGTCGGGCACCATCACGCCGGTCAGCACCGGCGAATACATGGCCGGGTCGGCGCACTGGATCTCGAGGCCCCAGGCCCGCACCGCCTGGCGGCAGGCGTGGGCCAGGCGCTGGTGGCGCGCGAAGGTGTTGTCGAGGCCTTCGCCGAGGATCATGTCGAGCGCTTCGGACAGGCCGTACAGCAGGTTGGTGTTGGGGGTGTAGGGCCAGTAGCCGGTGGCGTTCATCTCGATGATCTCGGTCCAACCCCAGAAAGCTTTCGGCAGCTTCGCGCTCTTGCTGGCTTCGATGGCTTTTTTCGAGACCGCGTTGAAGCTGATCCCCGGCGGCAGCATCAGGCCTTTTTGCGAACCGGAGACGGTGACGTCGACGCCCCATTCGTCGTGGCGGTAATCGGCCGAGGCCAGGCCGGAGATGGTGTCGACCAGCAGCAGGGCAGGGTGGCCGGCGGCATCGATCGCCTTGCGCACCGCGCCGATGTCGGAGGTGACGCCGGTCGAGGTTTCGTTGTGGACCACGCAGACGGTCTTGATCTGGTGCGCGCTGTCCTGGCGCAGGCGTGCTTCGATCAGGTCGGGCTGCACGCCGCGGCGCCAGCCTTCGATGCCCGGCAGACCGAGGAATTCAGGTTTCAGGCCGAGCGCTTCGGCCATCTTTTTCCACAGCGTGGCGAAGTGGCCGGTTTCGTACATCAGCACCTGGTCGCCCGGGCTCAAGGTATTCACAAGCGCCGCTTCCCAGGCGCCGGTGCCGGAGGCCGGGTAGATCACGACCGGTTGTTCGGTCTTGAAGATCTTCTTGATGCCGGCCAGGACCTGCAAGCCGAGGGCGCCGAACTCGGGACCGCGGTGGTCGATGGTCGGGTAGCTCATGGCGCGCAGGATGCGGTCGGGGACCGGGCTGGGGCCGGGAATCTGCAGGAAATGGCGGCCGGCGGGGTGGAAATCGAGTTGAAGCATGTACTCCTCCATGAATCAGTCAATGATTTACTTTGTATTTTGCATGCAATCCGAGAATAGCAGCGGGTTCTTGGCAGGACAACGCTTATTTATGAGCAATATAAAAGGTGATTCAGACAAGCCCTTTCCCCTGTAGTGACAGGCGAAATGGAGTGCTATAGCCACGCCGGTGAATAAATACAGGGCAGCCATGTTAAAATCCCTGCAACGGCAATTTAAGGATTTTGTATGCAAAACTTGGCAGTTGAGCCCGCGTCCGACGCCGGCGCGGCCTCCATTTCGGTGCCCAAACTCGAGCGCCAGCATCTGCACGACACCGTGGTCGAGCACCTGCGCCACCTGATCGTCGAAGCGGTTTTCCCGCCTGGGACCAAGCTGAACGAGCGCGAGCTGTGCGAAACCATGGGCATTTCGCGCACGCCGCTGCGCGAAGCGCTCAAGGTGCTGGCGGTGGAAGGGCTGATCGAGATCGCGCCGAACCGCGGCGCCTCGGTCTATAAGATGTCGACCACCGAAGTGCGCGAGACCTTCGAATTCATGAGCGGACTGGAAGCGCTGGCCGGCGAACTGGCGTGCGAGCGCATCAGCGCCGAGGAACTGGCCGAGATCAAGGCGCTGCATTACGCCATGTTGACCTGCAAGGCGCAGAACGACCTGCCGGGTTATTACAGCCGCAACCAGCAGATCCACAACAAGATCAACGGGGCGGCGCGCAATTCGGTGCTGAACCAGACTTACCTGAGCATGAACCGGCGCCTGCAGGCGCTGCGTTTCAAATCCAACTTCAAGGCCGACAAATGGGACCGCGCCGCCCACGATCACGAAGAGATGATCAAGGCCCTCGAGGCGCGCGACGGCAAGCGCCTCGGCGCCATCCTGCGCCAGCATTTGCTGGACAAGCGCGACGCCGTCATGAGCATGCTGGACGCCGGCACGCCGGCCTGACACGCCGATGCGGATGGCGTGCCAGCCACAGTCCGCGATGGCAAGACTGGCACGCCCGTTCCCATCCGTGTAATATCCCGACTTTGGGTGCGCCCATTCCCGCCCGGGGATGGCGTTAAACGGGAAACCGGTGACATCACAGATAACACTGTGATCATTCCGGTGCAGCCCCCGCTGCTGTAAGCCTGACGACTCCGGCAACACGCCACTGCGATGTCCATCGCGGGAAGGCCCGGAGGAGGACGAAGGCGAGCCAGAATACCGGCCCGAATTGTCAGCACCATTCCCCGGGGTGACGGGAAGCCGCTGTCGACCGGCTTGCGCGTCCGCTTTCAGTCCCGCTCTCCCGTCGACCGTCTTTTCAGCCTCCGTCTGGTGTCCTTATCGACCATTCGACGGGAGGTTTCGAATGCATATCATGGAAGGCTTTTTGCCGCCGGTGCACGCGCTCGGCTGGGCCGCCGTTTCCGTCCCCTTCCTGGCCTGGGGCCTGCGCTCGATGGGGCGGGCCCTGGAAGCGCATCCCGAACGCCGCATGCTGCTCGGCGTGGCCGCCGCCTTTGCCTTCCTGCTCTCTGCGCTGAAGCTGCCGTCGGTGACGGGGAGCTGTTCGCACCCGACCGGCGTCGGCCTCGGCGCGCTGCTGTTCGGGCCCGCCGCGATGGTGCCGGTGGGCTTCGTCGTGCTGCTGTTCCAGGCACTGCTGCTGGCGCATGGCGGCCTGACCACGCTGGGCGCCAATGTGTTTTCGATGGCGATCGTCGGCCCGTTCGTGTCGTATGGTGTGTTCCGCGCGGTTGCGGCACTCGGCCTGTCGCGTTCCGTCGCCGTGTTCCTGGCCGCCTGCCTGGGCGACCTGGCGACCTACGTCACCACCTCCGCGCAACTGGCGCTGGCCTTTCCGGATGCAGTCGGCGGCTTCGCAACTTCCTTCCTCAAATTTGCCGGCATCTTCGCGCTGACCCAGGTGCCGATCGCGATCAGCGAAGGCTTGTTGACGGTGCTGGTGGTGAATGCGATGGCGCGCTTCAACGCGCACGAGCTGCGCGCGCTGCCGGTGATGGCATTGCGAACCCGGGAGGGCGCATGAACAAGCGCAGCTGGCTGCTGTGGGCGGCCATCGTCCTGTTGACCGTGCTGCCGCTGTGCCTGATCAGCGCAGCGCCGGGCACCGATGTCTTCGGCGGGTCGGACGACCGCGCCCAGCAGGCCATCGGCACCATCGCGCCGCATTACAAACCGTGGTTCGCGCCGGTGTTCGAACCGGCCAGCAGCGAGATCGCCTCGCTGCTGTTCGCGCTGCAGGCGGCCATCGGCGCCGGCGTGATCGGCTACTGGCTTGGCTTGTCGGTGGCGCGCGAGCGTGCCCGCAAAGCGGTCGCCAACGGCGCCGCGCCGGAACAGGACCAGCGTGCGGATTGAAACCGCCGCCTATGCCAGCCGCTGGCAGGGTGTCGCCCCTTCGGCCAAGGCGCTGTTCGCGCTGGGCGGCATGGGTGCGGCCTGGGTCGCCACACGTCCCGGCACCCTGGCCGCGCTGGCGGCTGTGATGGCGTTGACGGCCCTGGTCGGCGCGCGTGTGCCGCCCCGTACTTATATGGCGGTGGCGCTGCCGCCGCTCGGCTTTTTGCTGCTGTCCTGCCTGACCATGCTGGTGACGCCGGGCGTGGACGGTGCCTGGCACTGGGCTGGCGCGATGATGCCGACGGTAGAACGTACCGTCTTGCGTTCGCTGGCCATGCTGGCGGCGCTGCTCGGCTTCGTCCTGAGCACGCCCCTGCCCGACCTGCTGGCATTGCTGCGGCGCCTGCGCACGCCCGAATTGCTGCTCGATCTGATGGCGCTGTGTTACCGCATGCTGTTCGTGCTGCGCCAGGCCTGGGACGAGGGGGTGACGGCGCAGAGCGCGCGCCTCGGCTACCGTGGCTGGAGAAATGCCTGGCGCTCGACCGGCCTGCTGGCCGGGCAGATGGCGGTGCAGGTGTGGCAGCGTGCCGGCGCCTTGCAGATGGCGGCCGAGGCGCGCGGCTACCAGGGCACGCTGCGTTTTTTGCCGGCCGTGTTTCCGCAGGCGCGCCGCCAGAACGCATGGGCGGCGCTGGCTGCCGCATTGCTGCTGCTGGCCGCCGCCGGGGACCGGCTATGAACACTCTGCTCGAGATGAAGGCGGTCAGTCACACCTTTGCGGATGGCAGCGCCGGCCTGCACGACTGCAGCCTGGTACTGGGGAGCGGCCGCCGCCACGCGCTGCTGGGGGCCAACGGCGCCGGCAAGACCACCCTGCTGCAGCACCTGAACGGCCTGCTGCGCCCGAATGCCGGCCAGCTGCTGCTGGAAGGCCGGCCCTACGATTACGGCCGCAACGGCCTGGCGCAGCTGCGCCGCCGCGTCGGCCTGGTGTTCCAGAATCCGGAGCGCCAGCTGTTCTCGGCCCAGGTCGAGGAAGACGTTTCCTTTGGCCCGCTGAACCTCGGCCTGGACGAAGCCACCGTGCGTGCACGCGTAAAAGCCGCGCTCGAGGCGGTGGGACTGGCCGCCCAGGCGCGGCGCGCCGTGCACCATCTCAGCTTCGGGCAAAAGAAGCGCGTCTGCATCGCCGGTGTACTGGCGATGGAGCCGGACGTGCTGCTGCTCGACGAGCCGATGGCCGGCCTCGACGCGCCGATGCAGGAAGCGCTGGCGGCGCTGCTGGACCGCCTGGCCGCGCGCGGCGTGACGATCCTGCTGTCCACCCACGACATCGACTTTGCCTACGGCTGGGCCGACGACATCCACCTCATGGCGGGCGGGCGCGTCAGCGCGTCCGGACCGGCGCAGCGCATCGGCGCCGACATCGATGCGCTGGAGGCCGCCGGCCAGCGTCCGCCACTGGCGCTGGCGCTGCATGCGCACCTGGTCACGCGCGGCGTGCTGCCGGCCGGCTCTGGCTCCGGCACGGCACCGCGCAGCGTCGACGCCGTGCTCGATGCGCTGCGCATCCTGCCGTTCAAACCCCTGATGAAAACATCCACATGACATCCGCATCCACCGGTGAAGCCATCGGCAAAATCTGGTTCGTCGGCGCCGGTCCCGGCGACCCCGAACTCATCACCGTCAAAGGCCGCCGGCTGCTGGAGCAGGCCGGTGCCGTGCTGTTTGCCGGTTCGCTGGTCGACCACGCCGTCACCCTGTACGCGCCGCCCGGCTGCGCCATCCGCGATTCCAAGGACATGACGCTGGAAGAAATGACGGCCTGGCTGATCGAGCAGGCGCGCATGCACGCCACCGTGGTGCGCCTGCAGACCGGCGACCCGGCTTTGTATGGCGCCCTGATCGAGATGGCGCGCCCGCTTACCGCCGCCGGTATCGAATGGGCGGTGGTGCCGGGCGTGTCGTCGGCGATGGCATCGATGGCGGCCGCCGGCGAATCGATGACGCTGCCCGAAGTGACCCAGACCGTGATCCTCACCCGCGTCGAGGGCCGCACGCCGATGCCGGACGGCGAAGACCTGGCCAGCCTGGCGGCGCACCGCACCACGATCTGCATCTTTTTGTCGATCACGCTGATGTACAAGATCGAAGCGGCGCTGCGCGCGGCCGGCTGGCCGGAAGATGCGCCGATGCTGGTGGTGCACAAGGCCAGCTGGCCGGGCGAGGAAAAGATCATCCGCGGCACGCTGGCCGACATCAAGGCGCGCTGCCGCGAAGCCGGCGTCGCCAGCCAGGCGATGATCGTCGCCAGCCCCACATTGGGCGCGCTGCATTGGGAGACGCTGGTGCGCTCCAAGTTGTACGACCCCACATTCACCCATCGCTTCAGGAAGGCCAGCGCATGAATCAAATTATTTTCACTCCCTCCGTCACTCTGCAGGCGGACGACACCGTGCTGGTGGTCGGCCACGGCTCGCGCGAGGAATCCGGCAACCAGGAAATCCGCGACTTCATCGCCCAGTGGCGCACGCGGCGCCCGGACCTGCGCATCGAGCTGTGCTTCATCGAATTCGCGCCGCCGGAGCTGAACGCCGCGCTGCTGGATGCCGCGCGCACCTCGCGCCGGGTGCAGGTGGTGCCGCTGATCCTGAACGCCGCCGGCCACGTCAAAATGGAGATTCCGGAAGCGGTCGAGCAGGCGCGCATCGCCTGCCCGCAATCGGAGATTCTGCTGGCGCCGCACCTGACCGCCTGCGATCCGATCCTGGCGATCCTGAAGCGGCGCCTGCGCAAGGCCATGGGTGCACTGGACATGCCGGATCCGACCACCACCGGCGTGGTGGTGCTGGGCCGCGGCTCGTCCGACCGCGGCGCCAACGGCGAGATGGCCAAGATGGCGCGCTGGCTGCTGGAAGAGGGCGACCACGAACTGGTCGATCTCGCCTTTACCGGCATCACCTGGCCGCGCCTGGAAAAGGTGGTGCAGCGCCACGTGCTGCTCGGCATGCGCCAGGTCGTGGTGCTGCCCTACTATTTATATACCGGCACCCTGATGCAGCGCATCCACCGCCAGGTGGAGCATTTGCGCGGCCAGTACCCGCAGGTGCGCTTCATCTGCAGCGAGCACTTCGGCTTCGAAAAGGAGATCTTCGAGCTGATGGACCAGCGCGTGGCCGATCTGCGTGCCGGCGTGCCGGACAGCCGTTTGCCCTGCGACGGCTGCGGCTACCGCGAGATTGCGCACGACCTGGGGCATGGGCACTCGCATGCGCACACCCACGATCACGCGCACGCGCATGGCCACGAACATCCGCATGAACACACGCCTGAACACGCACACGGCCACGATCATGCACACGGCCATGACCACGCACATGATCACGACCACGCACATGATCACGATCACGCCCACACGGAGAAACACCCGGCATGAGCACGATTAACACCGTCACCGAACAGCTGACCCGCGCAGGCCAGGCCATCGAGCACGACAGCTTCGCGATCATCGACGCCGAAGTCGGCCCGCACGCCTACACCGACAGCCAGTGGCCGATCGTGCGCCGCATGATCCACGCGAACGCCGACTTCGATTTCAACGGCCTCACCGATTTCCATCCGGCCGCGGTCAGCGCCGGCATAACCGCCATGCTGGCCGGCGGCCGCCCGGTGGTGGCCGACGTCGAGATGATCTGCTCCGGCCTGTCGCAGCCGCGCCTGGCGCACTTCGGCATGAAAACCCACCAGTTCATCAGCGACGCCGACGTGATCGAGCGCGCCAAGCAGGAAGACACCACGCGCGCGGTGCAGGCGATGCGCAAGGCGGCCAGCCGCGGACTGCTGGACGGTGCCATCGTCGGCATCGGCAATGCGCCCACCGCCCTGATCGAGCTAGTGCGCCTGATCCGCGAAGAAGGCGTGCGGCCGGCGCTGGTGGTCGGCATGCCGGTCGGTTTCGTGTCGGCGGCCGAATCGAAGGACCTGATGGCGACTTTGCACGACGTACCCTGGATCGTGATCCGTGGCCGCAAGGGCGGTTCGACGCTGGTGGTGGCGGCCCTGCACGCGCTGCTGTCGCTGGCCGAGGCCCGGCAGAAGGCGGCGCAAAAATGAAGGACAAGACGGCCGAGCGCGGCACCCGGACGGGCTTCACCACTGGCGCCTGCGCGGCGGCGGCGGCGCGCGCGGCGGTGCTGGGCCTGGCCGGCGGCGCCATACCGAACGAGATCGAAAGCCTGCTGCCGAACGGCACCCGGGTGCGCTTCGACGTGCACGACGGCCGCTGCGATGGCGAACGCGCGCATGCGATGGTGATCAAGTTCGCCGGCGACGATCCGGACTGCACCGACGGCGCCCACCTGACCGTCGATTTGCGCCTGCTGCCCGGCCAGGCCGGCAGCGTCACCTGGGTGGCCGGCGACGGCGTCGGCACGGTGACGATGAAGGGCCTCGGCCTCGAAGTCGGTGGCCCGGCGATCAACCCGGTCCCGCGCCGGAACATCGCCGACAACCTGCGCGAAGCGGCGCCCCAGCTGCTGCTCGAACACGGCATCGAAGTCACAATCAGCGTGCCCGATGGCCAGGTGATGGCCAAGAAGACCACCAATGCGCGCTTGGGTATCCTGGGCGGCATCAGCATCCTCGGCACCACCGGCATCGTCAAACCGTATTCCACCGCCGCCTGGCGCGCCAGCGTGGTGCAGGGTGTGCAGGTGGCGGCCACCGCCGGCCACAAGCTGGTGGCGCTGACCACCGGCGGCCGTACCGAAACCTTTGCCATGGCCACGTTGCGCGCCGAGCGGCCGGAACTGCCGTCGGCCTGCTTCGTGCAGATGGGCGATTTTTTGCGCTATGCATTGGACGAGGCGGCGGCGCAGGGCATCGCCCTGGTCGTGCTGGCGGTCATGGTCGGCAAGCTGACCAAGATCGCCCAGGGCGAGACCATCACCCACGCCAACCGCAGCGAAGTCGATACCGACCTGGTGGCCGAGATCGCGCGCCGCATCGGCGCCGCACCGGAAGACTGCGCAGCCATCGCCGCCGCCGAAACCGCGCGCTTCGGCGCCGAGCTGATGGTCGAGCGCGGGTTGGGCGACGCTTTCCACCACGCGCTGGCGCAGGCCGCGATCGACACCCTCACCGCACCGGACCGCTACGGCCGCGCCTTCCAGCTGCGCGTGATCGTCACCGACTTCGAAGGCAAGCAGGTGGCCGACGTGCTGTCGCCACCGGGACTGCCGCAAGCCGGGCCGGCCGCCGGCCGTACCAGCATCGACCACATACTGGATATCGACTAATGAGCATCGACACCACCGTACAAGACCCCAACCCCTGCCGCGTGATCGGCGTGCTCGACGACGGCGTCGCCAGCCTGAATGCGACCGCGCTGGCCTACCTGCGCCATGCCGACGTGGTGATCGGCGGCGCCCGCACGCTGGCGCTGCTGGCGCGCGAATTCAAACCGGGCGCCGTCCGGCACGATCTGACGGGGCAACTGAAAACGGTACCCGACTGGGTACGCGCGGCGCGTGCCGACCACTTTGCCTGCGTGGTGCTGGCCACCGGCGACCCGCTGTGCCACGGCATCG
>Ga0265797_10000723_pt1 | contig 60133 bp, 56 predicted proteins | sample P2T30metagenome_FD_192433 | JGI IMG/M metagenome (GOLD analysis project Ga0265797, IMG submission 192433) | Plant litter microbial communities from East Loma Ridge, Irvine, California - P2 T30 | ecosystem: Environmental > Terrestrial > Plant litter > Unclassified | place: USA: California... | reverse complement strand
CGCAATGATGTTCAGGCATACTATTAGCCCAGTGTAAAAAAGTGGTACTGCCGTTATCATCATCCAGTCATCTGCTGCAAAGCCGCGTAGACTTCGGACTCGGCACCATCGCGCAAACCTATGACTGAGAATGAGCATTGTGATATCCTTTTGCTAGGTGTTACTAACATGCGAAGCAAGATGACAACCATACCGATACTATATAACGTCCATGATTGCGAAGCTAGTTGTTCTGGAAAGTCAGACATTCTGGACCTTTGCGACGATGGGTCGGTGTATCGAAGTATGTTTTGCTTTCGTTTGCAAGTCGTTCACAGGGTACCGTCCATGCAAATTGCGATTCAAGGGATGGCTTCTCTTCTCGTGAGATGCTTCGTGCATTACACTTCTTCGTGTTTGCGTTCGGGCATAACTTATTAAAAGGAAAGCATTCACAACAGAATGTTAGATAACAAGTTAAAGCTTGCAGGCCGCAATTACTCGATGACCCGGCCGAGACAGATATGATGTCGCTCACCTACCCACGCACCTGGAAGTCAGGCCATGTCCTGCATATCGAGCAATTACCCTAGCACTGTTCCCACATCAACATTTCCGCGCAACAATAATCCCTACTTCAGATCCTTCAAGGGTCTTTACCGTGAATGACCCTGTCGTGGTGATCAACATCGCAGTCGGCCTGCGTGGCTAGTCCAATGCGCCAAGTGATTGACTTGTGGTCGGATTCTCAAGAAAGGCATGCAATTGGTGAGACGTTTCGCAGAAAAACACGCTTGTACTCGAACAAGGCGCGGGATATAACGAAGAGCCAGTACAGTGGGAATTTGTACACTGCCTGAGACGGGCGCTTCCAGCCGCACGGCAGCTATCTTTCGGACAAATTATGTATGGCTGAATCGGGCTACGATTCATCACCCTCAAATAATTGCGAGGTCCACATGTAAGCGATGCGGGCTGTATACCAAGGCAATGAAATACGAGCCCTGCCACCGTTCAAGCGCGTAAGCGCAGCCACATTGCACACAAAGACGTTATGTGGTGGAGGCGCGGTGTGACAAGAGTGATTGTCGAAGATAACGGAAAAAGCAAATGCGACACTTCTGAGTTGGGCCGAAACGAGAATGACATTCGCCAAGCAGACCCTAACCATGTCGACGCCAGCATTTCATAGGCTGTTTGAAATTTACCAAGGCTTGATTACAAGGAACCTATCTCAAAAGGAGCAGTTATACATTCTGAAGATAAGAAAATATGCAGGTCCAACCCACCCTTCTCCACTATATCAACGGCGGAGAAACCGGAACAGCTCCATAGGAGATCTTCGTCCAGGTACCAAGCCACAAAATGCAGGGAATGATTGAACATATATGCCGTAGACAACGCCAGAGGAACGGTGAATGTACACGCTAAACCGCTCAGAAAGCTATAAGGTAGGATCCATAATAGGAACACTCATCTAAAGCGCCCAACTGCCTTTCCTGACGGCAGTGCCACGCCCACCAACCATAAATTCGTCTTCGGACATGTTGGGATGCTGCCTCGCCCACTCTTGAATGTAGATACGTAGAGCGCGCCAGCGCATGCACGTCTCCTCGGTAATCTCGGTGTCCTTCAGGTTGCCGTCTTTGCCAAGACGAATGTAACCGCGGGAAGATGCAAGGTGGTCGTCTTGTCTCAGCTCGGAAATGGGTATGTGAGAGATCTTTGAAAGTTCTTCGTCGAATGGACGGGCCATTGACGGGTATCCAAGTGATAGGTAGTTATACACTTGAGTGACAAAGTTGTCACCGAATTCCTCTTCGATGGACTGCTCGACAGCGAGCTTCTCATCTATACCTGAGAAGCCAGTGTTTTCAAAAGTGATGCCAGAGCTAGATGCAGGAGGTGTAGGTGGCAAAAGACTCGTAGAAGGCGTTGGACAAGGCGACATGGGATTTGGCTTCTCGTTGTGGGGGGTGAGTAGACCCGTCGGCCCGCGTGGGGACTTGTCTCCACCATTGACGCAAAACCCACCCCACAATCCTGTAGTGCTCGAGGCTCGGCTGTTGGCGTTAGACCACAGTGAAGGTGTTGTACTTGTTTGTCTGCCATTGCCTTTGCCACACCAAAGACTTTCCCCTTTTTCGGACGCAGCCTTGGACTGTTCAGAGAGGTAGCACATAGCTGTCCTAACTGCATCACACCCTTGAGTAGGGTCAAAGCGGGATGGCTCCGGCGACTCGCATCGCGGAAATTTGATATCCTGACCAAGCATTGGAGGTCGGGCTTCTTTACGTTGACGCTCCAATTCAGGATCTTTCCGCTCATTCGCAAACTTCTTGGCTGTGGCAGCATCTAGGAAGCCGGCTGGGTTTCCAAACGGACTGAAGGCAGGCTTGATATATTCTTTCGGCTTCTGCTTCTCCTTGTCGGCTATTTGCTTCTCTCGGTACTCACGCATAGCCACTAGATCCCAATTAACTTGTGTGAAAGACGACTCCCGCTGCTGCTGCTGCTTGGCCTCGGTAACAGATGGTTCCGAGCCTTCTGTATCATGGTCCACGTAATGGGCCACAGGCTCGTGGAAATCGCTATTCGGGAATGCAGCCAAGGCCTGTTCTCGAAGCTGCTTCTCAGCAGCCTTAGCTGCCAGCTCAAGTAGGTAACCGGCAGAACTATCATCGACACTCTCTCGTCGTCGAGTAGCCTCTTTGTACATGAATGAATGATCCGAGGTGTAAGGTGGTGACTCTGTGGGTGATGGCGGGGCGGACGCTTCAGACTCTGAAGACTCAATCGGGTCTAAGTCTGGAACACGGAACGAGTGTTGTGAGCAGCTAAAGTACGACCGGCGTCTACACGGTGAGGCGTTGCGTTGTATCTCCAAAAACAAAGGGTTCTGGGTAATATCAAAAGTCGGTGTGTTTGTTGGCGGTGTGGGTGGTATTCCCAATATCCTTGCTTTCCGGGCACTTATCGCTGAGTCTGGAGTGGCCTCAGTCTTGTCCGATGGTAGTAGAGTGGGCATGTCGTCTCCTGCTTTACGATGCCTCTGGGCAGTCTCAATCAATTGTGGCCTGAATTTCTTTGTAGGTGGCTTTAGCGCACCCTTGAACTGACCATTACTGATTGCAACAGCTTCCATAGGGTTTGCTTTGAACTTTCCCGTGGGGGACGTCTGTTCTTCCCAGTCCTTGGCAAATTTCTGGCGGCTGCTCCGTGTTGTTGTCTCTATTGGCTCGGGAGCAAAGCGACGGTTGGATCGCTTGGTAGTCTCAACAGGCTCGGGGGCAAATCTACGGCTAGATTTGGAGCTCGAGGTTGTTGTTTCTATTGGCTGTGGTGCGAATCTTCGTGGTTTCGGCCTCTCTGGCTGGTCTGCTGGAGCCTTGTTCTTGGAGGACGAGACGGTCGTCTCGATAGGCTCGACCTTGAACCGCCTGGGAGGAGCTGCCGACGCCATGTTAAGTATATGCAGCACTTGACGGGCGTTCCCTTATGCTATGCTTGTATTGGCAATACTGTATGTCACTGACGATATGATGTCGCCAATAGCAAGATTATTCGGTCGCCCGGGTACACTAGTGGCAGACACCGAGTATCTGGGGTGATGCGGAAGCGCACCAAAGCGGGGAATTTATTCGGGATATTTCGGAGGCATAAAAAGCGTGAACGGGCGTTTCTGCGTGTGCCAGCTACTCTGCGGACGATGCTCGGTGCAGAATCAAGCCCATGCAGGCCCCGATGGCTGTAGATGGTGGTAGAGTCGGAGGGCTAGAGGATGCAGCCAATGCTGGCCTGCTCAGGAATGCGGTCGCGTACGCGGCGGTGGATCTGTGGGTTCGCAGGGCTCAAGGGTGCTTGTGTAAACTTTGAGGTTGTCAGTCGCGTGCCCATTTGCTTTTGCAGAAGGTGGAAGCTCCAACGCACCGTAACCCGTATCGCAGTTCCCACACGGCCAGGGGTTTGTCGAACTGCGGAAAGCGTCTGAAGGAGAGTTTGCCGGGAAACATGTGAAATGGCACGACGTCGAGGAGGATCTAGAGCTTGTGGTGCAGGATGACGTATAGTGTAGACAGTGGCATCAACAGCCCGAGAGCTACAGCGGGGGTTGCGGGTTTGGGTAAAAGAGTGCACTGATGGCGGGCACCGTCAGTTATATCCTGGGCGGCTGTGCAACGGCGTGGTTAGACGGTCAATCGTGCGAGGAGCTCGTTGGGTGATCAATGTTGATGTTTCATTGTTGGGAGAAGGATAGCGCTCCGACCAGCTCTCGAACCAGCAAGATCGAGGCAATTAAACTGTCTCGTCAATGCATGCACCGCTATTGCCTCCAAAGATAACCATGGTACTTAAGCCAAAGGGGCCATAGTAGAAAGTTCTAGGGCTCGGTGCGTGTCAAGTAGCTGCCCGATTGCAAGCCACAGCATGTGCGGCGGTCAGTCGAGTCAGCTCAACAGTCAGCCCCCCGACCGCATCTTCGGCACCTTAATTCGCTAAACAGTGCGCGGCGCAAAGGTGGAGAGAAGCCGGGTGGGTCTACTATCAGGACTAGACAATTCCATGTCGACCAACACGAAGAATCATCAACAGCGACCTGGGGGATCGGCGGATGGCATACGCTTCTCCACGACTCCACGCCGGTTTGTTGTTGAAGACTGAGTCCAGCTTTCTGGTACGACAGAAGCTGGTCAAGTCTTTGCATTACAGCGAATGCGATGCGGCATTTAGATGCTAATCAATCTTCTAATAATACGGACCCTGGCCGCGCAAGTGTCTCCGTCCAGGAGCCGTCAGAGGGTCTGCGCATCGTATACCCACGCTGGCGGCTGATGCCCGCGGGCAACTTTCTTCTCTTCACGCACGTCGCCATGATGGCATGTTTGTGGAATAGTCAGCGACACGACTGCTTCGACACGTCCCACTGTGGGTCGCTGGCGACATGCGCAGGTAGCATACTCAAGTTGCGATCTCGCGGTGACTATGCAGTACTGTCACGAAAAGCAAATGGTCGTGTTCGGGCGTTCCCGGGTGACTTCCACGGTTGACACATGGACGGTTACGACAACCACAAATGGACACTTCTACCATTCCATACTCCACTTCTACACCCATACAGCCTTTTACCCGGCTCTGGGCACATGGCTGGTCACAACGCATGCGCTTTCTTTTCTGCTTGACACAACTGCGAGTTCACATGTATACAGACTTACAGACAAAACCTCGTCCAACGCAATAGAAACATTGCTAACATTCTGAAACACAAGGCGAACTTGACATCCAGTAAAGGCGGCGCCAAAATAGCAAACTCCATACTCCTTGAAGAGAAGGCCATACTACCAAGCCCTGCAAAGCCCAAACTACGGCGGAGAGATGTATCCATATGCAGGCGCATACCCATTCCACGACTGTTCCACCAAATACCAGAGAGGCGAGCGATCCGGAACGACCAGATGAGACGCTGGGTCCCCGCGGCAGTGTTCGTACTGGGGGCTGAGACGCAGAGGTGTCTGCAAGAAATGGTATTCAATGCCAATAGGCAATGGCGTGGCAAAAGACATGCTACTAATCCAATAAAGAATTCCTGGATCAGGCGATCGGCTGCGAGTGCTTCCGCCGGTGGAGGTTACTGGGCTGTGTGCAAATGGAGAGTGGTCCGCCGTAACACACGGTTCGACGATCAGACTTCCTTCAGGCGGTTGTCCATAAACGACAGTATTAATACAGTCTGTCGGATCTTGGTCTGAGGAACCTGTTGTGGAGTCGTTTATATCGTGAGCCATTCCGACATCTTCGTCTTGCGATTCAGTCATCGAACTTTGATCCTCATCCGCATCAACGGCAGTCTCTTCGTCGCTTACTCCAGCACCGCCTTCATCCTCGCTGGGCTTCTCGCATCCTTCTCCACAATCATATCCGCAGTTTCTCCAATTGAATTGAGGCGGCCTGTCCGAACATGGGCTGACTACAGATGGCTGGTGCGAAGGACTGTTCAGGTCATCGTGGTCGTACATTGTAGAGATGAGAAGAACAAAACGACGATGGCTGAGGGTTTGTTAGCAAGTCTAACCATGCGAATTTCATCACTCAACGGGTATAGTCGACATCCAACTGATTGCACACAAGCATATAGGAACAGTGCATCTTACCTTGGCAGATCAACGAGAAAGAAAACAATATGGCAAGAAACGGTAGACAACTCTGGTTATCACACGTGGGCGATAGATTTTGCGAAGATGATGGTATACAGGCTAATAATACAGATCAAGTATCCTCCAGGGCTCCAAACAAACAGACGCTGGGAGGGGAATCGAGAAGCAGAAGCACTACAGAATATACGCAGACTTTATATTCAATTGACGCCACTGATGATCGGCATCCAGACACAAGGCGATTGAACATACGGATACCCGTAGCCGCTTCCGCGAGAGACACGTTGCTTGACCCCAGGCCTGAGCTGGTCACCTACACGGCTTCAAAACACCGTCACTAGGCCTCTTCCCCGCTTCCTCTGCGACCAATGCACGCGAGAAGGGCCAAAATCCTTCGTCCATCTATTACTGTATCCTGACACCGGCCAGCGACTCCATATTCGGAGGGAGTCGAGAGTACCCTTGAGTAACCACGCGACCAAAGGATAACATAGGATACAATTGCAATCTGTTGGTAACCCGAGGGTAGCCGAGACTTGCTTCATCTAGCCAGATGACGGAGTTTTGAGTATGTCGACGTGAACGTGTCGCATACATGTCCTGAAGGACTCACCGGAGGCCGCCTACATCATTTCCGCAAGTGGGGTAAAAGCCACCGGTCAGCACCGTGAGCAATCACAAGTAAAGGACCTAGGCCTGCCTCAAACAACATTGGTCGCTTCACTTTAGCATGATGTATAGTTACATTGCTCTTTTGATGGATGTTTAAGGTCACGTCAATCTGTACTCCCGTTTCTAACCTGCTGAGTCGGAAGATTTCGCTATTGGTGGATGGATCTGGGATAAGGATGCCTACGTGGTATGTTACTTTGAACATACTCTTCTATTTTCTTTCTAGTCCGTCAAGATACAACGCGCCGACGGAAATGCATGGTATTCCCCGTACATTAGCCTTCAGATGCCGGGTTTCCAGATCCAGCCATGACGTCTTTATACATTGGTAAATATCTTTCTTTGCCGTCCTGCTTATTTGTTATGCCAAAGCAACGTTCGCAACGAATCCCAGTCGTCCGATTGTACATAACTGTCGACGTATTAGCGCAGCTCCATGTTACCTCAGCTTCCAAGGGTACCCACATATAACTCATACTACTCCTCAAACTACTTTGCACACTCTCAGGATGCCACCTGAAGATATACATGACCATGGCCCAACTCAAACTGGCAAAAACTGGCCATCCATTCTTCGCCATCTTCTTCCTCATCTCTCCATTACCAAAAAGCTCCCACCCACCACCACCTCCCTTTACTCCTTGTCCACTAGCTCCGCCACCAACATGTCGCGGTTGTACTGCTAACTTTGCTAATGCTAAACATACGCGTGCGGCTACGTAGATGACGATTTGCTGAGACACGGAGTTGTGGATTGTGCGACCGAAGACTGTGTAGCCGCCCAATAGACCGGCAAGGAAGGAATCGTAGTGCCTTTCTTTGCCGGTTGGGGAAGTATGTCGGAGGAAGAGCATGGTGGATTTGTAGACGAGGGCGAAGAGGCCGAGGTTACGCGCATGTTGGCGGGTCGCTTTGTAGACGAGTGAACATTTTGACCGGAAACTATTTGGATGGTTGTCAGTCAACGCCGTCTTGGAATTTGAAAGCGTGCGAGATTCGAGGTAGAAGAGAGTCCGACGTACCTCCCAGATCTGAAGAGAAAGATCATCCTACAACACAAGTCAGCTATCCGTTCCCTGTAGCATACGATTTCCGATCAACCTACACAAGCGCATGCGGGAATCGCACTTTACTTCCATATACGATGCCATTCCTTACGCCTTTTACCAGTGTAAGGATGTCGTGGTACTTGGGATCCAACACGATCTTCTCAAGCGCAGCCTGTTGAAGCGTCAGTCAGCTTTGTAGAGGATTTACGATCCAAATCCCTTCCGACGTACTTCGAGGGCGTGTAGCTTGTCCATGGTGTTCCTCTGTATGTGCTATGGACTGTGTTGTGATTGCTTGCGTTCGGCGAAGATAAGCCTCGGTCCAGCGCGCGCGTTGCGATGACGTTTGTCGCTACCTCATACAACCGCGGAATCCTTGAACGAGAGGATACAAGGAGTGAAGAGAAGTGTCAGGATAAAATGCACGTATCATGAGGCCAACATGGGAAAGGTGAGCGAGGGTTTGAAGTCGGGTATAGCACGGAGCAACTAGAGTCGCAGTCGCGGAATGGCTGCTGGCATTTGATCCTCGGCTCGCGTCCGTCACGTTGCCGGTCGCTGCTTCCCCACATTGGAGCAGCTTCGCGCTAAGCGAAAGGAAGGGACAGGGGTGTTTGCGCATTGACATGTGAAGACAGAATGACATGGATGACAATGACATGTGCTATTGCTGCCCTTGCGTGCTCTATGATGTAAGAATATTTATTTCTATGCGCTTAAAGCAACGATATATGGTATCTCGACGCTCTTGCCTGATGCTTTACAAACGCCCTCCAAACACCGTCATATGCTGCTCCTGTCAAACCCCTCCTTTCGCGGCATCTTTCTACTCTGCCTGTCGGGTAGGCCATCGCTTCTTCAACTCCTCGTATACGGTAAATATGAATGCAGAACTGGGTATAGATCTTGCGACTGTGATGCCGCATCCACGGTACATGCCTTTGATACCGTGCTGCTTCCAAAGCGCTTTTCCTACAGCGCTGAACGTCGACTTTCCACCAGTCAACTGCTTGACATCTTCCGTCTGCATTCTCGACTTGATGGTATCGGCAGGATAGAACATGAAGTTATAGGCTCCACCTGCGACGGAACCAGAGGCCATGCGCTGCCAGACTGGAAGATCTTCCTCCGTGGCCGAAGTACTGGAGCCCTTGAAGAGGATCTTCATGCCTTCGTACCCACCAAACCATGCTGCACCGCCTCCTGTCTCGCGGATCAAGGTTCCAAATTGTCCGTGCCAGTAGCCAGTAAGGCCCTGGTGACGATGGATAGAAGCAATGACACCTCGTATGGTCGGTGCGGCTACGATGTTGCCGTGCGCTTCTAGAGGGACTTGCATCTTGCATTTGACAAGTTCAATGGGTGTAAGGAAAAGCGATGTGATGGCACCAGCGATCATTCCGCAAAAGAGCATGCCGGAATAGGGTAGGTCCCGGTCCGGATGTTTGATCAACTCTGGATAGAATCCTGAAGACTTGAGTGCATCGCCAGCTAGACGATACTGCAGGGCATGTCAGTATGGTTTACTTTTTGCACACACGTCTCACTCACACTGAAGAACAAGGTGCTGGTCTCTACAGCAGCTCCAACCAGAGGTGCACTAATTCCTCTGTATATGCCAGTGAAGCCATCGTGTTGTAGAGACTTCTTGAAGCAGTCTAATGGCCCGGTGTAGCGGAGTGGCACCTGATCGGGCTGTGACTGCAGCCGGACCTTGATGGTATCGAAGGGGTACTCGATGTACTTTCCGACAACTCCAGCTGCCGATCCACACAGGACGTCCTTCAAAGCTTCTTCTCCCTTGCCAATGACTTGTGCCGCAGCAGGACTCTGAACCTCTTCCATGATGACTGGGTTCGGCAGCCTGCCTCTTCCCCCCACCACCGACACCGAACTCTTTTGTGCTTCCATGAATCAGGAGTATATGGCTCGTCAACGGGTATGTGCAGGCGTGTTGAATGTGTGTTTACGAAGCGGCGCGCATGTTGTGTGCAAAGAGTCGTGGGCGGTGAGAGGGCGCGTGGCTACTGTTATGAAGCGGAGCCCATGTCAATGATGAGGTGCGACAAGGACGTTTGTGGTGGTGCGAGTGGTGCGAGGGCCGGAGGTGTGTAGCACGACGAAGAGAGTTCCCGTGGGTCCTGTGTGACTTTGGGTGAATGCAACAGCAGCCCAACGACCAGGGCACCCTTAGTTCAGAAAATTCTGCCGGGAGAACGTATTAGAGGAATGGAAAGCGCATAGCGCCTACTGATCCAGACCATGTGCATGCCGTGAGCGCATTATGGATGTGAGGGACTAAAGCGCACAATACGCGTCGTCAGCGCCCTCCTGCATCATCTTATCTGATCGATCTGATTAACTCTGTCGCCGCCGCCGCCGTGCAAAACCGCCCTAGCTGCTTTGGGCGAGTGGTACTGGCTATTATCGATAAGCACCCGTGGACTTTTCTTGTCAATCCCATTTCCGTGCCAAGGTCCACAGGTCGCGCAACACCCCAAACATGTCTGAGTCTGTAATAATCGAGGCGCCTCCCGCGACGGAAACTGCCCCTGTCAAGGGCATGAAGAAGAACGGTATGCGACAGCTGTGTGCGAGTTGCGCAACGACATTCTAACTTTGCACAGGCAAGCAGTGGCACGACAACAAGGGCCCGTTCCGACCGAAGGCAGGTCAAACCTCTTGGGAGAAGCGCAGTGAGGAGAGGAAAGCGCTCGCTGCTGTCAAGGCCAAGGAGAAGGAGCTAAAGGAAGAGAAGGAGTCTGAGAGACAGGTAGGAAGCCATCCATGGTTACTGGCTACAGCGGAAAAAGGCTGACAATACAACAGCGACGAGTCGAAGCAATCAAGACCAAGCGCGCGGCCAAGGAAGAACGGGAGCGATTTGCCAAGATGGAGGAGAAGATGCATAAAAGGCGCGTAGAGCGCCTGAAGAGGAGAGAGAAGCGCAACAAGATGCTCAAGTCATGAGCTTGGTAGTGGCAGGATTGTAGTCAAACTGTAAAGCACGGTGAAGGAGTTGCCGTTCCATAAGGAGCATGCCATATGGGCGCAGAGGAGCGACTGAAAGGCACAGAGACATGATACCCTAAGCATTTGGACATAGGAAAGAGTAAAACGCATTTTTCTTTTACAAAATGTTGTCCGTGGTCCTGAATTGCGCATTACTATCGTACACTGAGTATCCTAGACACATGGACATATGAGTACTTGTATAGGCAATTTGCAACTTCCTTTCACATGTTCAGCTACAGCTGGTTAGCGTGAGACCCCTGCAATGTCATGGCACGCGGCATCACCGACCAGTGCCGACGACCAACACCAACATGCCAGCTGAACATGGAGTCGCTTCACCTGCATTCAGGACTGGCTGACCTCCGCCCAAACCTATACAGTTCACGATCGGCGACGCGTGTGACATCAGATCCCGACAAGAAGGCGCATCCACATGTGCACAAGTCCTCTCGACACCACCACGACCGTCACCATGGCCATCACCGACACAGCTCCAGCAGACGCCATGCTGCAAAGGAAGCCATGCAGTCGGCCATTCAGATACAACCGCCTACCAGCTTTGGAGACTTGCTGAGGCAGGCGCGAGGGAGCAGAGACACCAGCCCTAGCCACAGTCGCAGAGAGAGCGTTGCGCCAGGACAGGCCGATGGCAGCGTCAACGGAAAGGAGGAAAGCACCCCAGGCATCACCATTCCGCCGCGGAGGCCACTCCGGCAGGCGGATGTGGAGCTAGAGGCAAAGAGGGTCGAGGCTAGAGAACGGTACGTCTGCGTCATTCGCTCTGCAGTTGGTAGCACTTGTTGCAGCAACATGTCTTCTCTAACATGGCGCGTAGAGACCTCCGTGCTGTCCTCCAGTCTCTCTCCGATCAGTCTCTCAAGACGTCGCGCCGTCTAGACGATACATACTACTCCATCCTCGAGAAGGTTTCCGTACTGCGCCAGACCATCGGAACGCTGCAAGAGCTATCGGGCTTGACCAAAGAGCTCCATGACAACTTCGAGTCGGACACCACAGAGCTGGTAGAGGATGTGACTGGTCAGGTAGAAGCCTTCGACGGCTTCAAGGCACAGCAAGAGCAGGTCAGCGGCTTGGAAGAGCGCATCAGAGCGGGCAAAGAGAAAGCAGATGCTTTGACAGCGAGACTTGAACGAGCGAAAGAGCGTGTCGACGCGAGGGCCAAGTCAGAAGCGCAGTGGCAGGCCAAGAATACCCGTATAGCTGTCCTCATACATACAGTTTGATCTATTGGAGCTGACATGACACAGATCGCGTGCGCATCTTCTGGGCCATAGTCGCCTTTGTAGTCACGCTTATACTAGCTCTCGTTCTCTTCCGCCCGGCTCAACCGACCCATCATGTACCTGAACCGCAGAGCACTCTCGACCCCGCGACCAGAGAAGCCATTTTGAACGCAGATATCCCAAACATAGCAAAAGAGGCAATCATAGGGCCGTTAACCAGCACCCCCAATCACGTCGTCGAGACCATTGATCCGCACCTTGTACTCGAGGACGATGAGCGATTGCGCGGATTCGACGAGCTGTAACGCTTTCTATCATGTTCCCCTCTAGCTTCTTCTCAAGTACCGTGATACCCCCTAGAACAATTCGACTTTAATACTCTTCACGATGATACGCCGTAGAACTTGGCCAACTCTTCATCTACCACAAACAGCATCTTCCCTTTGATCGCACTCCCGTTGATGAGGAGCTCATGCGCTTCCACTGCGTCGCTCAGTCTCAACAGCTTCGCAACAACGGGATCTAATTTCCCCTCTCTTACTTTTTCCACAACAGCATAAAACTCCGCCACTTCTTCCTTCTTTGGGAACTCTATGTCAAGCGACCAGAAGCTCACTCGTGGAGGTTGCAACAGTGCTGCAAACAGTTCATCGATGCTTCCCAACATCTTGCTCCCATCATCAGCAATACTTCCCATGGCTCCAAAGACAACTACTTTGCCAACATCTTGCTTGGTTGCTGCGAGGAAGTCGTGTGCAGTCTTTTCATTGCAAACGCCATCATATGCAACGTCAACTCCTTTCCCGTCTGTCAGTGCATGAACTTGTTTAACAAGATCTGGAGCACTTCGATCCAGCGGCACCACACCCAACGAGCGGACATATTCAAACTTGCTCGGCGAACATGTTCCGATCATCTTGATACCCTGCAGATGTGAACATACGAAGTCAGTGTATGTCTCGCATGCATTCCGTACAGCGATAACTTACCATATCGAACGCCGTGACAAGCTGCGCAACAGCCGTACCCAGTCCTCCACTTGCACTCCCAATCAAGATGCTCGAGCCGGGCGCTAAATTCACACCACTGTGCTTCAGCATACCCCATGCTGTCATGTAATTCAGCGGCAGTGCACATATCTTTAGTGGATCGTCATGCTTATCCAGCTTCATGACTTCTTCATAGGGCAGCACGATATGTGTAGCGTGCGCACCAATGATACTCAATGCCGCCACTCTTTCTCCAACCTCCAGTCCTCTCTCTTCTGGCACAGCATCACCCAGCGCTATGATTTCGCCCACAAGGTCATACCCAGTTGTGAACCCAGGATCTTTTGCCAACGGATGAGGGTAGCCCCCGCAGCGTTGTATATTGTCGACTCCTGCGATACCAGCAACGAGAATGCGGATGAGGACTCCGCCGGCAGAAAGCGAGGCCGTGGGATCGAACGCTTCCCATCTTAGCACGGATGGCTTGCCAAATTCTGTGACTACCCAACGCCCTGGCGAAGTTGGTGTAGAAGAGGTGTTGGGTATTGAAAGGGAGGGAGACATGACTAGGAGTGGACACGAGAGGGAGGTTGTCGATAATCGAATTGTAACGGGTGACAAGCAGCACAGCACGAAGGACGAGGCTGCAACACTTGTATGTAAAAGTGCTGCGTTAGTACGATATGATTATCAAGAATGCACTATATCCTGCAGGGCGAAACTGTATTTCTAATCGATCGTCCCCACTCTGTGTCAGCATCTTGAGCCGTACATTCGATACCTCGGAACATTTGAACACCAACTAATCGACCATATCCCGATTGAATTCTCGTATTTTGTTTAGATATCGACTTCACACTGGTTTCCACTTCTTTCCTCCCAGCATCACCCACTCGTTATACTGGCTGGGCCAGACACAATTTCACTCAATAGTTCTTCCCATCGCCAGGCTTGCGCTTCAAGTCCTCGAGCTTTACGCCCTGAAGCATGCGTACGTTGACACAAGTCATTCCAGGAAAGAAACTAGGGTCTTTGGAGCGCACCATGCACGATGCGCCACAGGTGCCGCAGAAGTAATGATTCATCCTTTTGAAGCCAAAAGAGTAAGACTGTGTATCGAGGTCAGCGTACTTTAGCCTTTCAAAGCTTGCTTCAATCGTATCAGGCTTACTTTGAACTGCTCAATACTACCCTCGGTGAAAATGACGAGTTCGTTGGGCACGTAGACAAAGAGGTAGCCATTGCATACGCAGATGCTACAATTGCATTCCATCACAACCGCATTTGGGTCATCTAGTGGAGGTGAAACAGCGACAGAGTATCTGAAGGCACCGCAGTGGCATGATGCGTCGTAGGTTTTCTTTGGAGCGTCGGGTGACGGTGCAGTTGGGAGCGCAACATCGGGTTCGGCTGAGTCTGACATACTCCGCTATGCTGTAATTTTTTTGTTTGGGAAAGACTATTGCAATATCTGCTCAGGTTGGAAGTAAGAGAGCCTGAAGATAGCGGGTGAGATGTAAGATTGGCGGACTATGGAGTCCTTGATATCAACAGCTGCTGCCTAAAGTATCGTACTGCGTCCCACACACAAGCTGCCATTCCTACCTTTAACGTTCGCAAAGATCGACCCATGGTTTATTCGTCGTGGCATGTAAGGTGCCCTGCTGCTATCGCGAATCAGATGTATTGACACATGCTGCCGTGACGCGTGTGGCATGCGAAGTCAGCTGAGGACCACTCGCTGACTCGGTAGCGCGCCTGCCTGAGGATATGGCTTTTGCGTTCTCGTATCGGCTATCGATTGGGGCTAAGATTACATACCCGTGTCATGAGGTTCATGGTGAAGGTTCCCCCACCTGAAGTTATCTGGTCCAGGCCTCTGTTCGTTTATTCCTGCCGAATACCCGTTTCTTCGGTTTTGCATTACTTCTCCCAATATGATTCGTAACGTCCAGTTGCGCGTAGAGAACGATAACGCAGGAGAGTGAAAGTCGTTGGTGTGAGGATACAGTGAAAGGATTAGAAGATCTCACAAGCTGGCATGATGTTAAGTTTCAAAAAAGGTGCTTCATTATACAAACTTGAACTAAATGGCAATCGGGTATCTTTGTTCGATTATATCGAGTCTACACACTCACACTGTATGAGAATTTCGAGCTGTAAATCCAACAGGCTCAAGCTTGTGCTGGGCGCGCAACACACTAAGAGTCGGTTCTTTGTTCAACTCAGTTGAAGGCTAGCGGATGTGGCGATATATTGACGCTGATACCCAGCAACGTCCAAGCACAGTTCGGCCAAAACGATCGTGATGCAAACCTGCTAGATGGAGAGAATGACCAGGCGCCATGTATGATGTGTGCGGACGAGAAGAAGTGAATCACATGTACTTATCCTCAAGAGCGTATGACAGAATAGGACGCCCGGCCTAGTAATGAGGAAGCGTACTCCGGTTTCTTCGATAATTCAGCATACAGGACGACGGCAAACACCGACTTACCTTGTTGCAACGATCAAAAGCTGGGAAAGATGGGATAACTTCACGGAAACCTAAAGGTGATCAGCGTGTAAAGTGGGTACAGATTATCTTTTTGTTACCATTAGAGGTCCTAACTGAAGTGGCCTGGTGACGGCGACTTACGCTCCCTTATCTCAGCGTGCTTGTAACGCCGCATACTCCGATCCAACATACTGTGATGTACATGATAAGCTAGATAGCCCAGACTCCAAAAAGGTTGGCCTATCACTACTCAAACTATGACCAATTCCCAGTTCGCTGAAGACAACAAGGCGCAACAAATCCCCAGGACAGTGGCCCCGGGAAGAAAGCAAATGAAGATACTGGGGATCTTACTTTTAGATGAAAATATCCAGCTCATGTCTCCGGACCTCGTCCTCCTCAAATGTTGGGTAAGCTGGAACCATGGCATCGGCGTTTTGAACATAAGCATCGTTGTAGATGCGCCAGTAAGGTTGTCGCACCTTGCGAGCTGGATGGAAGAGACCGGCCCAAACGTAGTTCATGACGAGCGGAGTACCAATGGCGTTGCGGACACCCTCAATAGCCTCAATGATGCGGTCAATGACGTGAGGACTGGTTTCAAACAAGTTTGGCCAAAGGAGATTGAGCAAGTGAATCATCGCGTCTTCACAGTCGAGACCGACACAACCAAGAGCAACATGCTTGACTACCGAAGCAGCAGTCTGTCGGTGCACTTGGTCTCGATCAATGAGAGCATCCTCGAGAAGTGGTGTGATAGCGTAGACGTAGTCCTTCGCCATCTCGCCAATGTACTCAAACATGAAGGATAACGACTTGAGTACACCATTCTGAACGTTGAGCTCCGGCACGCGATATTCATTCATAAGGGCCGGAAGGACAGTAAAGGGCGCACAGGTCTCTGCAACGATACCGATAGCGACGGCAGTACAGACACGAGACTGTCGCTCTTGGACTCTGAGGTTACCAAGAAGGGTAGCCAACACATCCTGAGGACCGATGGCTTTGGCGATATAACCGAAAGTATTGTTGGCAGCACGACGGATACCCTTTTTGTGAGCCTTGAGCATGTCCAAAAGTTCGAAGCAGATTCGCATCCATTCACGAGGGTTGACATAGTTTGCGCCTCGATCAGCGATGCGTCCCACCAGATCGATGGTGTTCTCTTGTACCTTCTCATGTCGATTGCGAAGAATGGGTGTCAGGCGAGGCAGCAGATCTTTGATAGGCGGTTGCATAGCGTGGAGACCAACGACTGTGACAATAGCGCGCAGAGCACCAAGAATGGATCCAAGGACCTCAGGGTACTCCTCACCAAGATATTCGTATAGCGCCTGCGCAAGCTTGATGAGCTGTGGATCCTCGTCGCACTTCTGCATCACGAAGGTGATTCGGGAGATAAGGTCCGCCGCTTGCTGGCGAACTGTAGCGGACTTGTTGTTAAGTCTAGCGAGAACCGTCGCGACGATCTGAGGTAGGTATGTCTTTGTACGCTCACCCAGTGCGTTGACGACCGTAGCAAAACCGTCGATGACAATAGGGTCCTCGATAGTCTGATCCTGAAAAGCGACGAGGACACCATCAATTAGCTGCTCTTCCAAACGCTGGTCGACATCATGAGCTCCGAGGGTGCTGATGACCTTGTCAACAGTTTCGACCGTCATCTTGCGGTATGCTTCGTTCTCATCCTTCATGTTGTTGACAATGCGGCCGACTATCTCAGCAACACCGGCCTTCTGGGCCAAGTCCACAGTGGTGTCGACCACCTGTCGGTAGTTGCGCTTGTCGAGAGCCATACGGCGCACCCAGAAATGCTTGAAGAATTCAGGCAGAACATTGTCCTTGAGGTAGACTGGTGTTACACCTGCAGTGTTCGAGCACTGGGAAACGACCTTGAGCACAACCTTCTTCATCTCTTCGTCGGGCGATTGGAACTCGCGGATGACAATTTCCATGATCTGACTCGTGTAGTAGTTGGAGTACTCCTCGTCCATGAGTGGAATAACATAACCGACAGCCTTCAAGAAAGATGCAAGAGCCTTACCACGTTGGCGACGAGCTCCGGTCCAAAGAGGATTCAAGATGTCGTCGAAGGACTCGATACCGTACGGGCTGGCAGCTTCGGCCAGGGCAGCAAGCGCAAGAGCTGTGACCATGCGGACCTTTGGCTGTTCGTCGTTCAAATTCTCGCCGATGCACTCCACGAGTCCCTTGAGGTGAGGGAGAATAGCACAACCCATCAATATAGGAATCTGCTGAACAATCTTCACGCCAGTGTGACGCGCGTGCCACGACTTTTTGGATCGACATACAGCTCGGAGGAAGGGGAGGAGAGCGGGGATACCCAGGGCGGATGCGACGACGGCGAAGGCTCGAGCGGTAGTGTTCCGGACGTATTCGTCTTGGTGATCTAGATCTGGACGCATTGTACTGATCATGTGGGCGAGACCAGCAGCCTTTGCAAGGTTGGAAATAATTTCCCGACCTTCGACACGTGCATAGTAATCCTGGTCGATAAGAAGAGGCTCAATAACAACGAGGATCTTGTGAACGTAGGGTCGGACAAGGTCGTCGAGCTTGTAAAGAACACGATCGATAACTTTGACAAGCAAATGGCGCTCCTGATCCTCCAACGTGCGCTCCATCAGTAGCGGCAGAATTTGGTTGAAGAGAGCTCCTGCGCCGAACTGCCGGGCGTTGTCTGTTAGTTGTCGAAGTGCAGTCTTTCGCATAGGCGGCGTTCCGTTCTTGACCTTGAGCAACAGTCGCATGATCTTGCGCTCTTTCAGTTCCTCCACTGTCATCTCATTCTCGTCTGCACCATCTGTGAGCTTTCCAAAGTATTTCATGTCCTCATTCTTGAAGAACTGCAGATCACCAACGCCAGGAATCTCTGTAGGCAGCTGCTTGCCCATGGCAGCCAAGCTGTTGTCTGCTTCTGGGATCAAGAAACCCTGGTATCCTGTTGGAAGTGCGGGCATGCCCACCGGCCGCCGCACTGGCTCGTACCCTGGAGGTGCCTCGAGGACCTTGTATCCTTCGGCTTCACCAGGAAGCATCATGTCGAGCTGCTCATCGGACAGGGGAGCATTGCGGTTCGAGATGTCGGTACCGAATGCGAATGTCTGCGCAACTGGACGGGCGCCGTTCGCAGCGGGAGCGGGTGTTGCCGTGCTGGCAGGGGCTACAGCAGTGGTATCCCAACGTGATCGGGTTGGCTGAGCGGCCTCGACCTTGTCGTCCTCGGGCGCAGGTGACCATCGCGACCGCTTCTTGGGCTCCGACTCAACCTTGACGCCGTCGGCCTCTTCCTTGATCGCAGGGGTTTCGGCGTCGCCAGCCTCGTCCCACCGTCTCCTCTTGCGAGTCTTCTTCATCGGCGGAGTCTTGTCGCCATCGACGGGAGTAGACTCATCGTCCTTGAGCGTAGGCTTGTGGTCAAGTACCTCGTTCCCCCCCGTCCTTTCCTTCTCCTCGATCAACTTCTTTACACGCGCTTCTTCGCGCTCAAACTCGCGCTGCTTCATCACGTCCTTGTACGACTGGCCACCGTCTTCGCCATCCTTGGCAAACGGATCTGCCCGCGATGGAGAGAGTGCGCGGTCGAATCGCCGTCGCTGGTAGTCGGTCTCGCGTGATGCGATCTGAGCCTGCTTCTCGCGACTGTCGAGGATATCCGCCTCTCCCGCATCGCCGTGCGCGAATTCGTTCATCATCTCCTTGGATGCTGTGTACTGTCCGACAAGGCTCCGGCCATTCAGTTGGACGTCCTCCATGTCGTTGTCGTCGTCGGCAACGGCGATGGAACTGACGTAGTCGCCATTGTTTCCGCCGTACAGCTCCTTATCGAGGGGCTCGTTGAGCGACTGCTTGTTGTTCGACGTGTCCCCGTTGGCGGCGCCGTTGGCCCTCGAGTTTCCTGCGCGCGGCCCGGCCATTTTTGCAGCAGGTTGTGACGGTTGGGTTGGGGTTGGGGTGATTGAGGCGATGGCAACCTGTGAGCTTCTCCAAAGTTTCGCGATGCCCTGCTTGGCGGCGGCCGCATTGGTGCTAGCGCATCTAGCTTAGTCACCCACCCTCCCATGCCTCTCGAAACTCATGGCTTGGAGTCGTCTCAGCACGCGGGCGCACAAAACGTCGCCAGGCTACACCACTGCAAGGCTCTCAGACATGACTTCATCAATACCAGCCACACTCAAGCCAAGCGGCGTGGCCATCCTTCTCAGTGTGCCTACGACCGGTACCCTAGTCCGCCTCGCAATATATCGAAATGCGGCACACCCATCTGCCAACGGGCGAACGTAGGCCATTTAGCTTTACCCGTCCACTCAAACCGGTTCATGCGTGCATTGTTCTTGGGTTTAACGCAAAGTGAAGTACCAGCTTACTTGACGCCTACAGATGCAAGCTGCAAGAGCCTGCAAGAATGCGGAGCCGACGCGTTGCTTCTTGTGATCGTCCGGAAAGTCATCGCCATGTGCTGCATGATCTCCGAAGGCGCAAGATAGCGCTGGACTGCTCAGCCTTGAGTTCTGTCGCCCTGGTGGCGCCTCGCCTGCATGCGCGTCTCTTCTACGTTGGGTAGCACGCGGAGTGGCTACTCCTGACCAAAATAATTCCAAGAAGCCGAGGAGCTCTAGTTCTTCTGTTGTCTTGAGCTCCAGAGGCAACGGACCCACTTGACAAACTAAAACGAAGCACTGGCACAACAGCGGGCACTGTTCGTCAGTCGATTATGTGGCTCGCTGATCTTCTTCGTTACCTGAGATTGCGCCAGCCATCACGAGATGCTCACACCGCCAGCGCGAATTATGCTTCGTCATCATTAAACCTCGTACTTTGACGTCGACGTGATTGCAGTCGTTGCAAGGGAGGTTCTTCGTGGCCCCAAGCCTCGCGGCACTTCGTGGGTTATCCGCAGAAACCCACCAGGCCCTACTACTGATTCTAAAAATACGTCTCACCCAGCGGGGACCTCCCAAAACCGCCGAACTATCATGACTGCAGGCCTCGCAATACGGGCCCTAGCAACGAATAATCGAAGGCGCAGTGTTGCGCGAGCCAAGCTAACGGTGATTTACGCAGCTCCGGGCTTTCTGCGCAAGGGCTTGAAACGGGCAGATCGGTTCTATGCTGCTGCCAGCCACACAGTAAAGTCGTACCGTGCCGGGGTCCGTGGTAGTGGTAAGGTCGCGGCATGCTGCTGATAATGGAGGGACGCTGTCCCACGTCGTTACGAGGGGTTAATCCTGCCTCTTGATTTATTGCGTTGCTCGTGCCCACTGTTTCGTTTTCCCCAACCACGTTTGCCGTCGTTGGTATTTCTTCAGGCCTCCCTCGTTTCGGCTGAACGGCCTCAAAAAAATGGCGGCTGTGGCGCAGAGTCATGTCCAGGATGACGTACATCCACTTTTGAGGCATCCAAGGCCGATTAAGAGGGATTCTGCAAGAGCGCAGCGCATGCTTGGCTTTATCGCAGACTCTGAGGAAGCTTTGAGAAACTTACAACGCGAGAAGTCGGTAACAACACGATGGTTAGAACGACCGATGTACGAGCATTTGGAGGTCTCCGATGTCGAGCAAGAACAGGGCCATCGTTTGTACGTAACGAAAGAGCAGGAGGAAGAGGCCGCCGAGGAGAGGCCACCGGTCGTTGAGGAGAAGCCAAAGGTCATCGAGGAGAACCCAGAGGTTGTCGAAGAGAAACCAAAGGCAGACAGTGACTCTGATCTATTGGACAAATGGACGAACCCGGATCGTCCGACTTCATCTTTCAATCCCGAAGAAACTTTGAGGAAGCTCCCGGAAACAACCCCGAACGCGAAACTCGACACATCCTTCATCAAGCGACGACCACTCCCACTCACACGACCGGTATCGTATAATCCGCAACACCTGCTATCGCCCGAATGGATTGCTTCCCCTTCCACGATGAGCCCCAACACGCCAGGTCAGCGCCCTGCATCGTCGTCCCTTGATAGTCCAGACAAGCCAAGGAGTAGCATCTCCTCACGGGGTAGCTGCGAATGTGAGAGGCCACAAGTACACCCTTCGCAATGGACATACCCCCCGATAAACGACCCGAAGGTCTCACAAACGCAACGTCCCATTTCATACCATCCTCAAAGCTTTACTGCACTCGACAGTCCACCAATGCAATCACGACCGCGGCCTACGTCTTTCGCAACCTACCATCAACGAAATCGCTCGGGCGCTAAGATCGCTTCCTCGCGCGGGCTAAGAAACAACAGCTACCCGATGAACTCCTCTCGGCCCATGTCGGGGAGTATACCCAAAGCTGTCTCAGGCGAGAATATTGAGAACGATATGGTTTACCAACAATACGGAGATGATGAAGTCGGGCCACCTACGCCGGTAACATCTTCGAAACTTGCGTTTTCCCCGCCACCAGTGTTCTCGGCCACGCCAGCGACGCCGATACATTCCACGTTGGATGCTTTTGATGCCATCGAAGAAAAGAGCAAGCCAGAGAAGAAGATCAAACACAGATGGTCGACAATACCGCAAGCATTGAAGAACTTTGGGGCTAGAAGAAGAGACTCGTCAGCTACACATGAGCCAGCAAAGTTCGCAACCGTAGTTGAAGACTTACGGAGAATGAACCTGACGCAAGAAAATCTGCACGTCTATGAAACCGAAGTGAGCCAAGACCCAACGGCATCCAAACGTCTGTCGACCGTCGATCTTATCCCAACACCAACCTACTCTCCCTTTGACTTGAGCGTTAAATCCACCCAATTCGAAGCACCCCTTCCAGCACCCTTCGCCCCCTGGGCCGATGGCCCTCCAAGTCCCGCTGCCTCCGCAGACCGACGCCGCAGCAGCGGAAATTCGCTATCGCCAACCACGATGCACTCCCGGCTATCCGTCGAGAACGTCTCGCAAGTACGTCCGGTTTCGATGCAATCACGACCTCTGTCGATGCAATCACAGCGCAGCAGCATGATCGCCCTACCTTCTCCAAATATTACCTGCACAGCTCCACAACAACATCAGCGCCCTACCTTCGACGTCTCCGTGAGCCCTCGAGCAGGAACACCTAGTTCTCGACGCAACACGCCAGCTATTGAACGCACGTGTATCCTGTGCAAGACGGCGAAACCTATATGGGAGTTTAGTGAGCGCAGGATAACGGCGAACTGCTGGCACGAACCTGCAACTTGTGTCGGATGTCTACAGTCGTGGGTTAGGCAGTGTGCAAGTTCACATGGATTCGATGCATGTACATGTCCTGAGTGCGGAGAGGCTATGGCCAGAGAGGACATTGGTGCTTGGGGCGAGGTATCACCGCTCTGAAAGAATGGGTGGAGCTGTGTTCCTAGTCCTCGTGAGGGACTCGATGCTCATATCTGCTTGTATATATTTAGCCTTCGTAGCGACTTCTTCTTTCTCTTCAGACAGTGCAATATTCTAGCTTATGTTTCCTGCTGGCCTGTATGTATTACCATAATATTTAAACATAGTTCATCATCAAGTACTATTTGTCCACTCGCGTGCGCATTCTAGATCTCTTAAAATGCGAGTTACCACTCACGGTCTTTTCGTCCTCGTTGAGGAGCATGTGCTTAAAATCGATGTTGAATTAGAACCATGCAAACTCTGTAACACATTGTTTATAGTGCACATGAGATGAGCATCGTTCAAGGTAGTTATACAAACAAATCATAAAATTTCGTAATGACGAAAAAGTTCCGTGAACCATAATGAGAATAGAAGAAGCTTTTCAAAGCCATCGCGCTATGCAACAAGTACCCCATGTACCAAACCAGCGTTTGAACGTGTCCTAATACCCTTACTGGATGGTAGCTGTGGCAGCAGTCCAAGGAGTGTCACGCGTAGGATCAAGCGATGTGCCAACACAGTCAGTCAAGAACTTGTGCCAGCCATCTACAGTGCCTTCGACAAGACCAGCCCGAACGTCTGCACTGCACTGGGTGGTAACGAACCACGCTGCACTTCCAAAGCTCTTTTCATCGTCGCTGTTGACCAGAGCAAGTACTGCCTCCAAACCGGCGTTTTCTCCTGCAGCTTTTGCTTGGGTCACAGCGTCTGCGCCGGCGACATCGGTAGCGTACTTCTCGACAAACGGTGGCATCGCCATCACTAAACGGGTGTAAAGTCAGTTCGTGTTCCACGTGCGATCCACCTGACGGTTTTACTTACTCCTCGTGCCTTGACCAGGTCGGCCTGGGAAATGGTTCTTCTTGTACTTGAAGTCACCGCTCTCGAAAATCTCATAGGCGACTATGGCAGCCTTCTCGCCCTTGGCGGTGATCTTGTAAGTATCGAAAGCCTTGTTGAGAGCGGTAGCAGCTTGTGTCGCATCGGCACATTCATCAGGGAAATCCGCACCGGCGCAGGATTGGGTGGCGGGTGCGATGGCGATCAAGTTGGCTGCGGTCAACTCTGTTGCATCTGTCTCTGGGACGTCGTCGGGGCAGTCAGGAATAGGTGCCGCAAAGGCGCAGAGTGCAAAGGCACCTGCAAAGAGGATGTTCTTCTTAAAACCCATGTTGTTTATAGGTTGGTGGATTGTGATGCTCTAGTGTAGAGGTCGACTGACGAGGCTGAGTTGTTGGGATTCTAGAAGGTATTTCTGGTTCAGGGTGAGGAGGCCTTAAGTACAAAGGGACACTCGTGAACTCTTGAATTCTGATGTTCTGTTGAAGTGAACGGCGGGGACAGTGTCTTATAAATGAGTGACGTTGAATTGAATACGCTTCAGCCCAGCAGAAACAAGTGATCTAAATAAGGGATTGAGAGACCGTGAGGAGGCAGTGTAGTGAAGGAAGGGGAACGGCCAAGATATAGACGGTGCGCCTCAAGGCCTCCCTTCGAACAGCCCGTCAGCATGATAGTCAGGACCCTGTCCTACAATGGCACCAGATCAATGAGAAGTCACTGCCAATCATTGCTTGTCGAGGTGACGAACAATGCACGTGAATGCGCGTTGTGCGACTGTGATTGGGTGTGCGTCAATGACCGGCCGGGGGTGTTTCGAAACGTGAAACGAGCGAGGTCAAGCTTTTGCCAATACCGACCGACAGGAGTTATACCCGCTTCTAGTACCACTACAACAAGATTGTAAGGCGAATTCTGTGGCACAAAGCACTCGACGGAGGCGAGATGATCTCTCGTGGCTGGCCGCTGACGGAAGGATGCTGTTCCATGCTTACGCTCTTGTGTCAGGCAGCTCCTCAGCCGCAGCCGCCCCACTTTAAAAGCCGTCAGCAAAGGGGACATTTGCGCCGCTCCAGCGCTTAGTCTATAGGGAGCACAAGTCCCCCAAACCATCAGTCGCGTTTCCGAGGCCTACGGCTATTCTACCGCCTTCCAGCAGCTGCAAGTGCCGCTAATACGGAATTTGTAGGCTAACTCCGGTCCTGCCTGCCACATTTGCAATGATTGACATCATTGGTGTTGATCCGCCACCACGGCAGGATTGCCCCACCAAGTTGCTTGGATACATCCTGCCCCTCATTGCACTCTGTTCCAGCGATTGAAATCTTATCCAACTAAACTTCACTTTTATCAGATCATTCCTCATATCCAAAATGCCTGCCGTCGAGACTAAGTTTGACCCCAAGGAGTGAGTTGCATGTCAATTGTTATGATGCAGATGAGTTTGGCTGGTCGAGTAGATTATCCTCAATCTGCAGCCTGAAGCTCTGTATCTTTATATCCGTTTCCTTCGAGCATTGGCTGATGTAAATCTAGCATGCAGTTCCGTCGCCTGGGACCCGCTGGGTTGAAGGTATCGGTTCTGAGCCTTGGAGGTTGGTTGACGTACGGAGGAACCCAAAAAGGTTCCATCGTGAAGGACTGCATGCAAGAAGCATGGAACCATGGCATCAACTTCTTTGACACTGCAGAGGTCTACGCAGCTGGCGAGTGCGAACTTGAAATGGGAAAGGCTTTCAAGGAGCTGCAATGGCCACGCGACGAGTATGTCTTGTCCACAAAGGTAAGATGTGCTTGGTGTCGAAATGCGATGAATCTAGGCTAACAACATTGGGAAGGTCTTCTTTGGAACCCAGAGGAAGGAGCCGAACACTAGGTAAGACATATGCTTTACATACCTTTACTTGACTAATGAACATGTAGGGGTCTATCCAAGAAGCACATCGTCGAGGGCTTGAAGAGCTCGTTGAAGCGTCTTGATCACTCTTACGTTGACGTTGTCTTTGCTCACCGCTACGATCCTGAGTATGCAACAATCCAGTCATTTTCTTCGATTGCGAGCTGATGTATCTCTAGCGTCGGGATGAAGGAGATTGTCGAAGCTTTCACCCAGACTATTCAGATGAACCTGGCATACTACTGGGGAACTTCCGAGTGGTCTGCAGAGCAGATCCAGGAGGCATGTGACATTGCCGAGAAGTACAACCTTATCGCCCCTATCGTCGAGCAGCCCCAGTACAACGCCTTCCACCGTGAGCGTTTCGAGAAGGAATATGCACCCTTGTACAAGAAGTACCAATACGGAACGACCATCTGGTCACCTTTGGTAAACAATAACCCTACATGAACCGCATGCGACACATTTACTGACTTCATGTACCAATCTCTAGGCGTCAGGCATGCTGACTGGTAAATACAATGACGGTATTCCTGAGGACTCTCGCTTCGCCACGAACCCCGAATTCTTCAAGAACTCAATCGAGGCGCTGAAGAGTGAAGAGGGACAGGCTAAGATCAAGAAGGTCAAGGAGCTAACCAAGATTGCGGAAAAGCTAGGAGGTACCACTACTCAGCTTGCTCTTGCTTGGGCAGCCAAAAACCCGAATGTGTCTACAGTCATTCTTGGTGCGACGAAGCCCGAACAGGTCAAGGACAACTGTGGCGCTATCAAGTTGCTCGACAAGTTGACACCGGAGCTCATGGAGGAGATTGAGAAGATCCTCGACAACAAGCCGTAAGGTCCTCCGATACGGCTGTAAGGCCTGGTCAAAGCCCGCAGCGTACCCAACCGATCTAGAGTAGCTTATGTAGTGTAATGGAAGTTAAATCGACAGCCTCAGTTGTGTCGAACGTATTAGGGGTCCATGATTTGCTTTCTAACTGCTTTCTAATCTTATGCGTCGAGCTGAGTGCTATAGACGCGCTATGGCGTAGGAGGTCGGTTTGCGAAAATGTGGCGATTGGGCTGCGGCGGCAGCTCTACGTACTGCACAACGTGACCGTACGGGGAAGGATAACGCTTCTCTAAGTGGATGCATGTTACACAAAGAAGTGTGGTAGAGGACGATGCACTCGCCACAGGAAGAGATGTCCCCCGAGACTTGTCGGGGTCGAGGTCTGCCAAGAGTGGCTACGGCAGGCCTTCAACAAAGTACATGACACGAAAGCCGCCGGGTTTTGCGTACCGACCCTTTCTTTTTGCACTGTGAAGCTGGGATATTACGTATCGCATCGCGCCACTGCACCGTCAGCCGTCTGCAAGCTCTAGACCGGACGAGGTGCAGAGCCGCAGACTCGAGCCGCTAAACACCAGCGGATCTCAAGCTGCTTCCGCGCCCTGGCTCTGATTGACCCAAAAGCTGTTCGGCTCGATCTTGTGCACTGACCGCCTCATCTTCCAACCTCCAGGCCCGGAGTCGCGCAGATTCCAAATCGTTAGCTTGGGCTGTGTTCCCGCCGACGATCTTCCAGTGCGTAGTGCATTATTTCGTGCCTGGCTTGCTACTAAATCGCGTTGAACATCGCACTGCAAGTGTAAGAGTTATCCCTGACACATCCTTCAGACCAGCTTGCCCTCTGCTGTGCTACATCCGACTCTGCGACGCCAAGAGCACCATCGCTTGTCTCAATTGCGTCGACCACTCGTCGCCCATTACGTCCATCTCCCCATCATCGCCCTTTCGCTCAACTCGGAAGCACCAGGAACTGAACCTCGGCAACAGTGAGAACCTGATGTAAGCCTCAACTCTTCTTGCTCGGTCAATCCACCACGAAGACGCGGCTCACCGCGGCCTGTCTAGTCGTCATAGTTGAGCGCCGACGATACAGACAGCTGTACGTTTCGGATGTGCGCAAGGGTTCAACGTTGACTTGTAAACTGACCAATCTCTAGCGTGTTGCTCACTGTATTTCCACGGCCGGCCTATCCGCCAACTCAGCGCCGAAAGAGACAACCGTTTTGTCCATAAAGTGTGCGTGTTGATCAATGCAGCTCACATAGCATGGCTACGACTATCAAGACCGACCCCTCCTCTGGGGACGCGAATTATCACAACAATAGCAGTGGTATGTTGGCTCTCTCTTGGCATTATACAGTGCTTTAATCCCTCGGTGTTTTGACGTTGGATCTGTTTTGTCTCCGCTTCGCGACTCCTACACCTTGTTCTTGGCACGCGGAGACGCTCTCCACTATTGGTCCGCACTTGTTGAAGCACTCTTGCGTCTTCACCCCACTCCCGCAAACGTGCTGCAGAGACAAGACCAGTCTCGTCAAGGCAAGCTTTACCGGTGTCGGCATGAACGTTGCACACACGTGCCTCACGGCTCGCCTGCATGCCGGACGTTGACAACGGCGCATGAACGAGAAACCAGCATGCGAACTCTTGTGTGCCTCAGTCGATACAAGGCTCCGGAGACACTACATATACATGGCTGCACTACTTTCGCTTCCCGTCCAAGCTTATCACACATACACATACCTAATTTCTTTTTGTTTTCTTAATCCTTCGCATAATACCGAAACACCATGTCGCATGCTCGTTATATGTCCTGGCCCGATGCGCACGTGCTGACCATGGCGCCCACCTACCCTCCACCCGGCGCTGCCAACGAGTACCCTTCTCCTGCCGCTTCTCGTCGACCTTCCGAGTGTTTCTCTGAGATGAGTATGAGCAGCAGCAGGAGAGGCAGCTTGGCTGGATTTGCGTCGGACATGGAGAGTACAGGGCAGTGGCAATCTATAGGCAGCGAATCAAAAAGTCCTTTAGCGCAATTTGGATTCTTCAAGAGTCTGACCGACAAGAAGACTACGAGAGGTTTGTCGACCATGGTCTTGGCTCTATCGGTTACTGACTCTTGCAAGATGGTCAACCGCCAAAGAGAAGAGGACCTAAACCGGACAGCAAACCTGCCTTGACACGGCGACAGGAGTTGAACCGCCAGGCACAAAGGTAAACTCAGGAATGCTACGCGCGATATCACACACTGACCCATAGACAAGAACACACCGGGAAAGAAAAGAGCTGTATATCAAAGCTCTTGAACAGGAGGTGATACGTCTCAAGGACACGTTCGCCGCTACGTCTCGGGAACGAGACGCTTTCGCAGAAGAGAACCGGCGACTGAGAGAATTGCTTATGGCGCATGGAATCTCCTTCGACACTTCCAGCCCAGCAAGCAACGGCATGGGTCGAGTTGATAGCTCTGCCTATGGAAGTTCTACGGGTAGCGTATCAGGCTATGGGCCAGGATCAGCGTCGACTGGCTACACATCACCACCAACACGCGGATCAGTTTCTCATGATGGCATGAGTGGCCAGCCCTTGGCTCTACAACAACAAGCCCAACAGTCACATCATCAACAGCAGCATGGGCTCGACTATGACCAGATTGGGATAGACTTCGTTTTAACGTACGACCGATCGCCCTATCTTTCTCCTCCACCCCAGCAGTAATGCGCTTGCGTCTTTTCTCTTCGTTCTGTTCGACTTCCGTACGTTATTCTTTATCTTTACACGCGCTGTTCTGACGATTGCGTCTGACAGGCTCGAGCGACCTTGCATGGATCACATGCAGTTTTTAATGGTACGCGCCCACGACGCCGACGAAAACATTAGCGGTCATGCGCTCATGGCCACCGCCCCTCCCGACGCGCATATCGCAAATTGCCCCGAGGAGAAGTATCCACATCAGATGCCGGACGTCAAGATGCCGGACTTGATGAAGCTGCTCGATTTGAGCAACCGTCTGCCCCTTGATGGGGAGATCACGCCCATTATGGCCTGGGCGAAGATCCTACAAGACGAGAACATTCGGGATCTTTCCAAGCAAGACATTGAGCTCGTGAAGACAGAGCTCCTTGCCAAAGTCCGCTGCTACGGGTACGTCGAAAACAAGGCAGACGATTGAACCAGAGTGTTTACTGACATCGGCTAGCTTTGGCGCAGTCCTTGAGGAGTTTGAAGTCAGCGACGCCCTGATGACTGTTCTTGCTGGCAAATTCTCGAATGGTCCTACGCCCGCATAATGTCTAGTCAAGAGAAACGAAGTACTAGTTATGTCTTTTTTCTGATAATATGTAATGTCACTCGCTCGGTATAAGCAATAATATAAGCACGTTGACCTCACGTCTCTATTATGATTGGCACTGCCGTAGCGCGCGAGGTGAGGGTTTGCCCATAGGGATATCGTCATGTTGTGTTAATCAAAGTGTTGCAATAGTGTTATAGTGGCGTTGGACAGAATGTTAGTAAGCGAACACAGTCATAACACGCTGTTAAATGTTGATGTAGCGATTGCCCACTATCTAAGACCCCCCTGCTCCTGCGCTAGGGAGCGCAGAAGCAGGGTCCAGTCCGTGCGTCAGCCTGTAACTTGAGTGTTGGTGAAACTACGTCGCAACACGTCGTGTCTAGCTCTATAAACCCCTCGTCAATATATACGTGTTTGTTGTCTTGACTTCTCTGTTTCTGCTGTTAAAACATCCCCGATCACGAACCTGCCCATCCCCCACCGAGCTTGTTTTCGCTGTCCCTATCATGGCGGAGCTCAGGTGAGTTGTGACTACGAAATGCATGTGAGACATACACTGACTCCGTGTCTCCAAGTGTTTATGATAACGATCCGACCATCTACCTGTTCACCTCCCTGACCGCCGGCTCCTCCCACATCGTCACAGCTACCTCGCGAATTGAAACAATCCTACGAGCGAACAAGATCCCGTTCAAAGGAGTAGATACTGCGACTGATGAGCTCGCAAAGAAGCTATTCCAGCGGAGAGCGAGCGGAAAGAAGCTCCCTCTGATAGTCAAAGAAGGATATGTCTTGGGTGTAGGTACAGAACGCGGCACGTAGCTAGGACGGGAAGGCTAATCGATGTGACATAGGGCATTACAGAGATCGAAGAATGGAACGAATACGATGAGATCCGAGAAGCGTTGGGCGTCACATCAGCCTTCACGCCCTTCCCTGCGAAACCCGGGCCCCCGCCTATGGCTGCACCAGCTACCACCACCTCTTCCTTCTCATCCACAAGCACAGCTGCAAAGAAGGAGAATGTCGTCACACCTAGTCTGGAGACAAACCTGGCGCTCCGGGAGCTAGGTGCTGAAGCCGCGAAGAAGGCCGCTTCGTTGAAGCCCGTGCCAAGTAACATCAAAACTACAAACCCCCTGCTGGCAGAGAAGACGAACACACCCACCTCAGCGACGTCGAAAAAGAGCCCCACAAAAGAAGACCCTGGTAGCATCCTCTCGCCGAAGTCTGTCCCACTACCTGAGACGCCGAAGCTTGCAACGCCTGCTACACCGACCACGACTCAAGACACAAAGCCTGCTGTCTCCACTACCAAAACAGAAGCCAAGCCTGCTACCTCGAGTACGTCGACCAAAGACGCGAAGGCCGCTGCACCGAGCACGAACAAAGACACCAAAGCAAAGGACGCAAAGGCAAAAGACGCAAAAGCAAAGGACAGCAAGACAAAAGATACTAAAGTAAAAACCACATCCTCGAAAGATGCAAAGTCCAAGTCCACGAGAAAACCCACGGGAGGTCTCTTTGGCCTAGGAAAAGCTCCAGCAAAGTCAAAATCGAAATCCTCAAGTAGCAAAGACACAAAGAGTAAAGATGCAAAATCAAAGAGCACGAAGGGTACAAAAGCAGCTGCGCAACCGAGTATCCCCAAGCTTTCGGATCTGCAGAAGCCTGTACATGGGCCCTCCTCGATGCACGACGATGCGAAGAACCCTGCGCTTAGTGCTGGACCGATAGATTCGACAAAGGACGAAGAAAGCGAAGAAGAAGAATCCGAGGAGGAGAGTTCTGAGGAGGAAGCTGATGCGAAGGAGCCAGCTACTGCAGCCAAGGTCCCAGGAAAAATAGAGAAGAAGGCGACTGTAGCTGCGGAAGAGAGCAGCGAAGAAGAGGAAGATAGCGACGAAGAGGAAGAAGACAGTGAAGAGGAGGACAGCGATGATGAGAAGAAACCTGCACCGTTGGCTGCAAAAGGGAAAGCAGCTACACAGGCTAAGGAAGACGAAGCAGAAGAGAGTTCAGAGGAAGAAGACAGCGAGGAAGAGGAAGAGACCTCAGAGGAAGAGGAAGCGGATGTGCCAAAGACGCAGAAACAGAGTGCTAAGGATGCCAGTAAAGCTGGTGTGAGTGTGAAGGACTAGCGTGGGAGCGAGTAGGTTTTGGAACAGGCGCTGTATATAGTTCCGAGTGCATGACTGCAGGAATAGATGCATCAAAGTATATGTAATCAACTTTGGACCATGCTGGATATCTTTACTTGCAGGGAAACTCGTCTGTCTGTTCTAGTGACGAATATAATCTGATCATGAAGGATGAGGGAAATGCAAGCGTGCGTGAATACGAGGCACAAGACGAAGCTCCAGTCATCAGCAGCACTACTGATGCTCATAAAGACTGATACGGACCAGATCACGACAATGAGCGGGATACAGTAGGATTGAATAGCAGCTAGAACTCTTGTTATTGATAGGGCTACGGGATCATACTCTTATATCAGGCGCATTTCACTAGTGCTAACGCTTTATGTTGCGTTAGGTAGGTGCTGGAAAAAGTTTCGAGTCTAAACTGAGGTGGAAAATTTGACATGATCGAATACGCGCTTAAGTACGCGTTGTGGTTTGATGAGAATGACGCAACTGCGTTGGTTTGCATCACTTCAACACATCGTGGATATTTTTTAGTATATATTTTTTTGAATCAATATTTTTTTCATCAATCTTCAGTAGTATAGTGGTCAGTATTTCCGCTTGTCACCATAACTGGCAACTCGCGGGAGACCGGGGTTCAATTCCCCGCTGGAGAGCAATGTTCTTTTTGCCTTTTTTTGCTTTCTGGTTCTAGCCTCACAGCTGCGTGGATTGGGACAATTCTCGCTTGCTTGTGGAACGACAGTGGAAGAACGATCCTCTTTTTGTCTCTATACTATGTAACAACATAACATGGATCGTGGACCTGTTGTGTGCTGCTGTGATGGCTTCTGCATGCGTTCCTTGCTGAGAACCGTGGCTGTCTTTCGCGCCGAAGACACGTCCATCCACCTCCACCTCACCACACTATCCGGTCGCTCCGGAATGCTCCAAGACATCACGGCAGTCGTGTCATTACAAAGCGTCAACAGAATTAGAAATCCCATTACCATCTGCCGCTCATGCACGGGCTCGACGTGTCCGTGGGTACCCAGGCACCACAGTGTTGGAAAACGAGTATACTTTATGTATCCTTGGACTGCCTACGTATGTATACCAAGGCAGTCAAGACGCTTCGATCCATTTCACACACCATCAGCCTCAAAATGAATCCGAGTTACTGTCATGGAGGCTTTGGTTTGTTTCAGCTCCGTACATGCTTCGGAGCAGCGGCGCTGATGCCAGGTAAGCCAAGACTGACGAGAGGCCAAGGTATCTCCCCGAGCAGAAACACGTATCGCAATGAGCTCGTCAGCTTCGGAACATATCATAGACTTTTGCCAATATGAGCAGCTTGCTATACACCATCTAGACGACTACCATGTGCGAGGTTCGCGTATTCGTGTCAATTCTGCAATGTCCGTGGGTGAGCCGTGTATCTATTGCAACCACCACATCAGATGAAAACTCCGTCCATTCCTCGTTCATAGTCTAAGCCTCGATTATGCACTCGTGGAGAACTATAGGCTACTAGCAGCGTAATCGACAAACGTAGTCAAAGCTAGCGCCTCTGTGCTTGAGACAAGCACAACGAAGCTCTTGGGACGAAGATGCCAATGCCGCCATACCAGGTCGGCTCCCAACCTGATTCCCGCAGGCGTGCGAGTACACTGTAGCATACGACGGCTTCTCTGGCTTCCAAGAGATTATTGCCGCAGCATTCGTCACCCACTGTTGCTTGTTCTATTACCAGTGTCTTGGAAAACATCGATCAAGTCCCTTCTCTACCCCTTCTTATTTATCCAAGCTGGCATCCAATAGCAATAAAATGTCACGATTTCCAAACGAGGAATACAGCAGCTTTCCTTTGACTTCTACTTCTATTCATTCCGAGGCCATGTATGCTTCCCCGAGATTCCTCAACTGCAAGTTCTTCACTTGGGTATCATTCCTCCTCATCGGCTTCCCCTTTATCCTTCTCTGGAATCAGACCAGTCTAGAAAACCTCTCTGTCCAGTATGCCCGACCGCATCCGAAGCTCATTCCGCAGTTCGTTGCACACGGTGACTCGAAGTGTTTACCAGAAGTTTCACCGGAACTCATTGAAGAGGCTACAACAAAGCGTGCTACATGTCGAAAATACTCCCCTTTTGCAACCGGAAGGGTGCGCATCGCAACCGTCACAGCTCATTTCGGCAAATCGAAGGAGTACTACCAGAAAGCGTTCCGGACACACCTCCTCCACGCCTTGGTCCACGGAACCGAGGTCAGAGTGATGTGCGATCCAATTGTGGATGACCTGTGGAACAAACCGGCCTTCATACTCAACCTGCTGTAAGTGTCCCTGAACGAACTGCTTGTGAGACATGTATTGACTTTGTACACCCACGCTTAGCATGCGCGAGATGTTGAAACCAGCCAAAGAACGTCTGGAGTGGATTCAATGGGTTGATCGAGACACCATCATTCTCGACCAATGCCGCCCTATATCGAGCTTCCTGCCACCAGAGAAAGCACGCTTCGGTTCGTGGTGGCGCCGCGACGATGAGCAACTACAGACTCCGGCGAACACAACGCATATGCTTGTGACCAAGGACTGGAACGGTCTCAACAACGGTATCTTTCTACTTCGTGTCAACAGTTGGGCGATTGAACTCTTCACAGCCATTCTTGCCTTCCGCCACTACAATCCCGGCGTCGACCTCCCCTTCACCGAACAATCTGCCATGGAACACGTCCTACAGACCGACCAGTTCAGAGATGGAGCGCGCTTCGTACCACAACATTGGTTCAATGGGTACGAAGAAGGCGGAGCACAAAAGTTCGAAGAGAGAGAGGACGTGGAAGGGTTAGACGAACGTCATGTAAGAAGAGGCGATTATCTGGTCCACTTTGCTGGGCGTGGAAAGAGAGGAGATCTGTTGAATGAATGGAGCGAGATGTTGAACAAATCAGACAATGTATGGGAAAAAGGCAGAGTGCAGAGGGATGTTTCGGGTGAAGTTGAGGCGTTTTGGAGAGATCTTGGGTATGGGACATGAATCAATCACGTAGGCAGACAAGCTGACGCAACCTGGTTGGCGCAACTCATCAATCATATCGTTCGCATTAGATATCTCCATGACTCAGTAGTAGGCGGATCCTGGTGCATAGTCCGCTTTTGTACCTGGAAAAGCGCCAGCGGGAGGACTGCGTTCGTCCTCGTCCGCGCTATCATCTTCAGCGCCTTCGAAAGGCTCGCTCGGGTCTGGAGGCGCCCGCATGCGAACCAAAGCGTCCTCGTCTAACGCTGGTACAATGAACATCTTCGTTGTGTGATACTCGCGCCCAGAAGGCATGCTTGCGAGTAACGGTTCCGAGGGAGGCACCAGTTGGACGCCAACCTATTATCGTCAGCCACACTCCATGACGAAACAAGGAGCAAGTAGACATACAGTGTCGTTTTGCTTTTCCCACTTCTTCAGCAACATGTCAACAATCCGACCCTCTTCGAATTTGCCGGCATCAGTACCCCAGTCTACACCCTTTTCAATCTTACGATCTTCTCTCTTCTCTTGCCACTCCTTTTTTAGTTTGGAGAAACCAGACGACTTCTTCTCTTCCTCGGCACCTAGCGAGGCAAAGCCAAGCTCCTTCTTTGCGCCCCGTAGCCACGCAATGCCCTCTCCTGTTTTACCACCCGCTTCAGCATCACAGGCGAGGAACCGACAGGCCTTACCCTTTGCCGTGCGTCGCAAGTCATCCACGTATTTCAGCAGGTCGTCGTTGACCTTGGAAGACCGTCCCATCATAGCTTGAGCTTTGGCAGCGTGTTCGGACGACGCAAGGCACAGTCGCGCGAAGAGATGGGCGCGGACCTTGGGTATATCGGACCCTCTAAACATCCAGTCTTTACTTTGCTTGTTCCTGTCTTCTATCACCACAGCTGGGTACGGGTCATCTTTCAGCACCGTAATAAGTGTAGCTTCAGCCATGGTCAGCTCCGCCAACGCTCCCAGCACGGATGCCGATATGTCTATGGCGGCAGGCTGTGAATTATACTGGCCTGATCGGTTCACCAAGTATGTGTGTATAGAGTTGGCTTCAAGAAAGTGCTTCATAGCAGCACCAATGGCCGTCGCGCGTTGTTCGGGCGAGGGTACGGTCGCGTTGTAGAGCGTATGTAGTTGTGCTCGAGCCTGGAGGCTGTATACGTATGCCAATGTGGAGAGTGTGTAGCATAGCTCGCTTTCAAGGCTCTTGAGCTTTACTCTTGCAGGTTCGCGGCCCGGTATTGAGGATCCCAGTGTCGAGCGCCATTCCACCTCGAGCTCTTTGACCAAGATCAGGTCGATCTCTTCTCCCGCGCAGCTTGCACCGCTCAGACCCGCATCGAGGGCGAACAGGTACGGTATGTAATCGTTGAGGGCGGATGTTACCGTGGAGAGGTTCGAGGCTTGTGAGGCAGGAGGTATGCGCTTGTGTCGCTTGAGCACGTCACGAAGGACGCCTCGCGCAGTGGTTGCGCAGTTTGGCAGGGATGGATGTGTGCTGCTGTTGAAATAGTCGGTGAATGATATGCTGGAAGTCGTTGGTAGGACGAAGGGGAAGGGCATCTTGTTGGGCGTCGATTGTTGTTGTGGTTGTTGTTGCTGTTCGTAGCGGTCGCTGACGCAGGTACGCGGTCGTAGCGGGGTTGAGGAGCTAGCCTTGGTCTCATCATATCATGGGCGTAGGAGCAACAAAGAGATGGATATACGCCTGGAAGTGGATTTCTACAAGCTCGAGAGTATCACGTCAGCCAGAAGAAAATATACGCACTGTACCACTGCAATTGCACACTTGTTCCAATAATTTGTGCTACATCAGTCCCTCCCCCGGCATGTGTATGTACAGATTCGCCAGTAAGAGAGGATCGTTGCATCTCTTCTGCAGATGCTTGTCGAACGCCATAAACCCTTGTCGTCATGCTGGTGGTATTCTCCGCTGCGTATCGTGCATCGTCTGCCCGTTGTCCGTCCTTCTATACAAGTGACCACCGTTGTTGGCGGGTCCGCTTATCGCTTGAGCGCATCGTCGACGTAGTTTTGTTGCGCAAAGAGGTAACCCTTGACCTTTGCGTCCTTGAGGAGCTCAAAGTAACGCTCTGTTCAACTCGTTAGCCTTCGCTCCGTCACGTCCGTACCTCCATTGGACGGCCTTGGACTGCTATATCCGCCCCACGTCTCCAGCCCTTTTCTCGTTGACCCAAGTCTTCTTCTAGCCCATACACACCAAGGAAGGCCTACCTCGTAGATGTCCACACTTCTCCAGATGGTTGACCCCCTCCCTCCGGTAGCACTTGCCCATTTCCTCTCTGACCAGCCTCGCCATCATGCTCCTGACCCACTGCTCCCTGATGATAGCGTCTTGTGCGCCCTTGAGCGCAGTGTTGTCCTCGTAATCGACCCCATCAAAGGTTGGCGCAACCTTGGGCTTTTTGGCCAGGAAGAGTTCGGACTCTGGTGTCGGCATTGCGGCGGCGGAAGTGGGCGTTCAGAGTTGGGTGTCTGTCTTTGGTTTCCGAGGACTCCGTCGAGTGATGAGCAGTCGTGCGACGGGGCAATTGACGGCGTTGCGAGGTGTGGTAGTCGTGATGTTGTGAGCTTTGAAAGGCCCGAGCTGCGATTGGCGGCTGGTGCACGTGACGAAGCATCACCAGCTGCACCTTTCTTGTCTGCACAGTGTTTGCATCTTGAACAGGTCCAACGCAATCTCCATCTTAACATGGTCAAAACTATCTTGTAATCATCTTGTCTCATTTCTGTTCTCCTTCTTGCCCCGATCCCACCATTCTCCTACTGCCGCTCCTACACCAGCACTCCAGCCCATACCCGCCCGCTGATTCTCAGCGCCTTTCCTGTTCATGTTTCCTTGATATTTCCAATACCATCTTGTAAGATCAGTTTTGACCTCGCGCATTGATGAGTACAACGCTCTGAGTCTTCTTTCTCTCTCGCACTCACAGGCAGAGCATATGCGGTCAAGCCTGATGGTGTGGAGAGGATGTACACGACCATCTCTGCATGGCTCAACAGTGTCATTTCCTGTTGTCCGTAAATTCGATGGCGGTGTATGACCCTCTTGGATAGTGGTAGGTGGAGGTGAAGGTAGTGAAACAGGCCACTCATCTGTGATCAAATGCAGGGGAACGTGGGTAGTAGGCATAGACTGTGTATCCTGTCTCCTATCTTCGCTCATTGAGGTACCGGGATGTAGAAGTTTCGAGGCATCGTCACAGGTGATGGTAACGTTTGCTCTTCCTTCCGAGTCATCGTCTGGCAACAATGTAATCTGCGAGTCTGTACACCTGCAACCGCCTCCAGACTCTGTGTCCCGATCTTGACTCTCCATCGGGTCCTTCGCCCTTTCTTCCTTCTTTCTACGCGCGTCCTTACAGTACCCAACCGGCGCGTCTGAGGAAGTCGAGTGGCCGCATCCCACAAATATGTATAAGCGGTAGTAGCACATGGCGAAAACAAAGTGGTAGTTGGAAACATGGCTATGTCTTGACATGTTATTGCACGGCGATGACATGCCCCGATAAGCACATCGTTGACGGAGCGGGTGATAGGGTTGCTTTGTTTACTTCACTGCGCTGTTATCTAAATTGGTAGCGACAAAGACTTCTCAGCAAAGGGTCGTGCCCTGTGAGAGAGTGACCATGTGAGTAAGAACGCAACATGACTGGAACGCTGTGACTGGTTTGAGACCTGACGTGGCTTTCTGTGTAATACCTTCACGTAGAAAAAGCTGGGTTGTCCCAAGACATGCCTTGGTTGTATCGTCTGCAAAGCGGCACAAACTGTCAATGAAAACATAGTACCCAGGGGTGATTAAAACATCCAAATAGCCCTATGGCTTGGTATTACAATGTTATTTACAGTGGTATCTTTAACAATCTACAACCAGAACTTTTGGTCAAAATTGGCGATGCATGGACTCGGTCAAAATCATCATGCTGTCGTCTCCTTGTCCCTTGAGACATCAGGATCACTCGCCTGCGCTTCAGGATCGAGTGGCAAAGACCCTTTGCTAGCTCTCTTCTTCCGCCTCTCTGCACGTTCAGCTTCCCTTTCGAGCCTCTTAGCCTTCTCAGCCTCAATTCCAGTCTTGGTTTCCTCATGCTGCTTGTCGAGCTTGTTGCGCGTGATCAGCAGACTGACTGCAAGCCCCACAACTGCGAATGCGACGTATAGTATCCACATGGTGCTCAGTGAGTCGGCGAACGCTTTTCGCGCAACGACCTTCTGCTCGTCAGGAAGCGATTGGATAAGCCCTACATTGGCGCCAGCGGAGCCTCCACCAAACCTTGCTGCGGTCTCGGGGCCAAGCGAAGTAGCAAGCTGAGGCTGTTTCGACTTCATCTCGTTGTTGAAGACGACTCCACCAACAACAACCGAGATAGCCGATCCAAGATTACGGGTAAATCCGAAAGTAGCGGTCGCAGTAGCGATGTCGCGTTTCTTAGAAGCGATCATGTCAGCATCGATTACCTAAATGATAGCAAATGTGGTCGTTCTACCACAACCCCGCTCCTAGCGTCATGCTAAATGATCACATGTGCAGAAGCAGAAAAAGAAACGTTGGGTGGAACTTACCGGCACGAGACTCTGAAGGGCGATGAGCGGGGATTGAAAGTTTGGCCCAACACCAATTCCAGCAATGATCTGGAAAACGATGATCTTGGCCCAGGAAGTGTTGACGTCGAAATCGATGAATAGTCCGAAGCCGAGTGTCATCAGGATCATACCAAACCAGATCATGGGCAGATATTGTCCAGTCTTTTTAATGAAGACACCGGTGAAGGCAGAAAGGAACGATAGCGACAGCGCAGTAGGTAACAGATAAACACCAGAAAGGATGGGTGTTGCGCCAAGCACAGCCTGGAAGTAGAGCGGTAGGAAGTAGTTGCCGCTGATGAAAACGAAAGCGTGGAAGAAACAGGTAGCCAGAGCAGCCAAGTTCGAACGCTTCGAGAAGAGGTCAAGAGGCATAAGAGGATATGGCGCTATCCGCCACTCAATGAGGAAGAAGATGCCAATGACAACGGCTCCGAAGATGATGAGACATAGCACCGTCGCGGAGTCCCAAGGCTGTGATATGCCTCCGAATTCCAGGCCAAGTAGTAGCATAACAACTCCACCAACCATTGTAAGCGATCCCAACCAGTCAACAGCTTTGAGGCCTTCTCGGAGCGGTGTCCTTGGTGTTTTGACATCGAGGAAGAATAAGAGGATGAGGAAAGCAACTCCATCGAAAGGCAGGTTGATGTAGAAGCACCATCTCCAAGAAACCTTTTGCGTGAAGAGCCCTCCCACGACAGGTCCCAGTGAACTTGCCAAAGCCCACACACCACCAATAATTCCGAAATATTGGCCTCGATCTCGCACGGAAAAGAGATCGGAGATGGCGATGTTTACTAGTGTGATAAGGCCTCCTCCACCAATGCCCTGGATTACTCTTGAAGCGATCAACATGTCCATATTAACAGACACACCTGCCAGGAGTGAGCCCACGAAAAATATTGCATTTGTGAGCAACAATATAGGCTTCCTCCCAAAGATGTCAGAAATCTTGCCCCAAATTGGTGTGGCTGCCGACTGTGCGATGAGATACGCTGAACCTATCCATGTGTATCCCGAGGCGCTGTTGAACTCTGCCGAAATTGTGGGTAAAGCGGTTGTGACGATTGTGATATCGAGAGCGACGAGAAGAACTGCCACAGCCAGAGAGAGCATGATCAAGAATATCTGCAGCTTTGTTCTTTGCGGATGTTCGCCGTCTTGCGCACCAGGTGCTGTCGGCGCAGCAGCGGCGCCATTCGCTCCAGCCTCGGCCTCTCTCACACTTTTCTCGCCATTTTGTACGGTTCCATCTCTTTCAGTAAGACTGACATCGGTCGAAGAAGGGCTCGTGATATCGTGATCTTTGTTCGGCGCGTTCGCATCCAGGTGTGCATTCCCGGCTGGGGCTGTTGCATCGTGTGTTGCGCTCATATTAGATATTGTTAAAAGCGACTATGAGAAGTTTACGTGTGACAAGGGAGTGACATGTTATAAGGGAGCACACAGTGCAGGAATGTGTAAACAGAGTGCAAAAATGTGTAAAACGTTTGCGACACGCGCTGAGAGAAACTGGGTCGCTTTCGCGCCCCTCGGGGCTCTGGAACACCGAGCGAGGACCGTCATTGCGTACATATTTCGCTGAGATCGATCGCACGAAGCCGAATCATTGATATGCATTCTGCCGGAAATAAGCCCCTAGGTTGCTGCAATCCGCGGACAGGATAAATGTTCAAGAGATTGATGTACGGTACTCCGTACATGTCATGCGCGAATAGGATGCGCTTTCGATGTTCGTGGCCACCAGAGAGGCGCTGTTCAGCCTTGCCCAGGCGAGGACGCACAAGTTTCAACCGTCAAGAGGATGCTGTGCGACGTTGCGTAGGCTGACAACGTATGCCACACCGTTGTTGCATCTACTGCTTATCTTCGGATTGCTACAAAGGGCATTTCTTTAGTCGTCGTGCAATGAAATTGGATGCGGCTCGAGAAGCGGGATTGATGCAGTATCACACCACTGCCACAGGACGAGAACTTGGTTGAAGATGCCGCTGAGAGGGCAAGGAGAGGGCACGAGTGCTGTTTAACAAGCCGGGTTTTTGATGTTTACACCAAGGCCCTAAGCATATGATTACTTTTGAACCCCATCTCATCTCCACTCTATACCCGTAGATAGCCTGTTCTTCGCTCGCTCTAGGGTGAGCTATGATTAGCACGGGGCCAACTAGCAGAAGGGCATCTTGGAGCTCGACCTTCACACCGAAACGTAGCGTAAAGGTACTGCTGCAGTCCTTTACTTTGTCAAAACAATGGCATTTAACAAGGCGAATACGTTTAGGACGCGTTACGCATGGGACAGGGGCCCTTGATACAGACGCCATGCGTGTTTTTTCTATTACGATGTGCGTGCTTTGATGCTATCTCGCGCAAACAGGCTTCTAGGCCGTCTAGAAGTTGAAGACGGTTTACTCGAGTTGTTGAAGTTCCGATCGATGGAGAGAACGTCATTCTCCACAAAATCCCCATGCGCCGAGCGAGGGATGCAGCGGACGGCCATGTGGAGGAGCAGGTGTTTGGACGAGTACCATGGACGGTGTTCGTCATATGGTGAAGCATCGGTGAGGTCGTGGTGGGAACTGGCTTGGTGTTGAGAAGCTAGACGGAGGGCTAGTTTAACGTGCAGGACAGGTCGAGTGGGGGATGCGTCGCATTGCAGATGGCTTTGGCATGTCTGTCGGCGACGGTCGCGCGAGTGGAGTCAACAAAGTCAGCACGCATCATCAGCAGCCGTCGTGGTCCAAGGCTTCCCCGCAACCTCTGTTGCACCCTTTCGGCGCGCTCGAGGTGCAGCAACGGCCGGACGCACGTCGGAGAGGAGGCACCCCTGGCCGTGTGCCGCAGAGGACGCGAGGAGGCGCATCCACGCGAGAATGATTAGCAACGGTCTAGGCTTTTCGTCTTTCTTTCTGTTGGGCTGCAGGCCGATCAACCGAAGCCTCTGCTGCAGCTACTCGATAGACTGCGCTGCAGCGCCTGTGCATGGCCGGCAAACGTCTTGCTCGACGCGGTGCGGTGGAGCGGTCGGTCCTTTGAGGCAGGCTCTGGGGGTGTGTGGTGAAAGCCGCGTCGACGGTACCAGGCGGCTTATCATTTGCAGTTTGCAGGGGATCCTCAGGCAAGGTTCCAAGGTCGTGAAATTCCCAGGCTAGCCGCAACCCCGCAAGCCTACTGGGTCTGCGGTTGATGGTTCTAGGTCGAAGCTTTCGCACCATCGCCGTCGCCATCCAAGCCTGTCGACAATCTCCTCCGCCGCGCCTCCTACGACCAGTCTGCCCTCAACAACTGCATTCACCCACGCCGTTGCGTCGTCACCCGTCCCTCGTCACCCGTGCAAAGGCACCACCGCAGTTGCTCCCCCGCAGCAGCCCCATATATACACACAGCCAGCATCCGCAGCCACTCTCCGCCACGAGCCGCATGTCGACACCGAGCCGCCAGCCAACTTTCGTCGAGGCCGTTTGGCACACGCTGTGATAGATATTGAGGCATTGACCCACGCCCGCCCGACATGACGGCCATGCTGTCGCTCCCGCGAGACAACGCGCCCTTCCAACGCTCCCCCTCGTCCTCGTCGCTCGCCTACGACTCGTACAGCCCCATCCGCAAGAACCAGTACTCGCTGCCCGACCTGCGCTCGCCCTCGCTGAGCAGCTCCTCACGCACATCGTCAATGCACTCGACGCCCTCGAGTAGCGTCTCTCTCGACAAGTCGGACGAGTCCAGCAGCGACGACGATGGCCTGTCGTTTCCCAACTACAGCTCAGCACGGCAGTATAAAAAGGGCATCAAGCCTGGCGACGTGGCCTCGTTGAAGCCTGCAGGTGCAGCCATGCGACCGGGCTCCCTTCCCTCGCCCTCGCCCTCGCCCGCCGACGCCTTCCCCACCGCCGATACGCCCATGACCACACCCGACCCTATGCCCATATCCGAAGACGACACGGCTGTGCGCAAGGAGCCCTCGCACCACGTCGACTACCTCTCGTACGAATGGCGAGAAGAGGACATCTGGTCATCGTGGCGGCACATTGTGGAGCACCGCAGCGTCTACGGCGAGCGCTCCAGGCTCGAAAATGCCTCGTGGCGAACGTGGGCCAAGGCCCAGTTTAAGCTAAAGACGGTGTCGCCCGAAACATTGAATTGGTGAGTCCCGAATATTTCGATCTGCATCTTCGGCAGGGGTGCCGATCACCCCCATCCGTGCACCATCTTGCAGGTTTTTTGGTCTTGGGCTGTATTAACCAATCTTGCAGGCTAAAAGATGTCGACGTGACATGGCTCTACGGACCCATGCAGCCGGCCTCGAATCGCTTTTGCTCACAGCAAAATTCTGAGCCAGCCAGCCGCCTGTCAAAGACCAATTCATTCGTCAATGGCGTCAAGAAGCCCATCCTCAAGAAGCGCAGCATGTCAGAAGCGATGCTGCAAAAGTCACTATCGTCATCGTCATTAATCCAGCAGGCTGCCGAGTCGGTGCAGGCCCAGCAAACAACCGGTGTGACGCTGGAGTTGCGGAGGCCCCGACCAATCATCGGCCGTGTCACCCCCGACTTCCCCACATCTTCCACCATGTCCCGAGGTTTGCTTTGGGAAGGCACGGACTACTTTTCCTCCAAATCTACATCTGGACTGCACACGCCCGATCACGGAGAAAAACGGCATATTCGCTTCGACGACAAGGTAGAGCAGTGTATTGCCGTCGAGTGCAAAGACGCCGACGATGAAGAGGACGACTGCAACCACAACCCTTGGGCCAAGTACCAGGAAAATGATTCTTCGTCCGATGAAGGCGTCGTCATGATGAAGCGATCTCGCCGGAAGAAGCCTCTCTCACGCACGCCCTCCTCTGTCAGCATCAGCACTGACAACAAGACCATCGCAAAACTCCCATCAACGACGCTCAAGTATCGGACAGATTCACCCGACGTCACTGAGACACAACAGTCCCACTCCCTTGGTGTATGGAAATCGCGTAGTGGGTTGTCTCCATCGCCTTCGTCCGAGACGCTGAAGCCGTCGAATCCATCACGAAATTTCCTGCTCGAGGAGGACGACGAAGAAAGCGAGGAATACCTCAAGCCCTCTAGCGCTTATGGCACGAATAGGCCCGGTACACCGACTGCCTCGGATCCTTACTCATTACGACGCAGTGGGTCGTCGGCATCACTGGAAAGTGGAGGCCTTCGCAGAACACCGTCGGGCATGTTCATGCCATTCGAAGGCGACGAAGAAGAGCCTCTGCCACCCACTCTAATAGGCAGAGTTGTTGACACAGTAAATACTGCACGAGACATAGGGCATGTCATCTGGAATGCGGCATGGAGTAATTAGCACTTTGACTTTAGCGCATGGCGTTCGCGGCTTGTACTACTCTTACGGGAAGGACTTGGACGGGTAGCATACATACGCACATCATATCTTACGGCCTGGCTAGGCGGCGGAGTTCTGGGATACCTTGACTGAAGCGCCGTTGGCCACATGCATTTGGTGCGACTATGGATATAGCTCACCTACAATCGATACCACATACGTTAGTCAGCAGTACTCATTATACAGTGATGCGAGTTTCGTGTGCCGGTAGTACAGCGCATGAGCGTGATCAATGTGGATTTTGTTGTTCACATCGTGGAATGTCTGGAACGCCCACCTTGAAATCTAAAGAATCACAATGAATAGAGTTTGTTATCTTTGGAAACTGTGGATCCGGGGTTGCGACTATATAGTACGTTGTTCTTTTGCCCTGTGCGCTAGTGACAGTGCTAAGAGCCCCGGAAAGAACAAGGAGCGAGCGATTACAGACTCAAGCAAGTGCTTCAAGAATGAGCGCCAACTCGACGTGAAAGCATACAGCAGAATACCCGAGTGAAAGTGTATCAGATCAGGCCAGCTGTCAATTGTGTGAAGCAATTCCAGAATCATCTATCAGAGCCGTTGAGCATGGGGCAGCAGGCGCGCCTGCGGCCCTAGTGGAGAGCTGCATGTGCCCGCACGCCTTCCTAAAGACACCTGGCTTTCACAGTACTAGCATATTTATGTAGGACCTTGCCCTACCCATCAACCCGTGAACCCTTCTCCTCCACCTTAACCTCACCCAAGACCTCTGCTCTACCCTAGACAGCAGGCAAGCAAGATGCGTTTTGCAATTGGCGCTACCGTTGCGCTCGCTGCCGCCGTTGCGCGCGCAGACGATGCCAGCTCTTCCGAACCCGCGTCTTCCTCGACCTCGGTCGCAAAGCCTACCTTTACTGTATGTTTCTGGGATAGCCAATTGACAAGCCATCGCACTAACACAATCTAGCCCACAGAGCTCAAGGCACCTTTCCTCGAACAATTCACCGACGACTGGGAGTCCCGATGGAACCCCTCGCACGCAAAGAAGGACGTCAAGGCCGACGACGAGGAGTGGGCATACGTTGGTACTTGGTCCGTCGAGGAGCCTGCCGTACTCAAGGGTATGGAGGGCGACAAGGGACTGGTCATCAAGGACAAGGCTGCCCACCATGCCATCTCCGCCAAGTTCCCCAAGGCCATTGACAACAAGGATGACACCCTCGTTGTTCAGTACGAAGTTAAGCTTCAGGGTATGTTACTCACTGATCTTTGAATCATCCGAGTGTTCTAACAAGAGTACAGACGGTCTCGAGTGCGGTGGTGCGTACATGAAGCTCCTCCAGGACAACGCAGCTCTCCACGCTGAGGAGTTCTCCAACGCGTCTCCCTACATCATCATGTTCGGTCCCGACAAGTGCGGTGCTACCAACAAGGTACGGCTTCTCTGACATTTCAACGAACCAAGCTGACTCTCTAGGTCCACTTCATCTTCCGCCACAAGAACCCCAAGACCGGCGAGTACGAGGAGAAGCACCTCAAGAACCCTCCCATGGCCCGTATCGTCAAGACCACCAGCCTCTACACCCTCATCGTCAAGCCCGACCAGAGCTTCGAGATGAAGATCGACGGCGAGTCCGTTCGCAACGGTACTCTCTTGGAGGACTTTACCCCTTCTGTCAACCCCGAGGCAGAGATTGACGACCCCAACGACACAAAGCCCGAAGACTGGGTTGACGATGCTCGCATTGCCGACCCCGAGGCCACCAAGCCCGAGGATTGGGACGAGGACGCGCCATTTGAGATTGTCGACGAGGAGGCCACCAAGCCTGAGGACTGGCTTGAGGATGAGCCCACCACCATTCCCGACCCCGAGGCTGAGAAGCCTGAGGACTGGGATGACGAGGAAGACGGTGACTGGGTTCCTCCCACCGTTCCCAACCCCAAGTGCGATGAAGTTTCTGGCTGTGGCAAGTGGGAGCCTCCTATGAAGAAGAACCCTGCCTACAAGGGCAAGTGGACCGCTCCCTTCATCGACAACCCGGCTTACAAGGGTGTCTGGGCTCCCAAGAAGATTGCCAACCCCGACTACTTCGAGGACAAGACCCCTGCCAACTTTGAGCCCATCGGTGCTGTAAGTTGATATTAACCTAATTTCACAGAACCTTTGCTAACGTGCCATAGATTGGTTTCGAGATCTGGACCATGCAGAAGGACATTCTCTTCGACAACATCTACATTGGCCACTCTATCGACGATGCTGAGAAGCTCAAGGCTGAGACGTTCGACCTCAAGCACCCCGCCGAGAAGGCCGAAGAGGAGGCCAACAAGCCCAAGCCCAAGGACACACCCAAGTCGCCCTCCGACCTTGTCTTCAAGGATGACCCAGTTCTTTACGTCAAGGAGAAGCTGAACCTTTTCATCGAGATCGCCAAGCGCGACCCCGTTGAGGCTGTCAAGTTCGTTCCTGAGGTCGCTGGCGGTATCGGTGTTATCGCTGTCACCATTTTCGCTATCCTCGCCTCTGTCCTTCTTGGCTCTGGCGCTGCACCTTCGCAGGAACAGCTCAAGGCCCAGGCAAACAAGGCTAAGAAGACTGCCATTGATGCCAAGGACAAGGCTGCTGAGGCTGTCGCTACTGGAGCTGAGAAGGCTCAGGCTGAGGTCAACAAGCGCACCACTCGATCAAACGCCTCATAGGTAGTCGCAACCATGGCGTGAGAAGTAAAGTATCCCACCAAGAAAGTAGGGGTTGGGAACAGAATACCAGAGGGTCGGATCAGAGGATAACCTCGACCCTCCGCAATTGGATTCCTGATTTGTAGTATCATATCATTTTGAGATTCACGGCGCTATGACTATGTATTGAGCGTTTGCTCCTTAAAATGGGATACGCAGCACCTGGGGTACAGGATGGGAGTATAAGAATACATTCAGTTTCATCAACAAGCCTTTTACGTGCCAACATGTATATGAGCTAATCCAGATGGAGTATATACGTGATAACCGGACATAGGAGAAGTGGCCATACAAACGCCGTACACGCCGCCGCGGAAGAGGGCGTTGTGGATAAGCCTTCGATATCCATAGACCTCGGGAGGGGGAGTGGGGCCCAGCTCCAAAGCTCCGGCAACAGCTCCCAAAAGGCAGCTCGGAATCGCTTTCCCTTAACAGCCGCAAGCGACGTGGACTCTTCTCTAATCTCGTTCAATTTCCATGTCTTGATTACCCAGAGAACTTGTCCAACTTCAATTGCGTCTTGCGTTGCTCCGCACACCCGGCAATTGACTTGCACCATGTTCTCCCGCACAGCGCTCGCACGCCTCCCAAGACTGACCGCCCGCTCGTCTCTTCCTCGCGCAGCTCCTCTATGTGCCAGAATGTCGTCGCCAGTCAACCAAAGTAAAGTTGCCGCACGGCGGCTGCACGCCACTGCTCAGCACCTGAAGCCAGCATCGTCTGCAGCGACTGAGTCGTACCCCATGAACCACGAGCCAATTCAATCGCCTGCAGACACACAAAACTTTGTCGACAACAAGTTCGTGGCTTCAAAAGCGACACAATGGATTGATCTGCATGATCCCGCGACCAACAACCTGGTGACACGCGTGCCCCAGAGCACAGATGAGGAGCTCAAGGCCGCCGTGGACAGCGCTGAGAAAGCATTCAAGCCATGGAAGGAGACTAGCTTGCTTCACAGGCAGCAGATCTTGTTCAAATACACACACTTGATCCGCGAGAACTGGGATCGGTTGGCTGCTAGCATTACATTGGAACAGGGCAAGACATTTGCGGATGCACGTGGTGATGTGCTCCGTGGGTTACAGGTTGCTGAGACTGCCTGCGGTATCACGACACAGATGACTGGCGAAGTCCTCGAGGTCGCCAAGGACATGGAGACACGCAGCTACAGAGAGCCATTGGGCGTTGTGGCTGCCATCTGCCCATTCAGTGAGTACACGACTGGTGGTAGATGAGGTTTGTACTAATGTGCTACAACAGACTTCCCTGCCATGATTCCCCTCTGGACCATCCCCATCGCCGCTGTTACCGGTAACACTGTCGTTATCAAGCCCTCGGAACGCGACCCCGGTGCTTGCATGATACTTGCAGAGCTTGCTGAGAAGGCTGGCTTCCCTCCGGGCGTCATCAACATTGTACATGGTGCGGCTAAGACGGTTGATTTCATCATCGACGAACCTCGCATCAAGGCGATTAGCTTCGTCGGTAGCAACAAGGCTGGAGAGTACATCTACTCGCGCGCCTCGGCTCAAGGCAAGCGTGTTCAGGCCAACTTGGGTGCGAAGAACCACGCTGCTGTCCTTCCCGACTGCAACAAGAACCATGCGTTGAACGCTATTGCCGGAGCTGCCTTTGGTGCTGCTGGTCAGCGATGCATGGCTCTAAGCACTCTAGTCATGATCGGTGAGACCAAGGACTGGGTCCCTGAAATCGCCGAGCGCGCAAAAGAACTCTCCATGAACGGTGGCTTCGAGGAGGGTGCGGATCTCGGGCCTGTTATCAGCCCACAGTCGAAGCAAAGGATTGAAGACCTCATTGCGAGCGCCGAGGAGGAGGGTGCAACTATCCTCCTTGACGGACGTGGTCAAAAGCCCCCGTCTGACAAGTACGCCAACGGCAACTGGGTAAGTCTTTTGAAAGTGTGATGTTGACATTGCACTGACAGTACTTTGTAGGTTGGTCCTACCATCATCGCCAACGTCAAGCCGCATATGAAGTGCTACACTGAGGAGATTTTTGGCCCTGTCCTTGTCTGCCTGAACGTCGAGACCATCGACGAAGCCATTGACATGATCAATGCCAACGAGTACGGTAACGGTACCGCCATCTTCACTCGCTCGGGTGCGACCGCTGGCCGCTTCCAGCGTGAGATTGAGGCCGGTCAGGTTGGCATCAACGTGCCCATTCCTGTACCTGTAAGTTTCTCTTGAATCAGCAGCATTAGGCACACACACTGATACTAGCCAGCTCCCCATGTTCTCCTTCACTGGTAACAAGAAGTCGGTTGCGGGCGGTGGTGCGAACACGTTTTACGGCAAGCCTGGTCTACAATTCTACACACAACAGAAGACTGTGACAAGTCTGTGGAGGAGTGAGGATGCTGTCGCGACGAAGGCGTCGGTCAACATGCCTACACACAGCTAGATGACAGGACAGAGAGAAACGAATTAGCGAATATCATGGAACACAAAAAACCAAGTCGGAATCATGAGTGATTGAAGCATGTCAGCGCGTGAGGGCCATGTTGATGAGTCTCAACCGGGACGAAATGTCAGCCAAAAACCGCCGTGTGGCTTGGAACAGGGTTCCGAACAGCGGGCGATGACAGTAGCCACATACCCGCGCATCACCCATGTCATAATGATGTTTGCATTCGAGGTGGCACTTGTATAGATGCAGATCTCTAACATGTCTTGAGTGGTATTTTACGCGTTTCGAAAGCGGCAGAATGCAGGCTTGCCAATGCGATTTCATGCAGCATCCGGTTATACGGCTAGTCTTGTAGCTAGTGTACCGGACCTAGCATTCGTGGGAAGCTGTACTTGGTGCGAGATGCAGAACGAGTATTATATGTAAGCAGATGCGGTGCAGTCGTGGGCAGACTGTGCAGTGCAGTCAGTTGACAGGTGGCTGTTTGAAGTGTGTGGGATGCAGCAGAGTGAATGGTGTAGTGTTGTGCTGCTGTGTTGTGTTGTGGTTGGAGATGATGGGGATGGCTGGCGCTGGCGGGGAGCTAGACCGCATAGAACAGCAAGACTATTGAAGCTGTCTAAATTTGCTAATGCTAACGGGAGCTGCCTGGATACGAGGGCGTTTGGTGGCGAGGTAGGCTGTGCAGAACATGTAGCTGTCGACGTCCTGGCAGGTCAATTGACGTGTGAAGCGGGTGGTGAAGGGTGGGAAACAGATGGCATATGCACAGCAGCAGAGAGGGCGATAAGAGATAGGCTTGCACCGTGTCCTGGCAGGTCTCCAGCTTGCGCGTTTCAGAAGTCGTGCATGGGCTAAGAGTCCAATCGGGATGCATAGCCCGCGCCGTTGATGACGAAGAGTGCCCAACGTGAAAGAGGCCACCGCGCGTCGAGCTGCGCACTCGAGCTTATTCCATTCTAACCCGCTCAACTCTCCGTCTCACTCCACATCTTCATCACTTGCATCGTCACTGCATTCTTGACCCTACCTGTTTGCTTCTGCGACGTCGCGCCCGTCGTCTCAGCTATTCATTGCAGTACCCACGCCGCGCGCTACGTGCACATCGCGCTCCCACCAAGCTCCGCAATACCCGCTCACCAGCCTCGTTGGCCGTAGCTTGTTAGACTTTCCGCAGAAAAAACTGGGTATCGCCCGACGCTGTGACAATGGAGCAAGCGACACAGCAGCAATCGCGCCCGCGCGGTCTCAGCTTTCATAGTAACAAGAGCAACAAGAGCCGCGACAACGCAACCCCCAAGAGCCCGTCCAAGACCAAGCACGAAAGAAAGGCCAGCGACCACTACGATCCAAACTCAAAGGCGAACCCCAACGCCGCCATGAATGAGCAGCAGCCCAGTAGGTCATGCTTATCGCCGCGCTCACATGCACTCTGCTAACCGCCTGTCCAGTCGCTGAGGCCCTCACCAAGCCCACCCTCGCCTCTCTGCGCTCCTTCCAGCATACCGACACGGCCGGTAACCCCATTGGTAAGTTGTCCTCTCCCCGTTGTATGCCATGCCATCGTCGTCTAATCGTCCTCAGCCGATCCCGATCTCTCCAACCCCACACGTTCGCGATGGGAGCGCCCGCTCGACACAATCCGCTCATTCGAGGCTGCCATTGATGGCGAATACAGACGACGCGCCCAATCAATGCGCGCCGACCAGACTGATGTCATGAGCGGCTACGGAAGCCGACGGAGCAGCTATTACGGCGGCGGCGGCGGCGGATACAACGACCAGAACCGCTTCTCGACCGCCAGCGGCTACTTTCCCCAAAGACAAACCCAGCGTGACAGCTACGCCGATGGCTATGGGCAGGGTGGACCTGTGGGCGGACCACCGCGGTTGCGATATGGCAACCGCATGCAGTCTGACCCGGGATGGAACACGAGACAAAGCCAGCAAGGTGTTTACCCCATGAACGGCTACCAACAGTCGCGCGACACAGTAAACACCAACGGCTCGAATGGAAGCCACAGCGACGGCCCATACTCAAACGATCCAAGCAATAGCGAGAACAGTTCCATTGAAAGAGGTATCCCCGTGCAACCACCACAACAAGATATGGGCTCACAATACGGATTCAATGGATTCGGAAGAGGCCCCATTATGGAGGAGTATGCACAGGGGCCACCACCGCCAGCCCACGGCATGCCTTCACAAAACGGCATGGCACCACCACCCCCGAAACATGCCGCGCAAGCAGCACCAATCAAACTCGGCGGCGGCGGGCCACCAGCTACGGAGAACACGAGGCCGGCCATGCTGTCTAAGAAGAGCAGCGATGCAGGCGACAAGCGCAAGAGCTGGTTCAAGAGGCGATTCAGCAAAGAGTAGACCTTGAAGTTGAAGGCCAGGTGGAAGAAGTACATCGGCTAGCTTCTACGACGCGGGCTTGCCATGATGATGAATGAATGTCTTCACCATGGGCTCTGGAGTCCTCTGGTCGAACCACTGTTACGCCACCCTGCGTATACAGCATGATGGCGTTTCTACGGCGTTTTGGGGATGCGGGAAGGGTATATACCGCGATTGTCACTCCTTGTAGGTTTGAAAGGTGCCGCTACAGTAGAAGCTCGCTCTTTGAGCGGCTGGTAATGTGGTAATCATAATGGTTTGATGAGCAACATTGACATTTTCATCTGATTGTGGTGATGCCGTGATGATCCCATACTATTTCTCCTATTGTATTTCCATAACAAGGAGCTCGTTTTCGTGAGACGTGACACAGAAGTTTGTGTGTATCTTTACAGTAGATTTTGGTACTCATAGTACAACTCGCAAGAACAAGCTCCTTGGAATGGCTTCTCCTAGCATGCATTGCAACTCTGGTTTCCATGCACTAGCAAGAATCACAACTTCTTCTTGGACTTTTCCGCTTCCTCCCGCATCTCTTCCTGGTCATCCTTGAATGCCATGACAACGTATGCGATCAAGACAACATTTGCCATGAGTGCTGCCAAACCACCCGCCCATGTTGCGTTGCCTAGAGAAAGTCAATACGTCCTATTTCACGACACACATGAACAACTCACCCTGGAAGACAAAGTTGACAGTGAAGAAGTACGTGCCGATAGGCAGCGTGATCATGGCAAAGGTGAAGCTCATCAACTTCCAGATAACCGATCTGTGGTTCTTGTAAGTCGCAGTACTAGTCTCTACTAAAGGCGACTCACGATGGCACTGCTGGAGAGGTGTTGGACGGCTCGGGAGCGCCCTTCCCATCGTAGTCTAGAGACGACTTCTCCTCGTTGACAATCCGTCTGGTCGTCATTTTTCTAGTCGTTGATGTGTCGTGGTGTTCTGTCCGTGAGTGACTGACAGGGCCCTGCCTGAGCCGAATCGAGTAACGTAATTGAACAGGCTCAGGGCAGGGGAGGTCCAAGCTCAAGAATCTCTCAACGCGTAAAGTGGTTCTCGGAACGCGTGAATTGTTTTTGGTCATGCCCGTCACAAGGCAAACCCTTCTTTCCCTCCCTGCGCTCCGGAGACCAGGTGTTTTAGTCTGTACGGCTACGCCCTCTGCTTTGTCCAGTACCCTTCGCCTTTGTTTGTTCGCCTGAGCCATTGTTTTCTGCGTCTTCCTTTGCTCTGCTCTACTACTTGTGCGAACGAGGCGGCAAAAGTCGATTGCGATACCACCGTCACCACCACCACCACGTCCGCCGTTCAGCTCAACCGCCTGCCATAGTTACTGCTACAAAATGTACCGCCGCGATCCCATACTTTCGTCTTCACCGCCGCCAGTCGCATCGCGCGCTTCTCCCCACAGCGACGAGGACCGAGACACCTACGTCACGCAGCCTACGCAAATCCTCGGGGAGCGTTCTCCCTTCTTTGCGGCGCCGTCTGATAGCACGCAACCCACGCTTATAGTTACACCACGCACCCACCCAGTCCAGCCTGCGGCTTCCTCGTCGCAATTACAAGTCCCGCGTTCCTCGCCCGCCCCTCAGCGTTCCTCGCCGCCTGTTATGTCGCCTTCGCAGTCGCAACGCCCATATGGGGGCTACAGCAATCCAATGGCACCCCCAGGCACAGGCTTCTTCCCTCCGCAGGCCGTTCGCAAGCCAGTCGTCGACTTGACCTCGGACGATCCACCTGTGGAGCGCGACCCGGACGAGGACGAGTCGGAATACAGGAGCAACATACCCTTGTCCAAGATTGAGATGTCCATGACATCGCGGATTGAGGAGACACCACAGAAGCCGACTTGGGATCTGTCTAGTTTCAAATACGGCAGCGATCAGTCGCGTAAACGGTCGGCAGAACAATACGGTTCGAGTACGCCACCCAAGCGACAGAAGCCTATGCAGCAAGGAGGCCCTTCGCGCGCTATACCTATAGACTTGACGGAAGAGAAGGAAATGACCATGGAAGATATTCATGACTTGGGCATGTATGCCAAGGTCAATCGACTGAGGGCTATATACCCTAATCGCTCTGTCAAGCAGCTGCATGACGCCTTGACTAAGAGGAAGGGCAATTTCAATGATGCTTCCGAGTATTTGGCGGACCAAGAGTCAGAGGACGAGCTGCTCCGCTCCTCTCCTCCACCAGGAGTAGCCCGTAAGATCTCAGCGCCAGTCGTGAAGAAGACAGCGCAACGCGGGTTGAAGCAGCCTGTGCAATCACTACAGAACAAGTACTCCAAGCTAGGTGCCACCCAAAACAGCCCAGTCAAGATTGATAGTCCTGAAAAGGAGCAACCGAAACAGAAGCGCCGACTCAAGAGCGGCAAGGATCGCAAGAAGGCCGTGTTCTCGCCCTCACCGGAGCCCATACCCCAACGACCACAACATCAACCGAAGAAGGAAGCGCCGATTGTTGTCTCTTCCGATGAGGATGAGGGTATTGCTGCGGATCTTGTTGTGGATGATGACTCGGATGCAGGTGGTTCAGTGGTGGAAAATAACTTTGATGAGAGTGCCTTGTTGAATTTCTTCAACACCTGTACTGTGGAAGCCATGGTCGACTTGTCAAGCCACAAAGAAGATGACATCAAGGAGATTTTCAAGCAGCGTCCATTCGCCTCTCTTGACGCTGTTCGCAAGGTCCATGTGGATCTTACGCCAGTGGAGAAGGGAAAGAAGAAGGCGCGCAAGCCACGCATAACGACTGGCCAACGCCTTGTGGAATCTACCGAGGGCATGTGGAATGCATACTCCACGATTGATTCCGTTGTTCAACAATGCGAAGCTCTAGGCAAGCCAATGGTTGCAGGCATGGCACGGTGGGGTATTGATATCTTTGGTGCTTCTACAGAAGATGGTGTTGAATTGACGAGTCTGGACGATAGTAGCGACACAAACTCTTCTCGTGACTCAGGCTACCATACCCCTCGGAGTGCCAATGGCAGCGATACCGAGTCTAAGAACATACGAAAGGCGGCTACTCGCACGAAACTCTTGACACAACCCGCGAATATGAACGAAGACACTGAACTCAAAGACTACCAGGTCGTAGGCCTCAACTGGCTGAATCTCCTATGGAAGACGAAAACTTCGGGTATTCTGGCCGACGATATGGGTTTGGGAAAGACCTGCCAGATCATCGCATTCCTGTCACATCTTAAAGAGCAAGACGAGGGGAAGCCTGCGCTTATTGTCGTTCCTGGTTCGACACTGGAGAACTGGTGTCGTGAGTTTGAGCGCTTTTCCAAGACGATCAACTTTACGCCGTACTATGGATCACAGGCGGAGCGGTTCTCTCATCAAGAGAGCATTCTTCATAATATCAAGCAGAGGACGTGCGACGTGATCATTACGACGTACGATCTTACCTTCAGGAAGGAGGACCTGGCTTTCCTTAGAAAGTGCAGGCCCGAAATTTGCATCTTTGACGAAGGGCATATGCTTAAGAACGCGAACACGATCCGCTACAAGAGTCTGATGAAGATTCAAGCGACTTGCAGGATTTTGTTGACAGGAACTCCACTTCAAAATAGTCTTCAAGAGCTCATGTCAATCCTGGGTTTCCTGATGCCACAAGTATTCTATGGCGATCAACAGGAGGAGGTTCAGGAGATGTTGCAAATCTTATTCAAACACAAGGCCAAGACGATGGAGAGCGATTCACATAGCTCTTTGCTGTCTGCGCAACGTATCCAACGCGCTCGTACAATGCTGACGCCTTTCATCCTTCGGCGAAAGAAGGTACAGGTGCTCAAGCACCTGCCGAAGAAGACTTCTCGCGTCGAGTATTGCGATCTTACCGATACACAGAGGACGCTCTACAACGAGCAACTGACCAAGCAGCGCAAGATCCTTGAAGACCGAGCGGCAGGCATACCCGTCAAGGACCACGCCAACGTCATGATGAAGCTCCGGCAAGCAGCCATACACCCCCTACTCTTCCGTCATCGATACAACAACGATAAGATCCGAAAGATGTCCAAAGCCTGCCTTAAGGAAGACATGTTTGCCGAAAGCAATCCAGACATCATCTACGAAGAACTAGAGCTGTATCAAGACTACCAATGCCACCAACTCGCCTCCAAGTATCGTGCTCTTAAGAAATATGAGCTCAAAGACCACGAATGGATGGACTCTGGCAAAGTTTCTGCACTGCTTGCTTTGTTGAAAAAGTACAAAGAAAACGGTGATCGTGCACTAGTCTTCTCCCAATTCACTTCAGTTATGGATATCCTCGGCTGGGTCTTTGACGATCACGACATTAATTTCATGCGCATGGACGGCTCTACCCCAATTCAAGAACGTCAGTCGCTCATGGACGTCTTCTACCAAGACGAATCCATCCAGCTTTTCATGATCAGCACTAAGAGCGGTGGAGCGGGCATCAACCTCGCCTGCGCCAACAAAGTCATCATCTTCGACTCGAGCTTCAATCCCCAGGATGACATCCAAGCAGAGAATCGTGCGCATCGTGTTGGTCAGACGAGAGAGGTCGAGGTGGTCAGACTAGTCACTAAGGGCACGGTCGAGGAGCAGATTTATGCGCTCGGTGTAAGTAAACTAGAATTGGACAAGATGGTTCAGGGTGAAGATACGGACGATGGGGCGAAGGGCAAGGGGAAGAAGAAGGACGATGCCGCGGCCGCGGGTGGATTGAGTAAAGCGGAGGAAGCTGGTATTGAAGCCGTGGAGAGGATGATGATGGCGCAGCTCAATGCGCTGCCGGTTGATGATAAAGACAAGGTAGACCAAGGGGCGAGTGGCGAGGGGGATGTTAAAGAGCAGTTTTTGCAGGGCTTGAAGAAGGCGGGGCTGGATGTTGCTGCCTGATCAAGTCTTCTAGGATCACGAAGGGGACGGGTTTTTGTTGGTACAAGTGGCAGAGGACTTGAAATCAAAGGCAATTTTGGTTGGACGTGGTTCTCTCTGTACTGTATAGTAAGGCATCCAGCGTTGGCGTTTAAAAGTCGGGTTTTCCGCAAGTGGAGATTTCCAGCAGCGTGCAGGTCCATTGTATACAGACGCATAGCACGCCGCTTGTTCCGCTATTTAGAAATGTATTCGATTTTTTTAGCATCGTCCGTGTTCCTGTAAGGCGTGCGCAGTCACCTAACTGTCGAGAAATCTAGTTTCCAACGTCCATCTTTGTATGACCTACAGCCATCAGAGATTGACGACGTCACGCGGCCAAGCGTGATTGGCGAGTTACCCAGTGTAGTCCTCGTAATAGCAATTGCCCGCTTGGTGCCCTTATCACACGATCTTCGGATAACTCCCATGTTCAACAGCATATCGGGACTCTCAAGACATCTACAACGATGTAGAGAATAGGCAAGGAGGCATTCAGGAACAGGCTGTGGCGCTCATCATTGTCGCGCTAGCTGCTATCTGAGGTTAGTACGGGATGTTCTCCATACATAGTCGTAGCTGACATGAGATAGATTATAGCACGATAGCGACATAGGTCCATTTGCTCGAATTCTGCAAACCTCTTCTCTTGCGCCTCTCGCCCAAGGCAACAGACGCATCATGTACCAACAGAGAAGCCTCTACTCACGATTTGGTAATCTTCTCTGGCGCTTTTACATCCCCCAACGAGCTATCGCCATCCTTCCCGTCTACCGACCCCTGTCCGACAACCACAGCCTCTTCTCGTCCGAGCATCATGTGCTCAATGTTTACCTTTGGTCCTTTGAACCATTTGTGCGCTGAAACGAACCACCATATCGTTACCAACAACATTGGGCCACCGTAGACAACACATGTCCAATTCATGTCTGCAACACTGCAAATATGTTAGTCTTTTCGGGATAATACCAAAGTTCTGTTGGGCCTTACGTCAAGTCTGCTCCGGTTATGCTGGGGAAACATAGGATAGGTATCATAAGCAAGACGAACACGCATGCGACGCTGCCAATTGCGCTAGAGTACTTCCCTAGATTCCAGGGACCCGGTCTGAAACGGTTCCCTACGAAAAAGACGCGGATGAAGATTGGTATAGTAAATGCACTATCCGCTGTCAGCAGAGAAATCCTACTGTGATGACATAAACCTACACAAAAGCTGCAATAGCGCCAATCGAGAACAGCGCTCCAACTGCCAACTCTCCACCAAAGATGAGCAGCAGGCACAGTATACCGACTGCGCAGTTGAACCACACGGCGTTTGCAGGCGTTTGAGTATGTCGGTTGACTCTCTTCCAGTACTTACTCAGAGGGAAACAATCATCACGAGCATAGGCGAATGTGACTCGGCTTGCGGCAATCATACACCCTTGACCCATGCTGAACCCCGCGATGATGGTTAGGGCAAGGATGGCCAATGTCATCTTTTGCGACATACACTGCATCAGGTACGCGGCGAACGGCTGCCCAAGCTCCGAGTCAAGGACTAGGTCGATATCAACGACAGTGTATGCAACAACCAGCTGCAGGAACCAGCCAAATATACCCCCGGTGGCCGACGTTAGGACGATAGCGCGCGGAGAAGCGATGTTCGCATTAGAGCATTCTTCTGCAAGATGGAACGGTGAATCGTAGCCGGACATAGTCCAGATAACGCCGATAAAGGACATCAAAACTGAGATGCCGGCTGGAAAGGATGTTCCCTCATAGATCGTGCCCCAAACTTCGCTCGAAGGAGCAAAACGAGGAAGGCCACGTTCTGTGCGGTCTGTGCCGGCTGGTATCATGATGATGACGACAACGAGCGCGATGAAGTTGAATGTCGAACCAGCAGAATTGAATTGTGCGAGCCAGCGCGTCGGCATCGAGGAAAGAATGGCATGCAGTATCATGATAAAGACGGTTAGCAAGAACGTCTGATAGTCTGTGGGGACGTAAGATGGGTCGTTGATACTAGCCGCCGCAAGTATCATGGCTGCAATTCCATAATTGACTGCTCAAACAGTCAACTCTTTGCCCATAATCATCAACAAGGGATGACGGTTTTGTACTTGCCGGACGGTGCCGCTGTAATTTGAGCGAGCCAGTTACTCCAACCAGTGAGCCACGCAGCAAAAGGTCCCCAACCAGGTGGTGCTAGGACGGCAGAAGCATAATATAGCCCTCCACTCGTCGGCATGCTACTGCACAGCTCCGCCATACTCATAGCCACACATTGAATTCCTATCATGGCTACGATCCAACCCCAGGTCATGCCAGCTGTCCCTGCATAGCCCATGCCATAATACAGTGTAGATGCGAAACTGGGCAGTAGACCCAGAACTGCGAAACTGACACAGAATGTGGTAAAGAGGGAAAATTCTCTCTTGAACTCGGATTTGTAACCAAGTGCCGCCAGAACCTCTTCATCCGGGTTCAAAGAATGCGTGGGATCGTAAGGTATGTCGCCGTCTGGAAGAACAGAAGTCACAGGTTCTTCCGCGACGGAGGGGTTCCGATGGTGGGAAGTCGTCATTGTTGCAAGGGAAAACGCATACGCGCGTTGTTGTCGTCGTCGTCGTCGTCGCAGTCGCAGTCGCAGTCGAAGAACGCACCCGACTAATGAAAAGATCGCGACACGAACCGGTACACTAGAACTCTAGCAACGCGCAAAGTGCAGCAACTCGTCTATATACG
>Ga0265797_10000722_pt1 | contig 60196 bp, 62 predicted proteins | sample P2T30metagenome_FD_192433 | JGI IMG/M metagenome (GOLD analysis project Ga0265797, IMG submission 192433) | Plant litter microbial communities from East Loma Ridge, Irvine, California - P2 T30 | ecosystem: Environmental > Terrestrial > Plant litter > Unclassified | place: USA: California... | reverse complement strand
GTAAACTACAGGCGGCCACTTGGCTTTGACACGATTGACTATACATAATTGACAAGCATGACGAAGTGTACGGCTTTCTTTAGTTCTGTGTAATAGTGTTTGCATGTAGAATTAGCAAAAAAAAAAATCATCCAGTTCAAATCAATCTCCTCTCCCGACTCTTCTGACTCTTCATGGCCTGACTTAATAATTCAATCTCTCAATCCAGTGCACATGACTCCTCTCTAGACCGGAAAGGAAATCGCAATACCCCAGCTATTAGACACTCAAAGAATCAAGATGATACTTCTGCTATACGCAATAGTGCAACGTGCTAATACCATTTGCTTTGTACTCAAGCTATCATCATGTGGACCGTTGAGAGATCTCATGCCAGGCGAGGGTCTACATTCCTTCGCGAGAATCGAAAGGTACTCCCATCATCGATTGATAGAAGCTCTCACCTATAGGCCATCGAGAGACGTTAACAATACCCTTCCTTCTTGGTCGTCTGCTTGACTTCCTCAACGTCAGGCTCTTGGACGGTGTCGGGAGTATCGACGGGAGCAGGGTGGTTCATCTGCTCTGTCTTGGGCTTCTTCTCATTACCCGCCTTGAGCGTCTTCTCGAGGAAGCGCATGTCATCTTGCGGCGGATGGATGCTAGCTCGTCGCAATCGTTGAGGAGAGACTGTGTAAGGCCTATGTCCTTGGCGCCGGGCTTAAGGACTCCGAAAGCCTTTTAAGTAGTAACGGTATCATCGAACAAATAGAACTTGTTAAGATCGGTACTTTCGCTTTTTCCAGACGTTGCGCGGCTCCAGCACACGAGAGGAGGAACAGTGGCGCACGGCGGGAATACCTTGATCACGGAGTCCCTTGATCAGTCAGTCCACGTCCAGGCATCAGATCGACCAGCGAGACCCCGACAATCAATGAACATGATTGTATATAGCGTTGCTAGCTTTCAGATCCAGAGCCATCGTTCACGAGAACACCTGCCTTCTCCGACACCGAATGAGGTGAGTATACGAAACATGATGAGGCTCGGAAGGAAACTGCCAAACGGCGCCTTCGAAATTCGCATCCACGGCGTATTTATCAGCACTGAACATATACAGCATCACGCTAAACTCAGCTCCACCCAAAGATCTATAACACCAGCGCGCCTCTGGCATCCACCTCTTCTTAAACCATCGGCACCTGGTGTCCATTGAAAATGTCCAAAACTACCCCCTCCTCTTTCTTTCTATTCCACCATTGTTCAATACGATCTATGCTGTACTGAGGTACAGCATAACACTCGTTTCGGTTCGCGCAAATGAATCGTTGCTCTAAACACGTCAAGGCAGTCTATACGGAGCCGTTCACTCGGAATGTCCAATAGCCCTGTTCATAGAAATACCTTAATTCACGACAAAACACGTAGGCGCATCGCACGTACGGCAAAGATGTGACCGCAAACAGCGGCGGGCGCGCTTTTCGCGATTGCTGCCTGTCGGGGCTCGCTCCTTCCTCATCTCGGTGCTGAGCAACCCCAACCTCACCTGGTCTTCAAACCGAATCTCTTCCTTGCCACTGTCCTCCAGAGGAGCCAGATACGACACGACAAGCGATATCATCAACATGGCAGGCACTTCGCCCGGATGCACCTTCATGTTTCCATCCTCGCCACCGATTCCCAATTGGCCGGCAGGACTGCCAGATCGGCCTCCGCAAGAAAAACCGCTCGGACGCCACACGATCAGGAACCGGAAGCGGCGTGCGAACAAACGGCGCGCGAGAGACAGGAAGAGAGACGAGGAGTTGCAGGTTCAGCATCTTACCCGATCCCAGCAGCTTCCAAACACTCAGCAGCGCCGTACACAGCAAGGACAACCGGAGCAGTTGTCAGATGTCCAAGAGGCCCGAAGGCGTCAAGAACCAGCTCACAGGGAACGCAAGCTTTTGTCAACCCCCGAAATCGCTGCCCGCAAACGACAGACCTCAGTCTATGCACATGAATCGTTCCCTACACCGGGATTGCGCACTCGTCACACCACCGATCAAGTGCCCGCGTTCACCCCGAAGGATCCCATCTTACCGCCGCGGCAAACCGTCCGTGAGGAAATTCAATGTCTGTCGAACGACGCGTATTTCCAACGAGTCTTGAGAGTCGCTTGTTGGGCCGAGCCCCAATGCGCACGGCACAGAGACCCTGCATTTGAACAGTTCAAGAGAATCCCGGCCGTCAGGTCCATGGTATCTGAGATTCGAAGGACGCACCTTGTCTTTTTGCAAACCGGGCGCAGAGGCGAGCCTTTATTCAACGACGCCGAATGGGCAACGTAAGAGCGCGTCGAACAGATTCCCGAAGTACGAAAAGGAGATTACCGTGTGTACATAGTCCTGCCGCGCCAAAAGTCACGCCTTCAGCCTCTGAAGAAGTCCCTCCATCATGAAAGCGCAGACAACGATTCCGACCAGGCACCTACCGCCGGACAGCGAAAGAAGTCAACCTCTCGTCCTCTGAGACCAGCACCAATCAACAAGCCCATGCGCCACGTCACTCCACCAGATCCACGGGAAAAAGATGGCGTCCAAGTCAGCACTCGACGAATCTCAGTCAAAAGTGAGGTCCATGCCAGAACGACTGGGCTCGGTATCAAGCATTCTGGATCAAGCGGGATGTCCGAACCCGCCGGCATGCCTGAGTCCAGCGACGAGCCTGAACCCAACGACGACTCGGATTACCTCGACGAGCCCGAATCGCACGACGAGTCCGACTGACAAGATGTGGCCCAATAACTTGGAAGAAATTGTGCCGGAAAGCGTTGCAAAGAATGTCGCAAAGTCAAGCTCTGGGAGCAAGCAAGCTGATGATTCATTCACACGCGCGATTCCTCAATCGTAGTGTGTGGGATTTTTGGGTTTTTGATGCTCTGGCGTGGCCTTTTCTGCTTTTTCCTTTTTCTGTACTTTGATTCTGATACTTTTTTCCTCACTGGCGTTCAATGAGAGCCCAGAAAAGCAAGGTACATCAGATACACAGTATGATCATTTAACGTCAGCTACATGATTTGTTTTCAACAACAAAATTACGTGTGTGTTGATGCGCAGCGGCAAGTGCTGAAGTCAATAACGTGAACCTCTCACTGCCCCGAGTGCAGTAGAATGACTACGACTTACCGTACTGACCAAGGTGAAAAGAAAGACATGGTACGTTTTCACATGAGACTACAGGACGGGCATGTGGGAGTAAAGGTGTGGTATTACATTGCTTCGTGTGTGCAATCATCCTAGTATCAGCCCTTCGGGTCTCGCTCGCTCTTTTGAAATAGCATTCGCTGCTGGACCTTTGAAGTCTCACAGGTTCCCTCCATCGCAATGATCTCGCTCACAAGACGATCAAGAGGCCAGCCATGATTGCAGCAGACACCCAAACAAAGCCTGCGAGACCAAGCAGCATCCCGGCAAACACAGACGACTCGGCGCGCAGACACGCACCACTGGTCGGGCTGGCCTCCGCGCTGCCGCTAGCAGTCGCACCACTCTCATCAAGAGCGGTAGTGTCACCGCTCTCTTCCGGTTGAGCCTTGCCAGTAGCAGTGGCGGTATCGGTCGAGATAGCGGAAGCGCTGGACGACTCGGAATTCGCCTCAGCTTTGTAGCCGATCGTCGGCAGCTGTGCATCAGGAGAGACTGCCCAAGCACCGCTGGTGAAGTCGGGGCATGGCGGTGGAGTGAGGGATGGCTTGTAGTCGTCTGCGCGAATTCCAGTCGGGGAGAGTGTAGCCCAGTGCTTGCTGAGATTCTCAAAGTCTGGACTGATAGCCTTGGGTGTACCGCTCCGGCCGAACTGTGCGTCGGCGCCGCTGACAGCGGTTGCGGTGTCTCCGCCGAGGTCGTAGGTTACAAGGCCGTACATGTTCGTTTCCTGGATCCATTCGTAGATGATGGCGCCGGACCAGGTATCGACCATCTTTTCGCCAAAGATCGCTGCTTGGTCGTCGAAGGTTCGGGGCGGCTCAACAATACAGCCGGTCTCGGAGAAGAAGATCGGGATGTTGTAGTCTGATGCGTTCATCTGGAGGAAGACGTAGCCGGAAGTGTCGTATGTTGCCTCGCCACACCTGATTGATGTTAGTGATGACGTGAGTGCGTGGGATGGTTTCCAACATACCACTCGTAAGCATTGAGGCCGTAGAAGTCGACGGCGTCTGAGCTGTCTTCGCCACAGGCGAGGTAATTCTGTAGCATGGGGCGGAGCGTGGCGACGTCTGCTGCAGTGTAGCCGACTGGGATCTTGCGGTAGTTCTTCTCTGTGGATCGTCAGCCTTATTGGTACAGCAAGTTCACGAATTGCCACTCACCATCACGGTACGCCTTCATGTCGCGAGCAGCAGCCTTGACAAACGGCGCAGCAACATCGGTCTCCGGTGAAGTCAGGACTTCGTTACCAACAAAGAAGCCACCCAGGTTCTCGTAGTTGTGAAACGCGTCCATCACTCCCTGGTAGGCCTTGTACTGAGTCTCGTTCCACTGAGGTGCGGCCATACCCGGTCCCTGAATATACGAGTCGAAGGTGTCCAGGTCAAGCCAGATGTAGATGCCGGCGTCGGCGAATGTCTTCATGCAGTCGTCGTGCTCGGCCTTGGGATCAACGTGGTATACGCGGATGGAGTTGGCACCAAGAGTCTTCATCAGGTTGGCGTCGAGTGTGCATTGGGTGTTGTCGACGAGTGGGTCTTCTGGAAGGAGCTGGTAGGCGACGCCTGTATTGCGTGTCAGCCTGCTGTGAGACAGAATTCAGGAAGGGCCAAGATATCATACCTTTGAGAAAGAACTGGTTGCCATCGCTGGTGAAGAACTTTGAGCCTTTTGTAGAGATGGTCGGAATGGCGGAGACCAGGCCGAGCAGGAAGCCAATGAGGATGGAGAGCAGCATGATGGTCGGAGTCCAAAGAAGAAGTGCACGACGGGCCAGCAATTAACGAGTGGAGGTGCTGCTGCTGAGAAGCGGTGCTGAGGAAGAAAGTTGAGGGAATGTTCGTGGGAGATAAAGATTGAGAAGTATCGTGTCGTCACACGGCTCGCAGTCGCAGTTTCCTGGATTTTGAATGGAACGGAAGGAGCCCACGAAACTCAAACGGCCATCGTTTCCAGTACCAACAGAACGAAGATACCACGCCAAACGGAGTTCTACTGCAGGCCAAAAGTATAAACGCTTCGACATGCGGGCAAACGCGAGTTGAAGCATTCCACTGACACCCGTACGGCTCGGTGCTGGGAAAGCAGGTTCGGTGGAATGGCTTCGCCCGACCTTACCTACCTTCGTCTCTTACCCTTTCCCATGTCTCACTTGAAAACGAGTGTCTCCAGCCTCATGGACGTCAAAGTCGTGCAGACCAGGCGACAAGCGGAGAAGTTGTTCGTGAGGTTGGTGTCGAGGTGATCCTCCGGCACCGCTGTTTGGTGGCGTTTTGTGGAACCAACGGTCCGCATCTCATGCCCGCCGGAAGGAACCGACGCAGTACATGTGAGAGTGCAATTGAGCACATGTACACCGGGTACGAAACATATACTATCCGACCAAACAGTCGAAATGGCTTCGCATTCGCTTTTGAGCACATTGTACTGCCCAGAATCCATCGCCATGCCACGCTGATGCTTACAAAGCCTTATCATCACCTCTGAACTCTGCCAAGAAGCATGTGGAGCCCGGCTATGCCAGCTGGCTGTGTACAGTATTTGTACGGCCGTAGGTTCCGCCCGATATAAACCATCTCCAAACCTACCTACCACGCTTTCTTGTTGTCCGAGGTAATAAGGACTTTGCTATCAATCGTCTCTAGCGAGAAGACCAACTTGAATCCTGATTTCAACCTCAAATTCACCTCCACCAAATATCCAACATGGCACCCCTCGAAGAACACGAAGTCACGTACGGCGACGACAAGAAGATCTTCTACCATGCATCCGGCCCACCCGACGGTCCTCTTCTAATCTTTGTTCACGGTTGGCCGGCTATTGGCAAGCTGTGGAAACCACAGATGGATGCTTTTTCGGCCATGGGCTTCAGATGTGTTGCTCCTGACATGCCAGGTGTGTACAAATGGACAGCTCAAACAGACTGATTTTATGGATGTCGTAGCTAATACAACGAACCAGGCTACGGCAAATCCACAGCCCGTAAAGTCACCGAAGACTATGCCCAAGAACAGATTAACATTGGCATGCTCGCGCTGCTCAAGGACACAGGCCGCGATAAGGCTGTCTGGATCGGTTAGATCACATCACACTGTCTTACAATCGATCACAAACTAATTTTTACAGGCCACGACTGGGGCTGCGGCTCCCTCTGGACTTTCACCGCATGCTACCCGGAACACTGCATTGCGGCAGCCGGTCTCTGTGTCCCCTACGGCCTGATCGAGCTTGGTCTGGAGGAACTCCTCAAGACCGTTGACCGCAACATCTACCCTGAAGACGAGTACCCATACGGTCAATGGTCCTACCAGAAGTTCTACGAGACCGACTTTGAGAAAGCATCCGCCTTCTTCGACGCCGACATCCCAGCCTTCTTGCGCGCTTCGCGCGTCAAGGGCAACCCGGAGAGTGTAGGTAAGCCTGGCGCTTTGGCGCACGTCCAAAAGGACGGCGGCTGGATGGGTGGCGCCGAGAAGCCGGATCCCAAGTACAGGCATATTCCGCTCGAGTACACCGTCTACGATTCCGAGGAGACTTACAACGAATTCGTTGCTGCGATGGAAAAGACTGGTTTCTGGCCGGCTGATGCTTGGTACATGAACCATGGCCGCAACCGCGCCTACACTTTGAAGAACAGGAAGAACGGCGGCAACCTTGAGTTCCCGGTTTTATTTGTAGGTCACTCTGACTTCTCGGCTGTCCATGACAAGGAGTCTACGAGAATGTCACTAACGCATTCCAACAGATCCACGCCACATACGACACCACATGCTCGACCGCCGACAACCCCAAGATCATGGCCAACATGCGTCAGCAGTGCAAGAACCTGAAGGAAGCCAAGGTCGACGCCTCCCACTGGGTGGCAGAAGAGAAACCGACCGAAGTGAACGCAACCATCGCCAAATGGCTCCTCGAAGAGGTCAAGGGCATCTGGCCCGCTCAGTGGGCTGCTAAAGGTTCAGTATTGTAATCGCTATCTAACGAAGTATGAAACATCAACGTTCCAATCCCAATTCCTCACTCCTTCCTCAACATCCTCTCCTCAACCACAATCCCAGGCGCAGTCCGTCTCAGCACCTCCACCAACTCCGCACCCGCAGCCCTCACCTCCTCATCAGTAACCGGATCCAGCACATCAAGAATAAACAACACCCTCTTCGTATCATCACTCAACGCAGTCCTAGGCCCCTGCCTCCAATTCCACCTCCGACAAGTAACCCCCGCATCATCGCACCAAACAACCTCCCCTTCATCCGCGTACTCAGTAACTTTCTCCCCCTTCGAATTCGCCTCAAAAGGTTCTCTGCCAGTCGACCGGATTAATTTAGGCGAACCCTCGTACTTATCAAGATCCTCACCCCCAAGCGGGGTCTGATGTTTAACGCAAACAGCGTTATAAACATCCGTCAAGCGATTAACCCTCGGCAACCCCCCCGCTTCGACCCGCCTCGTGAGAGCTTCTAGACTGTTGCGGGTTTTGTTCGGTTTGGCGCCGAAGGACTTGTAGGCCTCGCGCCAGGCGGCGATGTGCGGGAGGTCGTTGATGGAGGTTTTGGAAAGGCGTTCGCGGGCGCTTGTTTCGGCTTCCTGGAGGAGTGTTTCGCTAGTGGTGTCGGAGGGGCTGGGGAGGAGGTTATCGATTGTTATTAGGAGGGCGCGGTAGTCTGGGCGGAGGGTGAAGATTTCGGGGGCGATTGTTGCTGAGGCGAGGAGGGATTTGGAGGTTGACATGATTGTGGTGGTGGATTGATTGGGTTGAATTGGACTGGATTGGACTTTGAGTAGATAGCTATTATCTAGGCATTGGACTTGATCTGTCTTATACGTTTATTTTCGCAGAGACTTCACCAGACATTGTTCTTGTTGTTTCGATGTCGTCGGAGGGCGTGAGCCCTAACCCTCCAGAGTCAGTCCGTTGCTCGCTGCTCGCTGCTCGCTTGCCGAATTCGTGCAGCACTCGATCACTCGGTGTCCGCGGGTCGCTCTCTCTTCTATATCCTCCTTCTCCCCCCTTTTCCTCTCAAAATAACAACGCCTCGCTCAACTCTCACTGCTGAGCTTCGACATCCAGGAACAGCACCCGCGATGCATTTCCAGACTTTCTTCCGAGCCGTGTCTTCTTTGCCGGCTGATGGCTTGGCGGCTGCCAGGTTCTGCTCTCATTAAATAGTTCACGACTCGCCCTCCGCGGAACCACTTTCAATTTCCATCTCAGATCATCACGAGAGCGATGCTATCGGCATGCAAATTCGACTGCATGTAGATGTGATGAGATAAGAGTGGACGCGCCTGTGTCCTCTAGACCAGGGCATACCGGCGACATGCACCACGACGCGAAGAGACGCGACAACCGACGCGTCCATTGAGCACGTGGTTGATATATTGATGAAGGTTATAGAGGTCATAACCTGTATCGAGATATATCAATACTTGACCTGTATGGCTAAGCGAGGTGCCTGACACGTTGCGAAGCAATAGCGTCTTGATTGGAGCGCATGATGATGCTCTCCATATTACAGCGCTTGGTAAATGCACGCTAAACCAGGTAGTCTCGACATCAGAGTGCAGCTACTCAATCTAATCAGACTTGTCACTAAACCGGCGAAGCATACAAGCGAGCATGGTCAAGTTCAAAAGGAAGCCGTTGCGTCGATGCTACGAGATCAGTCTTCTCACAAGCAACACCACTCGAATATGAAGAACGTATTCCTGGCGGTCGCATTTGCGGCGGACGTCGTTCTCAGTGCGCCGACGAACGGAAAATTCACTGCTCTCGGCTTCAACGTAGCCGGTCTCCCTCAGATCCTGCAAGGCAATGAGGTTCCTGGCGACAAGACCGATAATTCCAGGCAAATCGGCAGCTACTTCGCCGAGTACGGCTACGACCTCATCCACCTCCAGGAAGACTTCAACTACCATGCCGCCATCTACGAGACTGACGATCATCCCGAGCGGACTGCCACTTCTGGCGGCGTGCCATTTGGTAGTGGCTTGAACACGCTCTCTAACTACGGCTGGATCAACTTTGAACGCGTCAAGTGGGAGACCTGCTCTGATGCTTCTGGGGCTGATTGCTTGACTCCGAAGGGGTTCACTTTCATGCGATGGAACCCTTCTGAGGGAGTGTACATTGACGTCTACAACCTCCATGCCGATGCTGGGTAAGTGTGATAACTACAAGCTTGTAATTGCGATATGCTAATAGTAGATTCTGCACAGTGACAACCCGGAAGACCACGACGCAAGGAACGCTAATATCCAGCAAGTCGCCGACTACATCGACACCTGGTCTACAGGCAACGCGGTCATCGTCATGGGCGACACCAACACTCGATACACTCGTTCCGCGGACACTGCTCTCCGCACCGCGCTACGAACCCAGAGCGGCCTTGACGATCCTTGGGTCCGACTGCACAAAGACGGTGTAAATCCCACAGCCGGCGCAGATGCTCTCATTTGCGACAACCCTGCACTGAACAATGAATGCGAGATCGTCGACAAGATCTTCTACCGCGGCTCTCGCATCCTCTCTCTCGCCGCCTCCAACTTCACTTACGACGGCAACAACTTCCTCAACACCAACCCGGAGCACGAGGGCGCAATCCTCTCAGACCACAATCCGATTCTCACCGAATTCTCCTGGTCGGTCTCGCCTACTTACCGCCAGAGTTCATTCTGGGGAGGCCCTCACGGTTTCTGGTTCTCCAGCCTTCCAACCCTCCCCGTATCCCCCGTAGCCTCCACGCTCACCTTCAGCGGCGCCGAGCGTCTCGACTCAATCGGCATCGAACTCACCGATGGCACCAACTTCTCCTACGGAGGCTCCGGCGGCACGTCCGCCTCGCTGACCCTTGAATCTGACGAGCACTGGATCGAGACCGAACTCTGCAGTGCTCAACGCAACAGCCGGACAAGGATCTTCTACATCCAAGCTACGACTAGTGCTGGTAGGACTTTGGAGGCTGGAACTCGCTCTGACAACTGTGTTACTTATGCTGCTGATGATGGGTTTGCGGTTGTGGGGTACATGGGGCAGGCGGGCGATGAGATTGATCAGTTGGCTTTGGTGTATGCGCCGGTTGTTTGAGATTCATTACTGGAGGTTCGGTCTGAGTTGCAGATCTAGTTTTGTGAAGATGAAAGATGGTGTTGATAAAATTGTTGCTCATTCTTCACTTCTTACTATTCGTAGGCAATGCGTTCCAGATGACTCGCTCGAGACATCAGCAATACGTTTGGAAGGGCGAGATAAGTGTTCTGTTCCTCGACTTCGTCCGCAAGATGCTTGACTGGATGCCAGAAAAAACGGCACACTGCGGAGCAGTTGCTTGAACATCCTTGGCTCGAGGAAGCTTGAATGCAAGGCGACGAGGAGCAACATAAACCTCGACATTTGTACTAGTAAGTGTGTCTGTTCATTACCTATCGTAATCTCATCTCTAAATTGATCGTAATCCAACAAGCGCTCAAGCCATAGGGTAAGACAGAGCAAAAACCTCCCTGATCTGCTCAAGCCCATACTCCATCGTAAGCGCAAGCTGCAACAACACCCTCGCCTTCTGCGGGTTGTAGAACCCACTCGCAACCGTGAAGCCACTACCGCTAGGCACGAATCCATCAGCGCTCCTATGGCTCGACACCATAGGAACGCCAGTAGCATTGAACAAAGCGCTTGCAGCCTCGCGAGCGACAGACGAAATTCCGCCCGCCCCCATGCCCGCGAAAATAAGACCTTGGGCCCCGGAGGCGACGGCGAGTTGCGCCAGCTCGGGAGCCATGTCTTGATGGGCGTACAGGATGTCTACCTGGGCTAAGTCGGTGGTGTTGGCGAGGTTGAAGTAGGTTGCGCCGATGGGTTTGGCGGGCTCGTAGTAGAAGTAGGGGACTTGGTTGATGTAGAAGCCGAGTTGGCCGGCTTCGGTCGAGTAGAAGGTGTCGAGGCTGTTGGCGTGCATTTTGGTGGTATAGAATGCGGAGCCGATGCGGCTGGTTTGTGTTAGTGGTGTGCTCTTTTGTTGATTGATGTTGATCCAGGACAACTCATCCAGGACAACTCACTCGTTCAAGGAGATCATCACGCCTCTTCCCTTGGCATTCTCGCTCGATGCCAAAGTGACGGCCTGCAGAAGGTTCAGTGGACCGTCTGCGCTCAAAGCGGTGGCAGGCCTCATGGCGCCAACAACGACAACTGGTTTGGTCGAGTTGATAGTCATCTGCAGGAAGAAAGCGGTCTCCTCCAGCGAGTCTGTGCCATGGGTGACCACGACGCCGGAAACCTCATCGTTTGCCAGCTCGGCGGTGATGCTGTGGGCAAGATTGAGTAGAATGGTCTCGTTGATCGAAGGACTGCCGACATTTGAGGGCTGGTAGCCGGCGATATTGGAGATGTTCAGGATCTCAGGCACAGCGTCGACAAGTGCTTCCACGCCTAGGCCGATGCTATATCCAACAGTCTGAGTGTTGCTTGAACCTTGACTGGCGATCGTACCGCCGGTGGCGAATATGGTCACATTAGGAAGAGATGCATTGATCGGGGCCTGGAAGTCCTGACGTGCGAATAGATGGCGAGAAGCAAGACCGGGATACGCCACTCGTTTGATAGGCGAAGCTGAAGCCAAGGCCGCGAAAGCTGGGAGTACGGATGCGAAGGAGAGCTTCATGTTGAAGATGTGTGAGGATATTCAAGTACTTCGGAGTGACTAGAAACAAAACACCTACGAGCAACGCAATACTCACATTTTATAGACCATTGATCCGGTGCCGGCAGCTCGAAGTACCGTAAGCTCTCTTATCTGCTCCTGCGAGTCGTCATAGGGCAGTATCTACCCAGTCAGTGGAGTCTTGAGGTTGCATCGAGTCCGTTCAAGAGGCAGAACCGGAAGACTTGGCCAGTGCAATCGGGAAGTGGCAGATAGTGCATCTTAAGTTGTTATGTAAGATAGACTGCGTGGTTTTTGTGATGCTTTGGATCGTTATCGGCGCGCCAAGCAACTACGCCGCCGTCGACCTCTTGGTATCTCTTAGCTGACCGCTAGAACTTGCTGATAATGATCCTGCAGAAGGTGTTGTCGGTATCGGCTGTTCCTGTGAATGAGGAGAAATGCAGTGGATATGTGTTGTTCGAAGTCAGTTCTTGCCTTTTGAGATGGTGAAGATCGGGAGATCGGGACCTGCGCCGGCCGTCGGGCACCAGATGTCTTGGCCATCTATCACACGCGTGCGATGGAGATTGCCGAGGATCTGGTCATCCATTGATACGCTTACCAATATCTTGGGGTTATTGGCCGTGACTTCTGCTCGAAAACATCGTGTTTATCGCATCGGATGTGTTCAGGAGAGCGTGTGGACCAAGGGACGCGTTCGCGTCAAAGAATTTCGACCGCTGGCCCCTCCTGAAAGCAACGCCAACCTCGCCCGGATCATGATGGACTCGTCTGCACTCACCGCAATCAAACATTACCTTCATTCCCAACCTCTGATGCATTACATTATATTGAGTGGGCATGCCTTGCAAAATTGAACGCGAGGGCCACGTAACCTACATGCTGCAACCTGCCGCGTCCTCCATCCGCTGGAGATAGCGACCAGAGCATACCAATTACCGAGCATCAGTGCTTACACGACTCTATCTCCAAGCTGAGGCAGACTGTATGCCTGGTAATTGGCACAAAGGAACTTTTTTCGCCTCGAATCTCGCTCAGTACAAGGGCCATTCTTGATATTCGGATTGAGCGACTTACCGCATTAGAGACAAAGGACCTCGGACATGAAAGAAAGAAATACTGATCCGCAATGCCTTAGACGATCGTGTTGCACTCTCGTCTCTTCGCTCAAGTATCAATTGTGAATGTACCCAAACGAAACTGACAAAGATGCCCCCAAAGCGAAACACGACCGCACGTCCAAATGGCGCAGCTAAGCGTGGCCGCGCCCATGCTGGAGGAAGTAACAGAGGCGTTAAGGAGCATGCCCGAGTCCTCAGTGATATCTCGGAAGAATCGACCTCTCAACGGCCAGCCGCAAAGTCTTCCGAGGGCACTACTCTAAGCCAGCGCATCACGCGCAGCTCGAAGAAGCGGTCTTTCCAGGAATTCGCAGATGATGGCGATGAAAGAGGCTCGGCGCAATCTATCAAACGGAGCAAGCAGGAGTCCGACTCGCTGTCCGAACACGCGAATGTGCAGCAGAGTCAATCTCAGAACCAGGATCAAGTTGTACATCAGGCAGTATACCAGGAAACACCCACCGCCAACATGCCACCATCACCACCGTACAGTCCCAGCCTCAATCTCCTTTTCTTCGTCCAACTTGCAAGTCTTGATACCGACTACGACACTGAACGGATCACTCTCAACCTCATCAAGCTGACGCTCGCCGATGTCAACTGGCATCCGGGTCTTTCGGGAATGGTGCAGCCAGTGGCATGCTTTTTGGTAGCCAGTATCCTCACGCGAAGGCAGAACCTGGTCGAACATATCGCATCTAGTGTCGAACAATTTGGGATTGGGTTTGAACAACTAGTGGAAGGATATGCGTTGCTGTGGGAGTGGCGGCAGAACATGAAAGATGCTGTTGGGGCCTATGCCGAAAGGTTGGACGAGATGCCGGAGCCGCGTTTGCTTCTTCAAGATGACTACAATCAGGTCGAGACAGATGGGTATGAGCAGGGAGGGAATGGAGATGAAAGACTAGAGCCGGAGAGGTGGGATGGGGCCGTGGGAGCCTGATTGATCCGCTGCAAGGTAAGTTCCCATCTGACTGTAGACAAACAAACGTCATCTTTGACGAAGTATTGCCCTCAGTTAATGAGAAAATTCCAGATCATATGCAGCAAACTGCGAGAAGCAAACCCCGGAGAATGGTACATCTAGGTCAGCTCACACTCAAAGCTTATGCAACTTCTATCACAGATATCAAGAATGTCTATATAAACATCAATCACTACACAACACTAGATCCACATGATGCACATGATGTCTGCATTTGACGGGTCGTACAGTCATTGGCACGGCTGACACAGGTCTTTCACTGATCTCACCCACCGCCGGCATGACATCACGTGCGGCGCAGTGAAGTGTGTTCGGCACGCGCAGCCTTACATTGACTTTCGTACCTGACGCTGCCTATAAGAGTGGCCGCGCCTCTTGTACCAGTGCTCTTTCACCCACCTACCTCCTCCGCAGGCAAAAAGACTCGCTTCTCACACATCCACTTTCTTCGCCCAAACAAACTCAACAAATCACACCTAACCGAAAAACTCCAACACCGCCTCACCCTCGACAACAAAATGGAGAACACTCATCAGATCGCGGCGCCGCTTGAGCAGCACACATCCACACTCGTTCAAATGCCCGCGTCGAGCTTCGACGCAGCGGATCAAAACACGAGATCATACCAGTCGCCAGTTCACCAAGTCTTCGACACTCCCGAGCTGCTCGAGAATATCCTCAGGCACCTGCGTGGCGTTCGCGCCGGTACTACCACGCTCAACCCCAAGCGCCTCCCAACCTGCCGAGTCCTCAAACTCTGCCGACTTGTGAGCAAAACCTTCCGCAACACAATCGACCACTCGGTGTTGCTGCAGGTGGAGATGTTCTTGAAGTCCAACGGTCTTGTGCTGCCTGAGGGCTGGGAGGATGGTTGCCAGATCTGGAGACGCGAATTCATCACCTACCACGACATTCACCCGATGCTCTTCCCTACCTTCCCTTCCGACCCCAACCCCAGATCCGACTTTGGAGTCGTGCTCCGTCCACCCAATTTCGTGGTATCGGGATATATCCAGAATACGGCATACTGGTTTAATCTCAATCGTTTCACTCAAACCCTCGAGAACGTCAGCGGACTTTGCGAGGACTCTCACTTCCACAAGATGTACATCACCAATCCGCCTGTCAAGAAGGTCCAGATCTATGTCTGGATGCATACTTCGTTCAACTGGGACCGCCGAATGACTGAAGGAACAACGCTGACGAAGGATCCTGACGGGGAGTTCGATCTCTTAACGAATGACAAGGGCATCAATTTCGGGCACTTGTTCGAGTACGCGAAGGAGGTCACCGAGGGACAGCAAAAGACGACCTTGCCTGACCCGCTCCCGACATGGAACACAGGTGGCGGTTGGCACCCATTTAACAACGATGAGGAGTGGTCAGGAAGCGAGTTGTGATTGATCGGACTATTTCCACCGCCCGAGGCAGTTGGCTAGATGATTAGCCGAACGATCTCTTCCGCCGGATTGATTGCCGAAACAATGAGCTGCAATGTATGATTGGGAAACGGCAAAGGGGATCATGGCCAACCTATTGGGGGTTCGGATGGGTTTGGATTGAGTGAAATCGAGTTGATGTTAGAGGCGATGCAAGGTCTCAGGTTGATGACAGAGATGAGGCTCGGGTTTTTCTTTCTTCAATTCAGCACAATACAGGATAGCTCTAGTCCTCTATACAAGACTCGATTATTCCAATGAAAAGAGAAATCATTCACTTGCAACCGAACATTGCTGGTCCTGTGTTTGGCCTGTGCCGAGTTACTGTTATCTGTGAGTTTTTCACCGTGGAACATTGATTCTGGAAAGGGTGAGGTTTGGCAGGTCGCGTGAAGCCTTGCATTAACTTTCGCGCCCTTCACTAGAGTGACTAGACGAACCCTCCTCTGTCCACCCACTTCGTCCAGCAACGCCGCCCAGTTGCTCGACGGGGCCGCGGCCGGTTCCAACATATCGACTCACCCCAGCATCTCTCGAGAGGCCGAGGCCACCAGGTTCACGCAGTGCACAACTCTCCTGTTATCACACAAGTGGCGCCACATCTAAAGACACTCTATGATGGAACGCTCTCAAGAGACACCAAAAGACGCCAGCTCCGCACCGCCGGCCAACGTTCCCGAGTCGACCTCTCTCTCAGATCTGGTGCAACCGTCGGCCACTTGCGAGGTATCTGAACTGGAACACCCGAGTGACCCTCCGATCTACAAGACCTTTGTAACCACGGAGTTGTGCGAAGAGATCCTCGGCCATCTTCCTATCCTCGACCTCTGGCGCGCGAGGTCGGCATGAAAAACTTTCCAGACTGTCATCGATCACTCGCCGTTGCTTCGGAAGACCCTCAACTTCTTCCTAGAGCCTCATGCTCGCGCACCGGCAGCGACGTACCAACACTACCTCAGCCAACATGACATTCATCCTCTACTCGCTTCCTCCTTCGATCGAGAGATTTCCCGGCGCATAACAAACTGTGAAACCTTGTTTCGCGAGCAGGAGAAACCACAACTCATGAAGTTGTTCTACAACAGATTGAGAGATGGCAACGCTCCAACAACGTTCGTACTCAGCGACACCACCGGCACTGGATTCGCCGAGGACTCATTCTTGCTCGGAATGTACCTCTGCAATCCGCCCTCTGAGGCCGTTCAATTCACGACGTGGATCACTTTCTGGGACCCCGTCACTCAACTTCAGCACTGCAAGCACGCCCGAGACTTCGCTGTGATCGACCTCGAAGGCGTAAAATTGGGGAAACTCTTCGCGAAGGCAATGTCGCAGGCTGTGTGGAAGCATGAGAAAGTGGTACCCAACCAGCTTTGGAAAATGGAAGTCAGAGTCAACTACCTCTGGGGCGCTGTAGGGGCGGATCATGGATCGCATGTTGAGTTGGCGGATGATGTGGGTCCGAGAGGAGAGCTCATTTGGAGATACAACAAAGAGGCCAGGTGTGAGTTCGCCTGACTGTGACGTTGTAGACAGTGAAGACTTGGGTGGAGGTGGAGTCCGAGAAAGCCTTTCTTTGCTAGGAAATCAGATGCTTCTTCAATCGTATCGTGCCGAGCTGCCTGTTTCAGAATACCACGTGAGAGATCGTCAGTCATCAATTTTGCAAAAATGGCATGTGAGGGCGAGAGTCGAGGGAGGCCGCGTTCCATTGCCCCACTTTTTTTCAACCACTTCACTTCACTCAGCGACATCAGCGACACAAACTCACCACCTCCCAACCTAAACATTCCAATTTCTTCACACTCAACCAAGCACGATCACTCCATCATCTCCATTCCCGCTCGCCAACCATTCCACAATGGAGGGATCGCACAACACCGCGCCGCCGATCAAAGCGCATGAGCCGACGCCAACGTCCACTCGAGAGTCTGCGCCGCCACCAAAACCTACTGCAGCCAGTCCAGCATGTCAAGCCTCGTACTCGGACCCATTCGTGGTCTACAAGCTCATCGACACCACAGAGCTATGTGAGCAAACCCTGGGCTACCTCTCGTGTACCGAACTCTGCCGCGCAAAGCGTGTCTGCCAAAGATTTCGAGATGTCATCGACAACTCGTTGGTGCTGCAGAGAAATCTCTTTCTCAAACCTTGCGATGGAGCTCGTCCCAAGGGACCTAGAAAGACAGGCGACACATTGCACAACCTGCAAAACTTCCATCCTCTCCTAACCTCCGACATCGCACCAAACCCTGAATCGGACTTCCAAATCAAATTCTGGCCAGTGTGCATCTACTCCGGTGACGGCTGGAATCCCAGCATGGATAAGTTGACTCAAACCTTCGAGGACGTCAGCGGTGTTTCTGATGACTCGTCCCTGCACAAGATGTATCTCAGTAACCCCCCCCCCCCCCTGACGCAGATCTCTCTCAGGATAGAGGTTCCTCACTGGTACAAGGTCGGAGAGTGTATGAGTTGGAAATTTCTCACAGAATCCCCGTACTTGAGCTGGGATACATGGAGGTCTGATAAGGCCATTACGTTCGGGCAAGTCTTTGACTACGCGAAGACTGTGATCAGAGCGCACCACCGAATGACATTCCCCGACGAGCATCCGGATTTCTCAGGCCAGTTCTTGGGACGAATGGCGCAACTCCGACGGAAAAATGTGGGCAGAATGGCGGCGTTGGCCTACAAAACGTGAAAGGTGATCATCGGTGACATGCTCATGGTACAAGCATTCGGTGCGTCAACGGAACTTCTTTGCTCTGTCGAGTTCGGGAATGATGAGTTGTAATGCACGAAGCGACCGCAATCACACATCGAATGGCGATGATGAGGGAGTCAAAGCAGACTGCTGTGTCAAGTTGGATATCGGTGGCGATTGAGAAGACTAAGGTTCTGCGGCTGGATTAAGGGTCTGTTGTCGTTATGCAAGCTGGGGGGTCCCACCGGTCAAGCTGCCTGATGAATAGCTCGATGAGGTCTCGTAAAAGTTTGTGTATGGGAAGGACGACGACAATATACATGACGGAAAGAAGGAGGCCCTAGCCCTGACCCTATGCACCTGAGCCAATTAGAGTGCGAATTCGCCGCGATCCACCCCCTAGAATAGACGTGTCGAAAAGCATAGCCAAATCACGGCAACCAAACAAGCTCTGAGACTCAACACCAACATGTCGTTAAGCCTGTCATCATAAACCCAGCTCGATGATGTTTGGAAATTACCAGTCAAGCTACTAAGGCACCGCTTTGAACGAAGAGAATTCTCGACGCATCAGTCATGCCTCGACACGCTCTCAACAGTCAAGACTTCGACTGTTGCGGTGATTGCTAAATGTGATAGGAGACACCCAACTTCGTGTTTGACACAAAACTTGTTTGAATGAAAAAGGAACGAATTGCCAGAAACGTCCCAAGAAGGAAGCACTTCGCGTAAAGCAAACCACGGAAGAGAATGCATCCATTTATTCAAATATCAACTTTGCAACTGCCATTGTCGACTCGGGTCAGGCTCGCTTCCAACGCAGAATAGTCACTCAGTGTCTCCGTACATCGGTTCTTCGGCGCTTAAGTTGTGCTACCGCCATGCACTCGGTCATGCAATCACACACGGCTGAGTGCAGGTAGCCTTGCTTGGAAGATTCCCCTGTTCTTGGGTCAACGAGACTTGTCACTTTGTGTGAGATGAAACAAGGTTTGTGCCTGTCTGTCCTGACTCCGGCGCCCAACACCGTTTGTAAAAACGACCTATCGAAAGAACCTGTAGCTCGCCTCACACACCGGAAAGTGGCAACGCAGACTGGTCGCTCTCCCCGAGACTTCCAGTTCGCACCCTTCTTATATGTCGACTCCGAACCCGAACGTCCAGCCCGACACAAACAGCATCGCTCCCAGTCATCTCAAACATGAAAGCCTCTCGAAAGATGCCCAAAGGCAACAAGAACATCCCACGCATCAAGCTGTACAAGAAGAGATTGCATCAGATGTCCAAGCTGTCGCCAGACAACGCTACAGGACTCAAACCTGCGGAGTCGACTCAGTCATCTACCCACAGAACTATTTCGACTCCGGAGCTATTTGAGCATATCCTCAGCTACCTCTCACCTTTCGAGCTCAGTCACACGAGACGCGTGAATACTTTCTTCCGCAACACCATCGACCACTCATTGCCGCTGCAGAAGAACCTCTTCTTGAGACCATGCGCCCCCGCTCGTCTAGAGGCTTCCGACGGATCTGTGACCGCCAGCAGCAGACACTACGCAATCCACCCGCTGCTCAATCGAACCACGTCGAACCCCAAGTCGGTATTCGAAACCGATCTATACGTCGCACCCTTTCCCGGAGAACTGCACGGCCAACTGGAGCTATACACCCTGCATCAACTCACCCAAACCTTCGAAGACGCCAGCGGCCTTTCCAATTCCGACGACTCTCCCTTGCACAGGATGTACCTCACCAACCCACCTGTCAAGCGAGTCGAAAAGGATTTGGATCGCTAAGGGAGGCTCTCACAATTGGCATGTCACTTGGAAGTACGCCGCTAGAGACCCCGATTCCCGCGACACCGATGTCCTCACGGATGATGTGGATGTCACGTTTGGGCAGGTTTTCGAGTACACAAAAGCGATCTCCGAGAGGTGTCTTCGTCTTAATGAGGTGGCCAGAAAGCAGCATGAGGCGGCTAGGATCATCACGCTGGCTCATAAGTTTGCATGCAGTAGTCGCAAAAGGTTGGAAGCAGGCAAAATGAAGCGTGGTCGCACTTTGTAGAAGCGGGAGACGTGGGCTTCGGGAAGTTTTCGGTTTGTTCTAAAGGCAGTGGAATGGACAAGCCTTCAGTTGGATGTGAGATCGATGCTGAAATGGGTAGGTACTTTTAATCGGTTCAGTAACCACGAATCGTCGTGCCCATGTGAAAATGCTGGCTTGCTCAAAGTTAGGGCACATGTAGACGAAGAATCATCAAAGGAAAGTCAATGCTATTGTGCTGACTTCATCTGTATACCACAAACACAGAAAATCCAGTCGCTCGCGTACTTTCTCGGGGCTGTCAAAGTTGCCTCGAGAATTATCCAATGCATCGATCGCTGATAGAAAACAAAGAGAAACCCAGCGATACCCAAAGGACCAGAATCCGACCGTACAGTAACAATCCGACTAACACTTCTGTGATCAGAAGCCAACCATCGTAGCGTTCACATCAATTCCACTCCGCTCATCCAAGAGCCACTCGGTTACCAACATTGCCCCTTATCCACCTACTCGTCATCATCCCAGCTGTTGCGGAAAGCTCTATTGAGGCTATCAATGATAGCATCGGGGTCTGGGTCAGAGACTTTCGAGCCTGTCACAGCCGAGGGGACTTCGCCGTCAACGAGGTCGAATTCCTCGTCGAGCTCGCTTGCCAACGATTTCGAAGTCGTCGTCAGCTTCACGGTTCTTGCGCAGAGCTTCTTGCCTTAGGCGAGTCTGGTGGAGGCGACGGAGATCGATCAAGGCCCCGTTGGGACGGAAGCTGTCGAGTGTGCTTGAGTCGAGGGGGGGTTTAGAGGTCGTTGAGGTTGAGCGAGCGGGGATGATGCGAGGGAGCTTGATGGGCCAGTCCTCGGATCGAGTGTTGGAGGGGTTGGCAACAGGACGGACGACGGCCGGTTTGGTGGCCAGAGACGCCGCGGTGGAGACTTGTGGACAGATTGTCTTGCGCTCTGGAGGATTTCCAGCACCGGACTCGAGGGGAGGTCCTGCTGGAGTTCCAGCAGCCTGCAAACGCATGGCAGCTCTGACGTATTCCTTCCGGGCCTTGTCCTTTGCGAGGGCTTTGATGGGATCGAAAGCCGTCTTGAAGACCATTTTTCCTGCTTCGGATGGGTGGTCACATTTGAGTCTGCGCCACTCCTGATGTACCGTCAGCAAGGCTCGGCATATAGATGTGTTGATGACTTCGTTTGCACTTACCGATTCTCGGCAAACTCAGCGTCTCGTTTCTGCTCCACATTCATCTTTGCATAGTCCATGTTGAGACTCGTGTATGAGTGAGGATGTTGTTCGTGTTGTTGTATTGTATACTAATGCACAAAGAAAAAGCGTTGGCAATTGTCAAGGGAGAAAACGTGGTGCTCAAAAGGTGTGAGTTGACAAAAGAAAAAGTCGGCGAGGTTGGTTGAGTGGTGTGCGACGACCGTCTGTTCACTCACGGCCGCGCCTTTATAGACGAGATCACAGACGACGGGAAAGCACTGATGCACGTCACAGCAGTCTGCTCGTGAACAATCACTGATCAACTGCAAGTGAAAGAGACGTCAGTGGAACTTCACAGAAACCGGCGGGCGAAGCACACTTCACTTCACTTTCTGCGGAGGCAAAGTTTGCTTCAGTGAAAGCCGAATATGGGGAAAAGATGGAAAGTAAAGATGTGGTTTGTCGCGAAGAGGAGACCTTATCTACAGGAAGCAGTGCAAGATCAGTGAGATGATTTGAATGATCGTTGGTTTATGAAAACTATCTTTACTACTGTGGAAAAGCTGGGTTGTTATGCTCTGAAAAAGCATACGCAGCAAAAATTGATCAGTCCGATGCTCGTCAAGGCTTTTTTACAGGCCGCAGCTTCCAAGCTCCACTTGAAGCCTCATCCGATAGATGCAGCAAGTTCAATCGCACAGAACGCTCCAACACAGGTCGACGCAGGTATACCAAAAGGCGATGCTCCCAGTCAACCTGCCGCAGCCTCTCTTCGATCTCACTGCTCGTCATCCCAGCAGCCCAGTTTACGTAGAAGCCACCGTCGTCGAGGCTTTGTAAATCGAAGGTTGGATTAGACTACATCCCACCATTGGCGGCCGAGGGAGATTCGCTTTCTACAACGTCGAACTCTTCATCAAGCTCCGTCTCGCTCACCAACTCGAACCCTCCCCCGATGTTGCGGATAGCCTCCTTGGTGACCCAATCCTGGTACATCGAGGCGTACGAGATTCTGGCGCCGGGACTCGGACGACCTTGGACGGTGGAGGCCTTGGTAACGGGTTGATTGGTGTTCGTAGACGGGAGATTGGACGCAGGACGTGCGGTGGTGGTTGATAAGGTGGAGGTTGGAACCGAGGGGGTAGGATCGTGTGGACGGGTGAGTCCGAACTCCTGGACGGCTAAGGTAGGGGAAGGCAACTTGGTGAGATCGCTGGGAAGCAAAAATGAGGAGTGTTTGGTGACTATAGAGCGGCGACTGGCGCCCGTGGGGATGCGGCTTAGGGACTTCGCGACCGTCTTTGCAGGAACAGCGGCTGTTGAAGGCGTGGCAGTGGGTTTACTGGCGGTCTAAGAGGGCGAGGAATCTATGGCCGGAACGACGGAGGCGGATGTAGTGAGAGGTGCAGCGGCAAAGTCGACGCTGGCAGTTGAGAAGTTCCCATCTATATCGGGAGCAGGTCCCCAGCGGAAAGACATGGTGCGGTGGCCTCGAGTCACGACGTGCATGACGGGAGTAGTGATGGGTGCTTCGAGAGGGAAGTAAAGCTTTTTGCCGTTGTGGAAGTAGCTGGTCTGAAGCTTCTGCGACTAGATAATTGTTAGTAGAGCTTCGTATAGGATATGCTGATCTTGCTTGTTTCACTTGCCGACTTCTGTCGAGGGCTCTGCTGTTCCTCAGCGGCGGTCTCGTGGTCGTTGTCCATTTTCCGTGCCTACGCGTTTAGTAGGATTGATGTATAGCTGGTAGAGAGGCTGGATCGGCTTAGCTGGACCAAAGAGGGAGGGAAAGTTTGATGAATCTCGCTCGAGGACAACAGGAGATGGAAAACAGAAAAAGTGGAGCAGCTGAGTGAAGACGAGGCGAGCCCGCACGGCCGTTTGCTCGTGAACAAACGCTCACCGGTCAGCTAAAAAGGGTTCGATAGAGCTTCATAGGATCTGAAGAAGCACACTCGACTTTACACAGCGAGTGTCTTCAAGGACGCAGCCTTCGTGTCGTTGAAGTCATCATGGTGACTTCAATTGCTGAAAATATTTTGAGAGACCGGCATGAGTGTTGATGAAGACTTTTTTTTAAGGAAAAATGACAGAAGAAAGTATTTTGGCAACTTACCGAGGGACAGGACGGCTCAATTGACGACCTGCTAACCGAAAACCAGACAGGACGCTCGAAATCCAAATCGATCTTGAAGCGCTACTACACAGCTTTGCAGGCCTTGCTGATGGCTCGCTGCAAGTGATGAAGCTGTGTATCGCAACATCAAAGCCAGTCTCCAAGACAAGAGCGCATACTCCATGTTGACACGTCTTTCGCATTCCTCATGCACCAGTCTTTCCCCCCTTCAGTTGAATAGTTGTGGCTCTCTCTCTAGCGACACAAATAAACTCTCTACTCCCCGTCCCTCCAAGCCTGGACTCCCTTCCCCAGCGATCGAAAGGCACCCTCAAACCCGTCCATGACAACATCCAATTATGGCCTGGATGTGCCGTTGGAAGACGAGGGGTCCTCGCCCGAGACGACATCAAAGTCCTCATCGAGCTCGTCGTGCTCGACAAGCTCGAAATCGTCACCGGCCGGAGCAGTCTTGGGAGGTGAAGTGTCGGTGGCCTGCTTCTGGCCAGTGTGTGTGACTGATGGTGTGTGCGGAATGCCAGTGCCGACGGAGATCAGCTTGACCACGGATTTCTTGGAGGATACTCCTCGCAGTTTTGTAGGGAGCTTCTTTTCCCCGTCGACAGGAACGGCATCGACGAGTCCGGTGGTGCGAGCGGAGCGAGCAGACCCACGAGGTGCTCCTCCAGGGCTGGACATGGTCGGTGTGGTGGTGGGAGGCGAGGTGGTCAGGGCAGAGGGTGTAGCCCAGATTGAGTCGATCAGGCCGGAGGGCTTTGTAGATCTCCCAAAACGGGTGGTGGGCGCGTCGGAAGCGGCGATGCTGGCAGAAGTATTTGGCGTAGAGGACGCGGACTCATTTGACTGGCCGGCCTTGCGAGATCCGGTCTGCGAAGAGGGCGCCGGGAGCCAGAACGAGCTGACCTGGAGTCTCGTTAATCGAGGCCTTACAAAGAATGTATGAAATACACGTACGGTTGCCTCCTGGGCGTGCTGTCCCTCCGCGAAAGTCTTTTGACCACTTGCCATGATGTAGGCGAGGTCTGTGTGTGTTGAGTGTTTATAAAAAGGAGTACTTAATTCAAGTTGAGGTGTTGATGAGTGTCAAGAAAGGGAGTAAAGTAGTCGAGCTTGAGAAGGTTGTCGAATGTTGGTGAGTTGGGTGGTGTTGCACTCTTCCCGCAACTTGTCGCGACTTTTATGACCGTAAGGCAAGCGGACAAGCGCACGGACGTTTGTTTGTGAACTGCAGCTGATCAGCCAGCAAAGACCCCAACGGAACTTCACAGAATGGGGCGAAGCACGCTTCACTCTTTTTCGACAGTGAATGCTTTGGCAAAAAAGCACCAGGAGGCAATCTCCCAACCTATTGACGTCTTCAGCATTATCATTACTTGCAAGATAGAACGCACCTGTAACAAGAAAACAAGAGAGGAAAAGGCGTATGTGCCTACAAGCCTATGTAAAACTAAGTAGAATAGCCGAGCTAATTAACTGCTATGATTCGTTTGGGTCATCTGTATCTTTCTGTTCAATCCAAGTGAATCTAAAAGAAATGCACACAATCTCACTGGAGAAAGAAAAAAAAGGAAGGAGACGGGTACTCTTTCTTGTCCCATCTAAGAGATGAAGGTAGCCTCTGAGAATAGACGGCCCTCTTCCTCTTTGGTTTCGCCGTTGGCGTCGACCTTGATGGTCATTTTGGGGGAGTACTGCAGAACACGGTGGTTAGCAGGAATGTGCAACAATTCCGCTCTGCAAAATGACTTACCTGGTAAATGTACGGCTTAGTGCCCGAGGCGCCAGAAACGATGTTCTTGACGAACTTGGGCATCTCGCCCATGACATCGACACGGTCAGTTCGCTCTCCAAGGCTGCCAGACAGCACAGCGGATTCGGCACCGCTCTCCCACTTGAAAGTGACAACTTTTGGTTCGGGCCAGGCGTTGTCTGAATCAGGAGCGGTCTCGTCGTGAGAGACAGGAGGCATGGCACCGGCGAAGAGGATCTTGTCGTCGACGGCGATGCCGCCGACTGAGACGACAGTGCTGCCGTACGAGGGAGGTGTGATGTACTGCATGTGGATGGCGGAGTAGGACTCCGACTGGAAGTTGGCGAAACTCCAGCGAGCGGCTGTGAGAAGAAAGAGTTATGTCAGCTTGACTTGACGGCAATTTGACAAAAACGACAACACAAGAAAACTCACCAGCAAAGTGCGGCTTCATGCCCTGCAGAGCGTGGACGAACATTCCCCTGCCCTTGAAATCGACCGGACCCTTCTGCGTGACCAGCGAACCCTCAACCTGACATCTGGGCCAGAACAAGTGCTTCATGCGGCCCCAAGGCTTCTCAGGGTCGGTACCAAAGTTGGTGGTGCCATTCTTGCCCGCCGCGAAACCAGGCGCGGTCTGCGTGAAAGTGATGTCGACGATACAGCTCTTGTTCACACTGCTCTTGATCTTGTACGTCTTACCGTCCTCGGAGATTTCCATGGAGCACTCCTTGGAAGTGAAGTGCTGCTTGTCGTCGGAGAAGGTGAAGTTGTCGAGGTTGTCGGAGGCCCAGAGCTCGGTGGCATTGGTGACGGGGTCGATGATCTTCGCGTTGAATTGTGCGGTGGTGCGGATGCCGAGGACGTTGCTGAAGATGATCTGGACCAGGCCGCACTTACCGTTGTCGGCGGTCATGTAGAAGGTCTTGGTCTCGACGTTTGTCGAGTCCATGACCTCCCAGCGGAGGTCGTCCTTGGTGAGTTCGGTGAAGGGCACATCCTTGGTTTGCTGGGCGACGGATTGTATGGCTTCAGGGCCGTACTCGCGCTCGGTGATGCCGACGCTGGGGAGAGGGAGGTGTTAGTGAGGGAGGATGCAAGCAAAGTGAGGTGCACAAGGATGTCTTGGAGGGGTCTTGTTCGGCGGGGTGCCCAGTGCGAAGCAGAGGTCGCTCGGATGGTGCGCATGCGATGGAAGTGGGTGGTGGAAGTGAGACATACGCGTTCTTTGCCCAGTTAAACATGATTTGGGAGGTGGTGATAATCAGTAATATGAAGGGATGTTATTAGTTAATTCAAAAGGCGAGGAATCCAGCCGCCTGCCTGCATACTAACATCGGGGTCTGAGGAAAGAAGGATCGGTGACGCACATCCGCGCTCTGCACTGCCCGGGTCAAAAAGGAAGAGAAATATTGACCGCCATTAAGTGTCACATGCACAGATGCAACTGCGCAAATTTACGTTGATACATCTTAACAGCACGTGTGATACTTGATTGCACAATGGTCGCGAGATCAACTTTTCCTAAAATCATGTAGTTCGTGAGTACCTATCTACCCTACTACCGCTATTGCTAAGATCGAAACATGTTGATACGAAGGCATCAACCCCGGAAGCGCCTTGCTAAACAGAATAGTTGTCCTGTGAACCGTACTAATACATTACTGCGTTCCTTCATTTCTTCATTACCACCGCGACTTCACCAGAAAGAAAATTGATAGGGAAAGAATAGGACCAACACAGCGGGCAGCCCTAGACATCACGGCCATCCGTACTGCCCCCAATAGTTCACCCTAGGCGGCGGCGGATGTTGCGCTGCAGGTGCAAGTTGCACTCTTGGTGCCGCCGCCGCAACATTACCTGTCCTTTCGTCATGCTGCTGTCTCAAGAGCTCCAGATGAAGCAAATTACGCTGTACATTGGCTAGGTGAGCCGCATTCAGTTGGCCATTCGGTATTCCTGGAAAAGGTCGATCGTGAGGATTTTGGTTTGGAACGACTGCTGCAGGTCCTGCGCCCGCTGCCGGCTGAGGGTATTGAGCCCTCACTCGAAGCCCAAAACCACGATTGGCGTGTACTGGCCCTCTTTGGAAAAAAGGATCGTCAAAGGGGGCAAGCCCTGCCTGTTGTGCGACTTGATAAGGTGGAGGTGGTTGATTGTACTGCCCAAAGTATTCAAAGTCTTGGAAAAGGTCATTTAGGTCACCTTGTGCCCGAATTGGAGGATCTTGCTGGAGCGCAGGCTGTTGGTTTGGCGCAGGCTGTTGATTGGGTACTGGCTGCTGATTTGGTGCTGGCTGTTGCTTTGGGACTGGCTGTTGTTGGGCTGCTGCCTGCTGGTGTAATGCTGGCTGCAGCATGCGGTCGAGCAACCGCTCGTATCCAGCTGGGTAATGCTGCTGAACATTAAGACGCGCAGCTCTAACATCACCCACATCACCCACATCACCCACATCGTTCAGGCGTTGAGCAGCAGCCAGGAGGTCCATTGCTGGCGCAGGGCCGGGTTGCACCGGGTTGTCGAGAGCTCGCTGTGCTTCTCGATGCTGTATTCGTCCTTGCTGTCTCCTTTGTCGAGCATGTAGCGCAGCAGGCACCATGGGATCTCGAGCTAGCTCAAGAAGCATCCCACGTTGTTGTCGGTGGCGTGCCACGGGAACTTGATCTCTCGCTCTCTCGGCTCCCCTAGCGAAATTGCCAACATTGAGGAACGGATTCTCGTCGTCGTCAAAGTCAGCAAAGGCATCGTTGAAAAGATTGTTGCCCAAGAACATCCCTCCGCCCCAGCGGGCCGCTCCAATCCCACCTCCACCTCCTAGGCCTTCAGGACCTGCCTGACGAATCTGCCGTTCCGTGGCCTTCTTAACAGCATCGGACACTTTGATATCCAGATCTTCAGGCATGACATCAGGGTTACTAGCAATCACCTGAGCCGTGGCAGTCTCTTTGGCAGCTTGGACCTCACGCTCATGTCTCTCTTCCAAGTTGTCGTAAAGTGGGCACTTGCCACCTTGGCGAGCTCCGCCTCCAGGATTTTGGTCGAAGTGATCGTATCCCCTCAGGGTCTGGGAGCATACGTAACACTGTAAATTCTTGCAGCTCGGGCAGGTCATCTTGTTACAGCCATATTCCTTGATGAATTGCTTTTTGCACTTGTTGCAAGATCGAAGTAGGGCCGCAGTCATTGCTTCTTCGATCGTGTGACGGACGTTTGCTTTGTTGGCCTTTGCGTGCTCCTCACAACTGATCGGAACGTGGGTAGTAGATTTGCAGCGGCGGCAGCTGATTTGTTCGCAATCGGGGTTGGCGCAGCGGAATTCAAAGTTTTCCTCGATCGGAGGCATGATGGCCTTGTAGTCGCAGAACGGACATTCTTCTAGATTCTCCAGGCCAGCGTCACGGATGTCTTTTTCCTGTTGAAGATTTGCCAGTTTTCGCAAGAGATTCTCGTCATCAATAAGATTCAGCTGACGAGGCTCAAACCCGGCGCCGCAGCCAGCCGTACACAGGACGCGGCATCTAGCATCTCCGATCTCGGCTGCGATGTAGGTCTTGATGCAGGCAAAGCATGTGTAGTGCGGTATCTCGCCATGGCAGTGGATCTGTCGGTTCATGGGCAGGTCGTCGAAGCACGCCTGACACTCTGCAGTCCTGCCGCTGGCTATAGCGCGCCTCAGGTTAACATCTTCGGCCTGTCTCTTCCTCGCCTCGTCTAGGCGTAACGCAGCATCCGCTTGCACCCGCTTGCGTACAGCAGCCAGCTCCTCTAATAATTCAGGCCATTGAGAGCTGCGAGCGATGGTGTCTGCATTCGTATGACCTGCGGTTGCGCGGCCACGACGGACGAACATCGGATCGTCGTTGAGGCTGGCCAGACGAACGTAGGATGCAAACAGATGCTTCTCTTTGGCGAAGATCTCGCTGATGAAAGCATGTGTGACCGTCGGGAACTCCGCCTTGAGCATGGCACGGACAGCCGCACCCATGGGTGTTGACAAAGATCTTCGGTTAACGTTCTCCCACTGCTCAAAATTGTCGTCGACGCTATCTTCGCGCTTGCGCTTCAGGTTCTGAGGCTCCCTCTTGCGCCTAGGGTAGGTTGTGTCGGCGAGCAGCTTCTCGACCACGCGATCCAGAAGGGTTTCAGCAGACACCGCCACCTGAATATTCTCGAGGATTTGGACGTAAGTCTTTTCCGCATGCTCGGGGCAGATGTCTGGGAACAACTCGTAAACACGCGCTAGGCAGTCCTCCTGCGATATGGGTGGCTCGGCGTCTGGAGAGGGAGGTTGCTCGGCATCGCCCTCCTCTGCGTCAGTGGTAACCTCTTGATCATGTTCCGGGCCTTCTTCGAGGTAGCCAAAGTCATCAATGACCAAGGGCATGTTGGCAAGGTCACCCATGACCGGCAGTGCTGGATTGTTGCGTGGGACAAGTCCGGGGAAGAGGTCCGCGAAAATATTGTCGGCTGGTTCGTCGGCGGCGGCAAAAGGGATATAGTGTTCGTCCGGGTAGTCCGGAAGCTGCCTGTCATGTGGAGCAGCAGCAGCAGGCACAGGAGGCGGTGCTTCGTCCTCGGAGTCGCTCACAAGATCTATGATCTCTGGCGGTGGAGCCATGGCCGAGGTGAGAGCAAGAAGTGGAAGCAGAGCGTGGATGATGTGGTGACGAGAAAGATGTCGCAAGTGGTGGAAGACAAACAAAGTTGATGGGTATTAAGGCGTGCGTCACGCCACGCTGAGACCCGGTCGTAGCAATGCGATACGAAAGTGAAGAATGGCGTCAGGCGTCAGAGCGAGTGGCAGGACGAAGTAACTGGCGAGCTCGCGCAGCACGTGGGAAGTGGGTGTCTGGAACCGCGGCGGGGAGAATGGGGCCTGCAAGCGAGGGTGTGAATGGGAACGAGTGCCTAGATCAAAGGGAATGGCGTGCGGGCACCCGTCGAAAAGTCGCAAGCCAAGTGTGTGAGTGAGTGAGTGAGAGTAGAAGGTAGCAGACAGCTCGTGAAATTCAAGGTTCGAGGTTGATGGCAAGGCTTGAGCTTGCCGTGCCAGACTGCTCTTTCCACCGTGCAACGCCCACCCTTCGCGATCCCGCCGTCTCGGAGCTGCCGATGTGTTGAAGACAACGGCGGAGGCGGCCTGGGTCGGATCGGGGGTGTGCTTGAGGCGTGATGTAGGATCTTCGTTTGCCGGCGAGGGAAGAGTGAGAGGAGGAGGAGGAGCATGCAAGGTGCCGACAGGATTAGACCTCTTCACCTATATGTAAGTACCTATGACAGTCGACATTCAACAAGACAGCAAGCTCAGTCAGACAAAGTTCGTAGCATTTTCGCACAGTCGAAGGCATCTGTGCGCTAACCTAGAGGTATAGCAAGACTGGCCCGGAGTAGTGAGCTGTCGCTTTTGGCGTCTTGACGACTGAGACGCCTCCTCTGGCTCACCACCACCTCAGACGACGAGAAGGTCAGGATACAGCGCATGGAAGCTCCACCAAAATAAGCGCCTGCCTCGGCTCTCTCCCGTCCCGGCGCTTGCTTTAACTTGGAAAGTGGATATGGTCTGTCTCGTGCGCGTGAAATGCTCTCTTCTACGCCCACACGCCCTATGTCAATCTTCGTTCTGGCCTCTCGTACCTTTATTATTCCTTCGGTCGGCCTCCGCCGACGTACCTTATAAACTGATCTGGCCTCTACAGTAGTACTCAAGTTTCTCAAGATCTGTCATCAAGTCTGCCAAGCCTCCAATGTCTTCTTCTTCCTCCCTCCCGAGCGGTAACTCGCCCGATCTCCACCTCGTGGTGGCCTCACCCGAAGAGATTCTCGCCCAGCAGCATGCCAACAGCGACGAATGGCGCGGCGTCCTCTCGTTGCCAGCATATCTGCGACGGGAAGAGACCCTAGCAGAGCAAGATTTGACGAAAGATGGCGGGATCACGGTCTGGGCACTCGTGTACCAGCCGCCTGGTAGCAACGAGCAAGACCGACAAGTCGTCTGCGGTTGTGAAACTATCCGCAAGAGGGCCATCGTGGCTTCTAACGATACTGTAGAGTTTGTCACAGCTCACGGTGTTTGCAGTGTATTTTGTCCTCCGCAGTATCGAGGGAAGGGGTATGCTGGCAGGATGATTGTTGACTTGGGCGAGAAACTCAAGACGTGGCAGTCTAAGGGTCAACTCAATTTGTTCAGCGTGCTTTGGTCGGACATTGGCAAGGTATGTAAATGCTGTAACGATTGTTGCGACTCATCAATCGATTCTCATATACTCGTCTCTCACGAACTTTTGCTCATCGCCACATAGGACTTCTACGCCGCACGAGGCTGGCGCGCCTTCCCATCGTCCCACATCTCCCTGGACGCAACCCCCGACATTCCATCCGACCTCCCTTCCACTAAGCCCTTGACAGCAGCCGACCTCCCCTACTTGTGCGAAGCAGACGAGTATGCTCTCCTCTCACAAATCCCCAAAGCGCAGAAAACCACAGTAGCTCTCGTCCCCGACCTCGCCACTCTAGCCTGGCATCATGCGCGAGAAGAAATCGTGGCCGCCGAGCTCTTCTCCTCCAACCGCAAGCCCGAGATCAAAGGAGCGATCGTCGGAAGCGAATCAGGAAAGCAAGCCTGGTGTGTTTGGACGCGTGTGTGGACGAACCCGTCCGAGGAAGACCACAACACGCTTCACATCCTGCGGCTTGTGGTTGAGGACGGGCTGTTCGGGGAGGAGTCGAGTTCTGCTGGTTATGATTTCAGCCCTGCTACGGAGACTGGTGTTGCTGGGGTTCAGGGTTCAGAGGCTGTGGCTGCTGTTACGGCGCTGTTTGCTGCGGCAAGGAAGGAGGCGAGTGAGTGGGATATGGGGGTTGTGGAGTTCTGGAATCCGAACTCGGTTGCTTTGGCGGCGGCGAGGAGGCTTGATGCAGGTGCTAAGGTGCACGAGAGGGAGAAGGCGAGTATTAGTAGTTTGAGGTGGTATGGGGAGGGCAGTGGAGACGATGTGGAATGGGTCTGCAATGAGAAGTATGGGTGGTGTTAGAATTGCTCGATGTACTGCATCAGGTAGTTTGTACATTCGCACATAAACTTTGACGGGTACTGCAGTCGTGTATCTCTGTGGTGATCGAGGTGTTCAAAGGAAGCCCAACTTGGCGAGTAACTGAGATTGTGATCTGCAGATCGTTGTGTGAGCACCTTCTGAAGCTGCAAGTTTCACAAGAGTGCTATTCGAGATGCAGTAGAGGTATGTTTGAGACAGTGAGGGGCAAGCGTTACAAGAGATGTGACAAGCGGTTGTACAAGGGCAATTACATGTGCCGTGCCACAATTGAAGTTGACGTCTACTCCCACGGCAGATCGAATGTTTCAAACAGGTGGCTGCCGTACATATCTCGTGTAACGGGGAAGCAATTGTTCGAGGCCCGCCACGTAATGTAGTGAATATCATGCGATGGATGGATGCTGAGATATGCTGTACTTGTATTGTGTATGTATACCGGAACTCGGCGGGATATTATTCAAAAGACTTGTGTGTTTCTGTGGCTGAGCTCAGGGTTGCGTTACGTTGCTAGATCCTAAGGAAAGTCAGTTCATCGTACAGGAACGGCACAACGGCAAAGTCCCTTTCGACCGTCTGGGTACAGCATCATTGTTGCAGTGGTTAATCAATTGTACAGCATTTCACTGTGGTTCTTGTTGAGTGGTCTAGACTCGGTCGTCAGCACGCCACACTTCAATTCTCTCACTTACTCTTCTGTTTCTTTCACATGGGCATCGACAACGAATCCACATCGGCGGGGAACTAAACAGGTGGAGCCCAACTGCAGACAACAGACATTCCTGGCCCTGGCGCCCATGTGCAGGAGCAAGTGCCGTCTCAACCTCACTACTGCTACTTGACTTGGTAGTACTAACTTACTGTTACTACTACTGTACCTACTCTACCTCACTATACTACTATCAACTACTTGTCCTGCCCGCCCGGCTATCATCCGCCGGCTGTTTTCACTTACACCACCATACCTATCCCACCCATCTCCCGCATCCCACCCTCGAACCATCGCTCTCCCACCAAACTAGCCCACCACCGGAATTGCGGGGCCAACACGCTCCGCACTAGGCGTCAAGCAACATCCACATCAACAACAACGCGAACCAGCACTCACACCACCACCACCAGTCCGGATTCTCGTCCACCCTGTCACCTCCCGCCCCTTCGCGGGCGCTGACACCACCACCATGAGCCACAACGACGACAACGCCGTCCAGGAACTTATCCGCAAAATAGACCGCGAAAATGCCATCATCAACGCCGCCCGCCAGATGTCCCAGGCCACCAACAACCCGGCCGTCAGCTCGCGAGTCGAGTCCCAGATCCGTGAGGCTACTCGCAATATCAACTACTTCGAGCAGACTCTGCGCGACATCCAGACTCGCCAGATGGGTGGCGCCATGAGCAACTTGAGCGTGTCTGGCGGTGGCAGCGGACCCATGCCCCCTCAACACGGCGTGCCGCAGAACGGACAGAGCGGAAGAGGCATGAACAATCAGAGTGGCTACAACACACAGCAGGGAGACTATGGTGCTCCAGGCCCTGGCGGATACAGCGGAGGCGCTGGAAATGGCATGATGCCTCCTAGGGCGCCCTATGCACCTCCTGGACCTGAAGAGAGGTCGCCGAGAGGGCGCCCTAACTACAGCAAACTTGGTAAGCAAAATATTGAAATGACCTACAATACCTCATGCTGACTTGCACCTTCCAGATCTAATCAAGGCCGACACACAACACCTCGGCCCTCGGATCCAGCTCATGTTGTCGCAGCTCGAGTTCAAGCTCAGTGTAGAAAAACAGTACAAGGACGGTATCGAGAAGATGGTCAAGCTCTACCAAATGGCGGGCGACCGGAGAAGCAGGGCAGACGCCGAGGGCAAGCGGGTGGAGAGCAACCAGAAGATACAGCTGCTCAAACTTGCCCTACGCCGCTACGAGGACCTGCACGTCGTGGATAGCGAGCCCGAAGCTGCCGACGACGATAGCACCGACATGCCCACCCAGCGAAAATCGATCAGTGGCCAGATCTCCGTCCGAATCAATGCAGTTGCCGACGTCGACCACGCCTCTACGGGTAGATTCCAACGTGGACCGGAGACTTTCGTCATCATGAAGGTGGAAGATATTTTCAAGGGCAGGACGAAGGCCACTCGCAACGACCGATGGCCGGATGAGGTTCACGACTTTGACGTTGACAAGGCGAACGAGATCGAATTTGTCGTGTACGATAAATCAGGCGACAACGCTGTGCCTATAGGACTTCTTTGGATCCGACTGCAAGATTTGGTGGACGAGCTCAGACGAAAGAGGGTCGAGACCGAGTTCCAGCAAGCAGGATGGACCACTGCCGATAAGATGGCCGACGGTGGGCCCAAGCCTGATATCCAGTTCCAGCCACCACCTGGGTCTCAGGGCGGCCATGGAGGCAACACGCCGGCGTCGAGTGGCGCTGCTCCTGGTGCTGGAATGCAGCCACAGACTGGTCCTGTCTTTGTTGACGCTTGGTTCACTCTGGAGCCCGTAGGTCGCATTCAACTCACAATCAGCTTCACGAGGCAAGCGCACGCGAAGAGCAACTTCGATGCTGGTCTTGGGCGCAAAGGTGCCGTGCGCCAGAAGAAGGAAGATGTTGTCGAGCAGTACGGCCACAAATTCTCGGTGCAGACGTTCTACAATATCATGCGCTGTGCGTACTGTGGAGACTTCCTCAAGTACACAGCTGGCATGCAGTGCGCGGACTGCAAGTATACCTGCCACAAGAACTGTTTCTCGAAAGTCGTCACAAAGTGCATCAGCAAGTCGAACGCCGAAACGGACCCGGACGAGGAGAAGATCAACCATCGCATTCCCCATCGCTTCGATGCTTTCAACAACATGGGCGCCAACTGGTGCTGCCACTGCGGCTACATGCTTCCATTGGGCAGGAGCAAGGCAAGACGCTGCAACGAGTGCAAGCTTACTTGCCATTCAGGCTGTGTGCATCTCGTTCCTGACTTCTGCGGTATGAGCATGGAGAACGCCAACCAGATTCTGGCAGAATTGAAGGGCATGAAGGGCAGGATGATGAACAACAGCGCCAGACTTAGGCCGCAAGCAACACCCAGTACCAGCACCAGACCTACTCCTCCACAACAATCTCAGAGTTTCGCACCGGCACCGAATCATCAAGAAAAGCTGCAAGCGGAGGATCGCAATCAAGAAAGACCTTTCTCTTATGGTAGTGGCAAGGATCGCAACTCGGAGCAGTACGAGCAACCTCCTCGCACAAGCTCATACGGCCCTCCTAGCGGCACTTCGCTAGATGCGGCGAAGGCCTCCATGTCCGCTGGAAGCGTGCCTTCTTCTCCTGAGATGCAACAGCAGACTCGACCACCTCCAGCTGCAAGAGTACAGTCTTCGCAGTCAGCCGCTGCGGCGGCTGCAGCTTCTGCTGCCCTCTCTGGAAAACGCACTTCTGCCGCACACGAACAGCGCGACAACCGTGCCAGCTACGGTCGCATGTCTCCTGCCGATTACCAGCAGAACCAGCGCACGTCCGGTCCGTCGTACGCGGACGGCTACAAGGAGAGCAAGCAAATGCCTACTTCTCAACCCCAGCAACCGACTTACGATCCCTCAGCATACGCTGCTGTCAGCGGATATCCCCAATACCCGCAAGGACAACAGCAACAGCCGCCCGCCAAGTCTCCCTACCAGCAACAAGTTCCGCCGCCACCTCAAGTTCAAGCACCTCCCCAACACCAGTCTCCCGTACAGCAACAGATCCAACAAGCACCATCCTCAGTAACCATGCCGATCGTTGAGAAGCGCGTCGCCGCGCCTCCAGCGAACACACAAGGCACTGGTAAACGTATTGGTCTGGATCACTTCAACTTCCTTGCTGTGCTTGGTAAGGGTAACTTCGGTAAGGTCATGCTGGCAGAGACTAAGACTGCAAAGTCACTGTACGCCATCAAGGTTCTTAAGAAAGAATTTATTATCGAGAACGACGAAGTGGAGTCGACTCGATCAGAGAAGCGGGTCTTCCTCATCGCCAACAAAGAGAAGCATCCTTTCTTGACAAACCTGCACGCCTGTTTCCAGACCGAGACTCGCGTTTACTTTGTCATGGAATACGTTTCGGGTGGTGATCTGATGTTGCACATTCAACGCGGCCAGTTCGGTACCAAGCGCGCACAGTTCTACGCCGCCGAGGTCTGTCTCGCCCTGAAGTACTTCCACGAGAACGGTGTCATCTATCGCGATCTGAAACTCGACAACATCCTGCTCACACTCGACGGTCACATCAAGATCGCTGATTACGGTCTTTGCAAGGAGGACATGTGGTACGGCAGCACAACCGGCACTTTCTGTGGCACGCCCGAGTTTATGGCGCCTGAGATCCTGCTCGACAAGAAATACGGCCGTGCCGTCGACTGGTGGGCTTTCGGTGTACTGATCTATCAAATGCTGCTTCAGCAATCGCCCTTCCGTGGCGAAGACGAGGACGAGATCTACGACGCCATTCTAGCCGACGAACCTTTGTACCCCATCCACATGCCACGCGACAGTGTCTCGATCCTGCAGAAGCTGCTCACACGCGAGCCGGAACTCCGATTGGGCAGCGGCCCCACCGATGCGCAGGAGATCATGAGCCACGCGTTCTTCAGAGGTGTTGACTGGGACGACGTCTATCACAAGCGGGTGCCGGCGCCTTTCATGCCTACGATCAAGAACAGGGCCGACACGAGCAATTTCGACAGCGAGTTCACCAGTGTCACACCTGTGTTGACGCCTGTGCAGTCTGGTGAGTTTTGTCTAGATTTGAGTTACGTTGTTTTGATCTTTTGCTAACTTTCTTTTCCAACAGTACTTTCTCAGGCTATGCAAGAAGAGTTCAGAGGCTTCTCTTACTCGGCCGACTTTGTTTGAGAGCCTAACGAGTGAATGAGGAAGATGGTATAACGCAAAGGGAACGGTGGCTCTCGAGGCAATTGTGCTCGGTTCGCCATGGCGGACTCGCATGCAGTCTCGCTAGGGATGGACGGCGGCACTTTGGGGAGCTTAGGCATTTATGGAAGTGGTTAGACACACGTCGAGGTTAGAGAAGAGGGTGGTGATGGATGTGATAGTCGTGGTCGCTCTGGGAGAAAAGCCGCGGGCCAGGAGTGCCGTAGCGAGCATTATTATACATGTCGCTTACTAATACCCATTAACGATCTTTTCAATGGTAGTGCATTGCAGCGATCCTTGATTGGTGAATGGGGGAACGATCTTGGATAAAAGTATTGACTTTCGATATCGTATCAGCAGCGTTTTGCTTCGAAAGATTTATTGACCAGGACTGATATGCTGCTGTTTTATCCACTGCCGCCTTCGGTTGGAATGCCCTAAGCCATCGCTTCCTGTGTAAGCCTCGAGGATAGGCAACCGACGGGCTTAGAATTTTCCATTGTCTAGGCCAATCCTCTATCAGCATTCCTGCGAGGGAATAATATCGCCACGCGACCAATTCGTATTATTTGCTCTGTCGTCGCAGATAACAATCGAGGGATGCAGAAGGCCAAGGCCACGGCGCTCTTGGCCTGCCAACCCAATGAGGAAGGAGGGCGTACAATGTTCACCTGCCCTGGTATGCACTGTCCCGCAGTATTGTTTGCGTGCAACAATACAAGATGCGCCATTCCCTCGGATACAAGACCTGCAGGTGCTTGCATTTTTACATCCGTTGAAATTGCAGTTTGATCACTTCTCATACAGCATCAGCATCTACATCATGAAGGTCTCTCCTTTCCTCGGTTTGCTTCCTACAGCTGCCCTTGCATCTCAGCTGTCGAGTGTTGCTTTCTTCGCAAAGGAAAAGGCTCAACTCTTGGACTTCGTCTCGCTGAACAATGACATTGATTATGGCTGCCATCCGGTGGTCATGCCTGCCGAAGGCGAGCACAAACTCCACGCTTTGCTGTCCGACGAACAATTGGACCACTTCAAGCGGAACTTGGACACTGCCACCATGAGGGTCGAGGCTCTGGACCACATCAACAAGCGTCAAGCCGCGACCGCACCAATCGGAAAGGGTGATCGCTTCAAGGGCGGTAAAGTCGCTCCTCGCGGCTTGGGCTCCAGAAAACCGGACGAGTACACACAATTCGAAACTGCAGGCATCCTTAACGTCGACGAAGTCTACTCGGCGATGAAAGGTCTCGAGAAGGAGTACGGCATGCAGCTGTTTGAGGCACCTCACAAGACGTATGAGGGCAACACTGTTATTGGCGGCGTTGCCAACAAGGCCCAGAAGATTCGGAACGACAAGCAATACATTTACTTCACTTCCGGCATCCACGCTCGCGAACGTGGTGGTCCTGACAACCTGATCTACTTCATCTCTGATCTGCTCTGGGCCAACAAACACCGCAAGGGCCTTACTTATGGTGACAAGAGCTACACCAACACGCAGGTTAAGAAGGCGCTGGCCAGTGGAGTAATTTTTATTCCCTTGGTAAATATCGACGGGACTCTTTGGGATCAGGCAAACAGCAACCTTTGGCGCAAGAACCGCAACCCAGAAAGCGCCATCCCCGGCCAAAACCTCAGCATCGGCGTCGACCTGAACCGCAACTTCGACTTCCTCTGGAACTACACCCAGTACTTCGACCCCTCCGTCTCGCCCGCCTCCTCCAACCCAACCTCGCAAGCCTTCTACGGCACAGGCCCCTTCTCCGAGCCCGAAACCCAAAACATGGCCTGGGTCTACGACATGTTCCCCAACATCAAGTACTTCATCGACGTGCACTCCGCGGCAGGCACCCTGCTGTACTCCTGGGGCGACGACGTCAACCAGAGCGAGGACCCGGAGCAGAACCTCTTCAACCCCGAGTACGACGGGGTACGCGGGATTGTCAACGATACTCTATACCGCGAGTACATCCAGGCCGACGACTGGGAGAACATCGTGTTGCAGGCTAATCTTACCACTGCTGCTATGGGGGCCGTCGGCGGTAGGGAGTACGTTCCTCAGCAGGCGGTGGGCCTTTACCCTACCAGCGGCGCTTCGGATGATTGGGCTTCCAGCCGCTGGCACGGCGACAAGAGTCTCAACAAGGTGTATGGCTACACGCTGGAGTTCGGGTACCCGACTAACTTCTACCCGACTGCGGAGGAGTATGTGGCGAATATCTTGGACACGAACGCGGGTTTCATGGAGTTTATTTTGGCGGCGAATGAGATTGGGTTGAAGAACTGAGGGAGAGGTTCGATCTCTTTTCTGAGTATTGGAGGGTTGAGGTCGGCAGACGGACGACTTTTCTATTTGATCGATCGTCTAGCTGTGTAGAACAAGATAGCCGTAGGTCAGCCATTCAACGCCCGACCACGAGTCCTACCATCATCTATATCTCCCCAACACCGTCTAAAGCGACGGCGGGTTCTCCGTGAAGAAGTCATCGCCATCGTCAGGCCCGGCGCAAAGCCGACTAACCAAAGCGTCCAGCGCCATCCAGGCGTAATTATCAGCGTTGATCTCGGTCACAGCCGGGTTGAAGAAATTCCCCTGCGACGCATCAATAAGAGCGTGTGCACGCTGGGGGTCGTACGCCCGCTCCCCATCGTCCATCGTAACGTCCTTGATCTCGCCTCCGTCCACGAGGTCCCCGACGCTCGAGTAGTGCGTCATTTCGTGCAAGACGACGCGCGAAAAGGTGTCCATCTTCTCGCTGGGGTAGGCGTCTAGGGCGGCGCAGTCCGAGATGACTTCGTCGAAGCTTTTGGACGAGTAGGCTGTTTCGCAGAAGTGGGTTTTCTCGAGCCCGTCGGTGTCGGGGTCGTCTTCGTCGCCGTCGTAGGTTGTGTAGGCTAGTGTGCCTTCGTCCTCGCAGGTAGGGCTACCCATGAACTCTGGGTCGCCGAAGTCTTTGGGGAGGACTTCTTGTTAGGGTGTTGTTCTGTAACCTTGGAGAGAGAACCAAATCATAATTGGGGAGGGTTGAACTTACCAACATTGTCGACGATAAAAGTCTCTGTGATCTCCCCGACCGGATCGCCACTCCATTCTGGCCTGAGCAATTTCAATACGGCCGTCACGCTCTCTTGGACATCACTCCAATCGTCTTCGTCATCGGTTACGGGGAAGAATCGCTTGTAAGACGGGGAGATGTTTTCGGCGGCGTACTTGCCGTTGGAGGCGAGTCCTCTGATTTCTCCGGAGCACATGAGACCGTGCAGCTGTTCTAGACGGGCTTTGTCGGTTTCATTTTCGGGGTCGAAGTTGAGGTATTTCCATTCGTGCTTGCAGGGTTCGGCGAGAGGATAGCTTGATGGCTGTGGGAGGTCCCGGCGGGTTAGGCGAGTGGGTTTGTTGACGATTGGACTGGCGGAGGTTATTGCTACTACCAAACCGAGCGGTAAGATCTTGGAGAAGAGCATATTTGTGGATAGACTCGATGATGTGCTTCCAATCTGGGGGTGGTCAAAATGTAAGTCTGCGGTCGATCTTTAGATCTTAGCAGAAAAGGGCGAGAAGATGACAAGTCCTACGATATTTGTGCTTGCAGACGAAGTTGTTGTTCTGTCACGAACGAGAACTAGGTACCAGTATCTTTATAGTAGTCGTTTCCTCGACGTGTCGACGATAATAGATCGACGAAGCTCAAGGCCTTCAGCTCGTTATGTTGGATGCATGGTGGCTATGCCTATGTCTGCTTTGGGATCCTCTGATATGTTGGAGTTCCGTGTCAAACATCCCATGGCAGCAAAGGATCATTGCAGTCCCAAGCGAACCGAGCTCGGCATAGACAGTGTCGATTTCGTCGAGATCCTTTATTGAATAGTCACCGCCGAGGAACGAAGTCTGAGCGAAGCTGTCAAAGTCCGCGACATCCTCTTACCGAATGTTTCCCTCGATCTCGAGCTTGACAGCCTCGTGTTGGTGTCCTGTGCAGCCAACGAAGGGCCATCATGTCGCTCGACATGGTAATAATCACATTGGCAGCTGAACCTGCGCCACATCCTTTGAGGACAACGAATTCCTAGGCACTCTTGATCGAAGATGAATTGTCATGACCGTGTTACCGGTGACGTGGTGACCTGAGGCGAATAAATAGTAAACAGGAGTGATGGGAGCAGATCATCCTTGGATGTGACCAGAAGGTAGAGTGGAAACCAGGCGGTGCCTTGGCTTGGCCAATCAGCGCATTCGAATCGACTTCCGCCAGCTGAACAACTTGAAGGAATGCATGTATGCACAACGGGCTGAGCAGACGGCACAGGAATAGTGGTTCGAACAGGTACCTTGCAGGCGTATTGCATGATACCAATCAGCGCATTTGAACCGACATCCACCAACAAATCGAGTGACCATGCATAGCGGGCTGAGCAGACGGCATAGGAACGGACAGAGGCGCCAGGCACACATCCGTTGGCGATATCCCGTGCTGCCTGGACGACCTGTTCGAAGACTCGAAAGCAGTACCACTATTCGTCCAGGCTTATGTGGCACAAGACCGGTCAAGAAAGCAGTGCAAGACCGGTCAACATTCACAGCCTTGGACACGCAACAGAGGACCAGATATAAGATGCGGACTTCGACCACCACATACCTGAGCGGTCAACAGCACATACAGTCCATCATCTCAATCACCTACCATCAATCATCCCATTTTCCGGCCGCTATCATGCACTTCAACGCCCCATCCATCATCTCCGCCCTCCTCTTCGCTCTCCATCCTTCCCTCACCATCGCAGCTCCAGGTGCTGTGCCTGGCGAGCTCGTTGCCCGCAGCTCCACGTGTGCGCTGGGAGGCAAGCACATCGGCGACTCTTGCTCTAAAGCGTACGCGAAAGATCAGTTTTACGCTTGCGGAAACCATCGCGTCGTGCGTCTTCTCCTGCCTCTTTCCAGCCATTTATGCTTGGGCACACATGTGATGATTCCGCTAACTATTTGGGCATTTCTCTTTGAACAGCTTCAGTGCAATACTTCGACCCTGAAATGGGTGAACAACTACGGTTGTGCGCCTGGATACCACTGTGACAGGTGCTATTGTATCGAAGATTAGAGGAAGAGAGGCGTACGATGTCAATTTGGGAAGATGGGATATACTCGCCTCGGGGTGGTGTGAGGGAACTCGATGTATGCCAAGTCACTCCTTGTGTAGTTTGAAACCACAAGAGTCTTTTCGTCTGCCGACGAAGTCGTTGCTCTTGGCCTTGACGGCGGATGAGGGTAGGCTTGACCAATTATGGAGAAAGTCATCCAAGCAATTTATCCTTTTCAACTTTTGTGCAGCAGAGCTGCTGGATGTAGGAGCGTATATCGATGTCAAGATAAAAGTGAGGTGCCTTTGGAGTTGAGTCTAATGCCTGGAGGTTGTTTATTAGTAGGAAGTGTGTCATCTCCCAGACTTCACTTTCACTTACCAAAAAGCTTGGCACTTAGTGCGTGACCTCTCATACGCTGTTAAGCGAGAGTTTCATTCACTCACAACTGTTTCCGACTATTCCCGAGAAAGTTAGCCGCTCTATAGATGTGAACGCAAAGTCGCGCCGCTCTTTGCTTTGTTCACACCCACCACTGCACGCTTGCTAAACAACAACTTGTCCTGCTCTTCGAACGTTCGCTAACGCCAAACCTTAAACGCCAACCATCAAACGACAAATCATCCCTGGTACCACTTCATACTTTGTTCGATACTCGCCGACCGTTGTAACCCTACGGAATAACATGTAAGCATCTTGTTTTTGTCCCTCGATGTTGCAGTCGACTAATAGTCAATTGTAGCTCTTTCATTCTTCAGATTGAGCCACGACGCAATGGCTTCCAAGTCCAAGTCGATCGAGGTTGGCACCAAAACATCCGAGACCGCCAGTGTCTCCAAGGGTGCGTCCGATGGAGCCACACAGTCCGCTCCCATCGACTCCGGCAATGATAACGTAGTCTCGAAATCAGTATGCGCGCACGCAGACGCCGCTGCGACAGTTAACCTTACGTCGTCTCCCTCCACCCTTCCCTTGCCTCCTACCACGACTCAGACTATCGCCCCAGCCACCAGCGATGCTAGGCGCTTGGAGGTCGACAATCTCGCTCTACGTTTCGACTCCGTCGATTCCGCTCTCGGCGACGGACTCATCGGCCGCGAGTCGCTGAACATCAAGGATGATGACTTTGAGCACGAGAATAGTGGCAATCAAGGCAAAAGATCCTAGCCATCTCGAGAGGTGCTGCTGGTTCCTCTTTGACGCCATCATCAAGGCCCACGAGCTTGGGGTCCTCATTATGCCCGCCAACAACTGGTCTCCCTCAAAGCTCACGTGCTCGGCGCGCTTGGCCGCCACAGTCGCCATCATCGAGAAGTACGCGCCAGTGCGTCTCGACATTCTTCGGTTGTGGCACATCGAGGAGGTCGCTGCCAATCCCGACGCTTTCGTCAAGAGGAAGCTGATCAATTGCTGGAACAACTCAATCCGCGCTCAGAAAAACAAGACCAAGAAGACCGCTGTGCAAGAGACCGGCAATGGAGAAGAGGCACAGTCGTCCGCAGACGTCGAGGAGGGCCGTGATTCGCGCGTGGCTTCACCATCGCAGCCACCAGGTGAAGATAACAACACCGTCGATGGCACCAGCAACGGCGACAAAAAGGGGATGAGGAAGGGGAAGGGGAATGCCAGGACCAAGCGCGCTCGCTCTGCCTCTCTTGAGCCGGGTGACACCGAGGCCAACAAGAAGGCGAAGGCCAAGCGCGCTCGCTCTACCTCTCCTGAGTCGCGTGACACCGAAACCAGCAAGAAACCTACCACCACACGCAGACGTCCCACTGGCAAAAAGACACCAGTTGCCGTTGCAACCAAGGGTTGCAGCAGTGGCAGAACCGCGATTGCTGGTGCCGAGCCTGAGACCGCCTGAGCTTCGACGTTGGCCACCTCCATGCAGTCTCTGATAGGAGCTTCGGCAGCGTTCTTGTGAGCAGCTGAGATGCAAGGCCGCCTGGATCACGAACTGTGTCTGATGTTTTGCGCGTGGTGTTGCTCGGAATGTGCAGCGGAGCCAGTGCCCATGAAACGATGCACGGCACTGGAAGTCGACTAGGTACCTAGTCTCCCAGCACACCTTCCACCTTCTTTTTAATCGTCGACAAGGAATTCCGAGAGAGCTTTCTTTTTCCCTTGAGTCGAGTCGAGTCTCAAGTATTTGGGTTGTTGTTTTCTTTTCGGGTTTTCTTTCTCTTGGTTTGCTCGTCTCTCGTTGTGCCGTTACACGGCGAGGAACATCACCACAACAGACGAGAACAGAGCGCTCGGTTTAGGGGTCTGTGACATGCGTTTCGTCTGGGATGATGCAGAATGTTGGATGACGGGAAGATTGACGCAGTTGTGGTTAGAATCGGAAAAGTAGCCAGGTAGCTGGCAATTTACGCCGAGTTGCTATGGGATCAGCGGACGAGATTATAATGAATGCAAAGCCTGCGATTGTCGGCCACATCATACTTGACAAATGCCTTCGAATTGTGCTCCGATGAGTTAAGGCTGCTCGGCTGCCTGTGTCCATTAGCGTGGTCAAACATGGCGGTAGAGATGATAGTCTAGTCCGTGTATTAATGGTGTATGGAGGTATTTGTTTACAATGGTAATGTACATTTATCTTACATGTTACTGGGTTACGATGACGGCACACCCAAGCTGATCCAGTCGCAGCCTGACCTTGCGCACATCGAGCTTGTCGTAGCAGACAAGTGATGGGGTGGCTTTCGTGCGTTATTTGCAGATGGTTTTCGATGCCTTTGCGGCGAGAGTGGCGTGCTGGGGACCATAAGCAGGTTGCGGTTCAGGCAGCATTCTCTTCCTAGAGAACGACTGCCAGGTGAACAAGATCTCTCTCGCACAAGTCTTGGTCTATTGTTCGGGATTGCGTTGCGCCTGGTCACAAGAGTGTTCCAAGCAGTGCGTTGCTGGCCAAACGGACCAAGGTGCAGGTGAATGTGTCTTAGGACCAAGACGGTGTTACCGCAAGATCTTCCATGCATCCGGTCGGTGAATGAAGCCACGTCGTTCACCAGCAGTTCGGATGGGTCTTTGCGACTTAGAACGCTGTGTCGCTTTGACACAGAGTCAACCAGTTGCCTAGGGACGATAGATCATGGTTTCGGGCGCAGCATCCCTCAAGGCGCTCTCCGTGGGCGACGCAGCAATACGTGCATCCTCGACTTCCTTGTCCTTTGCCTTCTGTGCTCGGTTCATTATACCCGTCCACAGCTTCTCCAAGTCAACCTCGGCCCTCTTTTCCTCTGTCAACATCTGAACAACGATGTTCGAGCCAGTGGTGTGGGCTCCAAATCCGACCATACCCTCGGCACGTTGAAGCTTGCTCTGCTCCTCAGGCAACTCTCCGCCCTCAACCCTGCCAACATTGACACACACCCAGCCCGTCCTGATGCCGTCATCCAGATCTCCACGACCCGTTGCTGAAGATCCGACTGCGCTCATCAACCGTGCCCTCTTGACCTTCCTCCGAATCTTCAACTTCAACTCATTCCGTCCCAGCAATCCGTCCGCGTATGGCTTCATCTTGTACTCCGTCCTGAGCCATCGGCAAAGCCTGTCCGCGCTCACGTGCAAATGTTTCTCCGAGCGTGCAGTGCCAATAATCATGAGCAAGTTGGATCCGAGAGCTGGCGGAGGGTCTAGCTGTCTCAAGTCGATCAGCGTAAGGTTGTCCATTCCAAGCTCGACCGACACATGTTGTAGTATTGGCTGCAGTAATTCTGGCGCATAGTCTGGGAGATCCGGAAGTCGTTGTCGGTGTGCCATCGGGCTTTCCTCTAGCTGATCCTGCGGTTGTGCTTGTAGGTACCAAGGGACATGTGACTCTGTGGCGGTGTCTTGTGATTCCAGATGTGAAGTCTCCTCGGTCGTGAGCTCATCTTGCTTCGGCAATATCTCCTGTTGTTCGATTGCTGCTGCCTCGAATGCGTCTCTTGTGGCCTCCACATGGTCGTTGATACTGTTCAGGCTATGCTCTTCTTTCAATTGAAACCTTTCCCGCGCCTCATTGAGGTTCCTCGCAGGCCTGGCGAAGGTTCGCCTCTGAAGAGTGGGCTGCGCAGCGCCACCCATGCTGGTGATGAATGATCGCAGAACCCATGAGCGACAATTCTGGCATGCCAGCCCTCTGGTCGCCGTATTAACGAGAGCCATGATGTTTATCCAAGGAGATGTAGATTGTCAAGGGTCGTCACTGTTCCCGTCGTTGAGCATCGCCGACGCCAAGTCTCGAACTTCCCAATGGAGGTGAGCGTTGCTTTCGCCGCAGCAGCACCGCCGACGCTCTCATACGAACTCCTGCCAGCCGATCATACTCGCAAGGCAAGACTCTCGCGGACCCTGGTCTTCAATAACAATGAGTGCCTCACGCTCATACCAGTGCCTCTCATGCCGCTTCAAGGATCTCTCCGTCGCCGCACCCAAAATCGCCCGCCGACAATTCCACGCATCGACCTCCAAGCCGGCGCGCAAATCTGCCTTTCCCAATGTCAGGGCTGATCAGCTGGGTCTGACCGAGCCCGCTGTCGAACACTCACATGCGCGTGTACGCCCTTACACGGAGCGGGAGAAGAAGCTGCTCGCCATGAAATACACACCGGACCAGATGGAGGCAATCGAGGTCGGCGAGGCCTCGATCGGAGACGAGGACTTGCGGATTCAAGGAAGACCCAGGACGGACCCCATGCGCATCAGCTACTTCGATGATTTCAGCAAGGTGCGACCGGTGGTTGACTTCCCGGCAGAGGGCGCACAGGAGGAGGACGTTGAGACTCTCTTGAAGTCAGGCCCTCAGATTGCACCCACATCGAATGCACGTCCGTCCAGACAACAGATCGCGGAAGATATGGATCCTCGAATTCTCCGACTCAGTCAGCAAACGGGCATGACACCCGAACAAATCCGCCGCCTGCGAGTAAAGAACTTGGTGAACCACCGCGTTGTCAACCAGACTCGTCTCGGAAAGATCCAGAGCATGTACTACTTGACGATTGCTGGAAACGAGAACGGCATGATCGGTATTGGAGAAGGAAAGGCGATCGAAAACGAGGACGCCAGCAAGCAGGCAATGATGAACGCTATCAGGAACATGAGGCCCGTGCCGCGGTACGAGGACCGCACAATCTATGGCGATGTGGAGGCAAAGGTCGGCGCGAGTGTGGTGCAGCTCTCTGCGCGATCACCAGGTAAGTTTCACGTTTACCGAACGAAGTCGAATGCATTCTGACAGTTCCATCAGGTTTCGGCAACCGCTGCCAGCACCTTATTTTCGAGCTCGCACGTGCGGCTGGTATCTCAGACCTGTCTGCTCGCACACCACGCTCAAGAAACAAGATGAACGTCGTCAAGGCAGCTTTCGAGGCAATGATGTCGCAGCGCCTGCCCGAGGAAGTCGCTAGGGCACGCGGCAAGAAGATGGTAGACGTTAGGAAAGTGTACTACGGAGGCAAGGTTTACTGATCGATGGAGTAAGCATTTGTAATTTATGTAAATTTAGCGATGTCAGCAATGTGCCTGATGAATACAGGCTGTCTGCAGCACAGTTGTGGCATGGTATGGTCTTCTCGGTTACGACGTTTGCGGTAACCCAGTGACTGCTCAATTGGCGGCTACAAGTAAGTCATCATAGGATGCGTTACTTTCACAGAACAAGCTCGCGGATACGCAGTTCGAGTCAAAAGCAAAGTTCACGATCAGGAAAGTTGCTTGCCAGACAGAATGGCGAATCAAGTGGTCATCGAGGAGCCTTCTAGAGCAATGTCTTACCTCATGCATGTACGTCGAAAAGTCAAGCATCTGAATGTCAGGTCAAATCACAATCTTGAGAAGAGCGCATTTGATTAGCCAAATAATTCATTGCATCTCGGTAAAATCCTTGGAAGACCAACCTTGTCGTGCGCGCAGACATCCTGCTCGTCACGCGATCTCCTCGGCGTCATTGCGCCTCCCATAAACGCCTGTCGTGTTCACATCAAGCCACTGAAAATTTGCTCGGCCAAAGCGGCGTGCCATCCATCTGCGAAGCAGCTTCGCCAGAATGATGTCGGTAGGGCCGTAGTGATCGTAGCCAGCAGCTCTAGCTCAGTAGCGGTAGCGCGTAGAGTAGTCCTTCGGGCTCACAACCAAACCACGCCCCTTCTTGGCGCCCTTGTAAATTGTTTCGATAATATCAATAAGTTCCTGCTTGTCCTCCAGCACCCAGTTCAGCTTATTGTTGTTGCCTGTCCCGAAATCGCACATCATGTGCTTGTTGCGGAAGAAGAACATCATGGTGACCGTGTCGTACAGCTCGTACATTTGCTTGAAATCCGGCACCTGGTCCAGGTCGCACACGTAGATGACGGCGAAGTTCTTGACCCGGTCGGCGATTTTGTAGAGCACTTCGTCCTGGCGCATGCAGTCTGGGTCCCAGTCGCGCCCGAAGCGGATGACGACGAGGCGGTCTTCTTCTGACATGATGGCTTGGTCGACGTGCCAGCCGGTGACGAGGTGGGGGATTACAACGGAGCCCATGGTGCTGGTTGTTCTTGGTGCTGTGGTGGGCGATGCTGGTCTGAGAGGTGCTCGTGGGGTAGTTGCGGCGCGGCAGTCGACTTGGTGCAGCAGTCTTTATCGAGTGACTCTTTCGTGGATTTGGTTATGATGGCTAGCGCAAAAAATATGTCGCTGATCTTGAATATGTTGTGTTTGAAGTCGAGCCTTGGAAGCGGGAAGCAAGAGCTACACAACCCTAACCCTGAATAACCTCACTTGACAACCACTACAAACCATCGATTCCCACGGCTAGCACTACAGTAAGTGTGGTCGATCCACAAGGGTCTTGCTTCTCGCGCGGAGGCTGGATAATGCATGATTGTAACGACGTAGCACATCAGAAGCACACACAAGTTTTCCAACACCGGAGGTATGGAGACTACATTAGACGAAAGTCCGAGAGCATAAAATTACCGTGTACCCATCGACGAATCCTGAGAAGACCCAGACATCCAACTACAAGCTCGCCTCATTTATAGCCTCCTCACTCTACGTGCGACTTGTTGTTGATGTAGCCATTGAACATAGGCATCTCATCACTGCTCGGAACATCATTTAACGACGCCGTGGCAACGAACGAACAATTCCGGATCGCTTCAAAAGTGCGTGAAAGATGTGCACCTCCCGCGATTGAGCCATTGTATTGTCTCTGGGCATTAGAGTGAGAATAAGTATCTTGGACTGTGAGAGCGGTATTCTTGAGTTCAAAGAAGGGATGCGCCAACATTCTGGTAAAGTGGGTCATTCCAATCATTTACCGCTTGTGCCACTCTGGACCTGCCACATGCGGTTATACCTGCCATTCTGTTGCAGCAGCTCTTGGTGTCGACCTTGCTCGTCTATTCTTCCGTCGTGGATGACAAGAATCTGGTCGGCCTTTACGATCGTCGACAGGCGATGAGCGATTACAAGTGTGGTCCTTCCGGTCCTCAGGCGATCCAGAGCTGCCTGTACCGTAGCCTCTGTGATTGAGTCGACCGCACTTGTTGCTTCGTCCAGTATTAGTATTGGCGGGTCTTTCAGGAACACACGCGCGATGGCCAGGCGCTGTATTTCGCCGCCGGAGAGTTTCACACCTTGCTCGCCGACCTTCGTATTATAACCGTCCGCAAAGGTTAGAATCTTGTCATGAATGGCGGCTGCATGGCATGCTTCATGAATCTCGGCGTCTGTCGCATTCAATTTGGCGTACCGCAGATTCTCAAGAACGGTGCCATTGAACAGGAGAGGAGCTTGTGGCACAACGCCGATGGCAGTTCGAAGACAGTCGAGGGTGAGGTCACGGACGTCGTGCCCGTCGATCAGGATCCGCCCGCCAGTCACGTCGTAGAGCCTCAGCAACAATTTCATGATCGAAGACTTGCCGGCGCCGGTCTCGCCAACCAAGGCGATCGTCTGGCCGGGCGACACCTCGAATGATAAATCGCGAAGAGTTGTCTGTTTCGGATCGTAGGAGAACTGGACGTTATCGAACGCGACGCGACCTTTGACGTTGATGTCGATGGCATTCTCGTGGGTCTTGATGCTGGGCTGTATCTGCAATAAATGCAAGAGTCGCTCCGCGTCCACGAAGTCAGACATGAGAAACTTGCAATTGTGTGAAAGCATCGAGACTGGCCATGTCAAGTAATCCCAATATTGCATCAGGAAGACGAAGTCACCTGGCGTAGCTCGACCAAGGGAGATCTCATGCATGACAAGACAAGCGAGGATGAAGAATGTAGCAGGGATCAGCGAGCCGAGAAGGCTTTCAATAAACGCATTCCACAGACTCCAGCTCTGTTTCGCGGCGAGTTGATCCTGTACCGCTCGGCCGAATCGGTGTCTCTCATAGCTGAACATGTTGAAGAAGGAAACGGTTTGCCATCCCTGGACGGCTTGTAGGATGACAGTGGCCTGTTGGCGGCTCGTCTTTGACATCGTGCGCCTTCTGTCGAGGTTCCATGATAGACCGATGGCTTCGGCTGAGATGATGACAACCATGGCCACTGACAAAGCAATAGCCACAGAGGGGTCGAATTTGCGCGAAAGGTAGATCAAAGCGACTACGAGATCCAAACAGGTGGGTACAATTTCGAGCATGAATGTGCTCAGAAGGCTTGTGATGGCCTGCCCCTGCTCGGTTGCTTTCACGACTTCTGCGGAATCGCGTTCCGAGTGAAAGTCCATAGACAAACTCATGATGTGACTGAACGCAGCGTTCGTAAGCCCGCGATACGAAAAGTTCTCGATTGGAATTTTCAAAAGTTTCTGGATGAGGTCCAGTCCAGGGTCGGACCTGGCGAATGTGAGCAAGAGCCACAGAGCCAGAGCACGGTATGGCGGCTCCTTATCAAGAAGGTTATCAGCAACTTTGCCTAGCTGTATAGGCGCCATGATGCTCAAAATTCGTCCGACACCTATGCAAACAATGAAGGCTAGATAACAAAGTTGAATCTTGCGATCATGCTTTGGGACGATGTAAGGCAGGAAGATCTTGAAATCTTGGAGGTAGCCAAGCCAGCCGCCTCGGTCTTTTAGAAGTTCTACGCGACGTTGCCTGACCTTGGCACTGTCTTCGTCTTCGCTGTCGGAGTCGGCATCACTGTCGAAGTCATTGTCGAGGTGGTGGTAGGGAGTGGTGTTGGGGTTCGGACCGTTAGTTCCTCCGTAGTCGTAGCTGGCGTCCTCTTGGTTTTGTAACAGTGGTCGCGTGACATCGTCTTGAATCAAGTGATCCGTGTAGTAGCGGCGTGAAGCGAGTACGAGAATGATCAAGAGCAAGACGTTGCGTGTAATTTGCGTTCCAAATGACGCTGTGTCCAGCGACGTCCAACTTCTCCATATGCCAAAATAGACGGCTAAGGGAACTTCAAACAGGATGCTGATGCCGCTCGTTGCAATAAGCGGAATTGGAGAGTTTCTATGCTGCCCAACAAGGCTCGACCATGTTAGTGCTGTGAGGACGAGGTGAATGAGATGTGCTTGGTATATCCTGGGCGCCTTGTCGTTGAAGAGCGTAACCAAGACGATCTCGATGATGTTGATAACCACTAAGAGTATCTGCGCTCCAGTCAATATCGCACCGCAACGATGTTGGCGTTGCTTGCTGGGTTGTGCTGAGTTCCGGGTGAGAAGTGTTGTTAGCAAGACAGCAACCGGGCTGATACAGGCACAGGCGTAGTGTAGTCCGATGACCGCAGTTTGTGAGGCGTCATGCATGGTTGGTAGTGGCCTTCTTGTGGTTTTGTTGAAAGAGCATCGTACACTGAGAACGAGCCGCCAGATATATACATACCCATAACTATACCTGTTGGGAGTCTTAGACTTCAAAATCGGTGACACCGAAGCAGGCGACCGCACCGCCTGTATGTCTGACCACTCGTATATTCGACCAATGAGACGAGACACGGCTAGAGTCAGGCAAGTCTTGACCCGAGCGCAATTTTGACGTGCAAGAAAGAATTGGAAGACCTTGTGAGTTTACTGGCCGCGGTATGGACGAGCGCAGCTGCGGGTTTTCTTTGACTCATGCGGCACATCGCCATTCGCCGCGTTGTTACATTTCAGCAGCGATGTACCGCGCGAGTCGAACTCTGTGGCGACTCCTTCCCGGGCCGCTCAAACCTTGCAGCATGAGTGAGGATGACGAACAACGATTGAGCACCTCCGGTGTTGGTGCTGTAGCTTCTCCTAGTGGTCGTCGTCGGGCGGACCGGAAAAGTGAGGTTGTGGTGATGAAGTGAAATGAAGTCTGTGTGTACAGTCTGGATGTCGAAGCGTGAAGTCTTGTCGTCGGATGTGGCTGAAGCCAGAGAGGTGTGGCTGAGGCCAAACTTTCGAGCCTCCAAATCGTCTGTCGCATTCGACTTCGAGAGCGCAACTTAGACACCTCCGAGTGATCATACATGCGCAGAGGCTTTGCGTGTACCAACAGAGCGCATATACTCTCCTCCTATCCACCATCGTATAGCGCACCGCCACGATGAGGCTCACCGCAGAGCTGATCAGCAACTCTCTCTCCTACCTCAACCCACTCAAAGAGCGCGAGCTCGACCTTCGAGGTATGCCCTACACCCTCACGGTTTCCTGAAAGGAACAGAACACTACACTTGCATCGAAAAGAAGAGCCAGTTGATACATTTCCTTTCGCGTTTCTCTCTAGGCCACAAGATCCCCGCCATTGAGAACCTCGGCGCCGCACGCGAGCAAGAGTGCATCGACTTCACCGACAACGACATTTCCGTCCTCACAAACTTCCCGCAAAGTCCAAGGTTACAGACCCTGCTGTGTGCAAGGAACCGCATTCAGAGGATTGAGAAGAATGTGACCAAGAGCGTGCCAGCGCTGAACACCCTCGTGTTGACGCAGAACAATGTTGCCGAGTTGGCCGATCTGGAGGTGTTGAGAGGATTTGAGAAGTTGTCTTTCTTGTCACTGGTGGACAACCCGGTAGCCAACAAGGAGGTATGCATGCGTTGGGCGGGCGAGAGGCGAATGTGAACTCAAATGCTAACCACTTGTAGAACTACCGCTATTGGATCCTGTTCCTCGCACCCCAAGTCCGTTTCTTGGACTACCAGAAAGTCAAGGATTCCGAGCGTATCAAGGCTAGAGAGATTTTCGGCACTCTGAAAGCACCCACAGAGGCAGCGAAGAGCATCCTGGCAGCAAGCGCAAGCACATCAACCAGCTACATCGCACCGCTCGCAAATGGAGCGGCCAAACAATCAAAGATCACGTTGAACGAGAAGGAGAAGGCGAGATTCGAGACGCTCGTCAGGAAAGCCAAGACTCTGGCAGAAATCACAAGACTCGAGAAGGAGTTGAGCGAAGGACGGGTTCCACCTGGAGTACTCGACCAAGACGTTATGGATGAGACTTGAAGTCTCACGTCTTGATCCGTGCGAATCGAGTGCAAAAGATTGAATGAGCCCACGACAAGGCTGTGGCGAGATAGTGGTGATACAGAAATCGGCGTCCCACGAGAATCTGGCGGAGTGAAGAGCAAACGCGCCAGCAGGGAATCAGCGCAGCCGAAAGAAACGGAGGGCACCAGGTAGCCTCGCATGACAAAACATCATTCGGTGTACAGCGACTGATATCAGGCAGGCTCTTCCTCGAAAAAAACGTTGTGTACGGCCACGAAACGCCACCAGCGATCTATCAGCAAATGAGCTAGGTAGTAGTATAAAAAAAAGTCATCCCTTCTTCACTTTCAGGAAAGAACGAGCCACCGCTTGAACGCCATCCGCAATTACCAGTACAAGTTTCTTGCCCTCGATACGTCTTTTTAGATCGATCCACTGCTCACATCTCAGATTTTCGTAACAGCAGGCCCGCGACGCAGCGCTTTCGCACTATCTCTTTCCCCGATGACCGCTTCTCCCTCGCTGTCATCAACACTGAAGCTATCAGCGCTCATCTTCCCCTGCGGCGCACCCCCCACCGCAGTCCTGCTCGGGTCTATCAGCGCCCGCATCTCATAAGGACTGCCATCCCTCGATGTCCTCGTCCCCTTATCGTAGCCTAAAGGCTTGCTCAGAGCATCCGAGATTTTCCTCGAGTGCACCCGAATGCTGTTTGACCAGTTGTGGCCGCCGCTATGACGCTGGGTGTTGATCGTCTCTCCGTCGACAGTGACGTTCGGCGACTGCTTGGCCCCAGGACTGATGTTGTTGATATTGTTGGTGTTGTTCCTGTTGTTGACAACATCCTCTCTCGAACCCGGCACTGGCGCTTTTCTAGGCTCAACGAACTGCTCCAAAGTCGGCATCGGCCGTTCGGCGAATTGAGTCGACGGCGAAGATGCCAACGGCTGCAGACCTTTCCACATTTTCTCGGCGTCTGCTCTGGCTTTTTCGCGGATTTCTTGCTGTTGTTGGGGGGAGAGGCCGGGCATGGAGATGTCTTCGCGGCGGAAATTGGTTGGGCCGGACTGTGGGAAAGAAGGAACTTGGTCAGTTTGTTGGTCTTGCTTTCTTGGGAGCAAGTGAGGACTCACTATCACCATAGCTCGAGAGTCGTCATCGTCTGCGGACCCGCCGCAGCAATTGAGAGAACGGAAGAAAGTACCCATCTTGGAACCGAAGGATTGTGGTGGCGGGGTGGTCATGTCGTACATGGAGAGGTAGAGAGTGTGTTGGCCGAAAGGCTTGACCGCGGAAGCTTCTCCCAACAGACAGATGAAGATGGAGGACAGCTGATTTTGTCCTCCCTGGCCTGATGGAGAGTCTCCAAGAGCACGGCTTGCTGATCTCTGTCTTGTCTTGAACCGATTCAATCGGTGTGGCTGCGTGTGGGCCTCTATAGTCTGGCAGACGAGACAACGACGTAGCTAGACGAGACTGACACACAACCGATTTCAGCCAGGTCAAGCAAGTAGGCAAGCAAAGAGGCAAGCAAGCAGCGGTCTGCAGTATCTGAACACCTTTCTTCAAAGGAGTGACTAATAAGACAAAAATGACAATGATCAATTTATCAAGCAAGCAAGCAAACAAGCAGGCAAATGGATAGACAAGTTGAGTATATCAACGAGAGTCAAGATTTCAACGCAATGCACAAGCGAGGTTCCGGAACATGCGAGAGATTGCACAGAAGGCGACCTTGCTAGCAGAGAGATTTGAAAAAGTGCTTGAATTGTCTTCCGCGTGGCAACCGACTGAGTTGCGTCGTCCTTGCTTTGCTTACGATACTCTCACCTGAGCAAGAAGAGAGTTTGAAAGGTTGGCACGCACGCATTCCTTGCGAAACGCTCAGCTGGAATGTGTGGGTGCTGATTACACTTCTTGGTGAGTCGCAGGCGATAAGACTGACTGACCGGATTGAGCTAAAGAAAGCAGAAAATGTGACATGATATGTTCGGTTCTCCTGTATATCTATTCTATTGAGTTGTTTCTTCGCGATTCATTCACTCATTCCGTCGACGACTCATGGCAGACGAGCTTTCGCAGACAGCGAGTGCACAGGCGCCCCAGCAAAATGCTGTGCTACATGCCTTGCATACCGGACGATCCCACGAACGCGACGCGATCCTCCCGGTTTCACCTCACATCGCATGATGTACATGTAGCAAACCGTTTCCATCGAAGAAGCACTCTGAGACAAGACCAAACGTGTCTTTGACCGGCAAGCGGAGACCAATGGATACATTCCACGCCCCTCCCACGCAACAGACCGCCTACCAAGCAATGAACGGTACCTGCATATCTCATTACTATTACTCAACCCCTCTTTCGAGTTTTAGTTGGGGTAGGCTTTGACGTGGTAGCTCTTCAGGCGGCTGAACTGCTCGAAGCCGAAGATGCTGAGCGTCTGGCCCTTGCCGCTGTCTTTCCAGCCGACCCACGCAAGATCAGGCGCCGGGTAGTCGCAGCGGTTAACAAAGACGGTGCCCGCTTCGATTTCGTCCGCCAGCTCGTCTCCCTTGGCTGCGTCTTTCGTCCACACGGATGCTGTGAGACCGAATTGGCAGTCGTTCATCTTCTCGATCGCTTCCTCGTCGGATGCCACGGACATGATTGGCACCACAGGACCGAATGTCTCCTCGCGCATCACGGTCATGTCGTGCGTGACGTTGGTGAGGACAGTGGGGACAAAGTAGTTGCCGTCCTTGGGCGGGTTGGAGAAAGTCGCGTTTTCAGGCGTGACATTCTTCGCACCCTTCTTGACAGCCTCGTCGACATGCTCCTGGATCCTCTTCGCCGCGGCTTTGCTGATGACTGGACCAACATTGGTGGACTTGTCGAATGGGTCGCCGAGCTTGTAACCGGAAAGCTCCTTCTGCACGGCCTTGACAAAGTCGTCGTGGACGCTCTCGTGCACATAGATGCGCTCGAGCGAACAGCACGACTGACCAGAGTTGAAGACAGCACCATCAACGATCTCGCCTGCCGCCCAGGCCAGGTCTACGTCGGGACGGACGTATGCGGGATCCTTGCCGCCGAGCTCGAGGCCCACTTTGCAGTCTACTCTGCCTGCTGCGGCTTTTTGCACTGCGAGACCACCGGGGACTGAGCCGGTGAAGCATACCAGGGAGATTTCGGGAGCTTGGACGAGTTTCTCGACTTTGCTGAAGTCGCCACAGTGGAAGACCTGGAAGATGTCCTTGTCCAAGCCGGCATCGATGAAAGCCCTCTGCATCTGTTCGACGACGAGCGGAGTCTGAGGCGAAGGCTTGACAATGACACTGTTGCCAGAGAGGAGAGCCGGGATGAGAGAGTTGACGAAGGTGAGGTAGGGGTACTGTAGTCTAGTCAGTAACAGCACAAAAGTAACATCGCAGTCTTCCAAGGCAAGGCAAAACTCACGTTCCACGGCACAATAATCAAGACCGGACCCAACGGCACCTTCTTGACATATCTCTTGAAACCCTCCTCAGGCTCACCAGGCGTATCCTCAAAAGCCTTGTCGGCAATCTTCAACAAGTAATGTCCTCTCGCAACAGCAGTGGAAACCTCTTTGCCTGTGTATGCAATCGGCCTGCCCATCTGCTCTGTGATCTCCCGTGATAACTCATCCTCACGCTCAGACAAAATATCAAGCGCCTTCTTCACAATCTTTTTTCGCTCATCAAGTGTCGTCTTGCGATGCTTGAGGAAAGCCTTCTGCGCCGTCTTAGGCAATTCGGCGAACTGGGCATCGGTCGGGCCTTGTCTTTCGACCACGGGCTTGTTTGTGACGGGCGAGATGGTGGTGATTGTTTCGGCGGACATGATCGCGGTTTCAATTGATGGACTCGAGGTATGGTGGAAAGTGTTGCACTGGTAGGAAGGGAGATGGCAAGATGGCTCACAAAAATGTGTAAGATAGGCAAGAGTAGTACCTGCCCCTCCACGTGCCCTCCGCCGATAGTCTAAACATCGGGGGCGATTTATTATTACGTCGTTTTGGAGGGTCCACGGCCGATTACGGCCTTTGTGTTGCTTATCAGGTGGAGCAATGGGTCCCCGCACTTTTTTTCTTCTCAAATTTTGCGTTTATAATTATAAGATCCGGCCCCGTTGACATCAATCAGGCCGGCTGGCCCAATGGCAAGGCGCTTGACTACGAATCAAGAGATTGCAGGTTCGATCCCTGCGTCGGTCAAAGAACTGTTCTTTTGCATTTATTGTGTACTTGTACCGTTCAGAATGCGTTTCTAAACCTTTTGCTAGGTCAATTGTCATTTTTGGACTTTTATTGACTTTGCGACGATGTAGCGTTACCAATATCAATCGGTTCGAAGCGCCGTTTGATTCAAACGACAGAAGGCATGTAGAGCTATGATTTGCCGTGTTCAGGTTTACGATTGCTCCATTTTTCGAGTCGTGGTAGTCGATTGAACATGATGGTTTCGAAATGAGGTGGACTGGATGCAGCGAGTCGACCAGGACCTATGAAACCCCAAATCGATTTGCAGCGGTCTCTACGTTCATTACATAATGCAGTAAACCACTGATCTTGTCTTCTTCCACTCGTGTTCGATGTAGAAAGAGTATCTTGCCATTTTCTTCGCAATCGCACATGAGGATCCGCAGGAAATTGTCTGATACATCTGCACTCGTTGACAGCATATAACTCACTCAACTACATCGCCGACATCCATCTTTGCGTCCGTCGTAAGAAGTCTTCGATCATACGTCCATAGAGCTGGATCAAGGGACTGCCCTCCGAAAATCGAAAGATCGCGAAAATCGACCCGCCTCTGATTGGCTACGGGATCTCCGGCGCTAAGAGATTGCCAGAAATTACCAATGGTATAACCAAGCAAGCAAATGGGAATTTGGAAATCTCGTAACTCCAGCAATATTGCTCAGATTGAGACATTGTTGGATTTGGGTTGAAGCTGAGTATCGGAGGAGCAATTTTGTCTCTTAGGTTTTTTACCCTCCAAATGAATTTGGCATTTTGGTGCGGCGTCTGGACAACTATATGGATATAATGGGAGCTCCATGAGCTTGTCGCCCAAGTGTGAATCTGAACGTCTTGGACAGTTAAGACACAGCAGTAATCAGCCGCCTCATTCACAATGCACTTGTACTCCCCCTACGAAACTAGTAGCGATGACTGATAGATTGTAGGGCCGCTCAGAACATCAAGAAAGTGACTTGCTGGACCCCAACCCTAACCCTATGGTGACTGAACGAGACCAACGGAATCTATCTTGCAACCTGTAAGACAGTGTAACAAATTAGCGAATACATCATCTTGCTATCCTGTTCATGGAGAAATGCTGCTGATCGCCCACAATGGTCTCACAGACTGCAGGCAAACAAGCCGTCACAGCCGTTTCACATCTTGATTCCATCAAACAACGAGCGATCCCCTCAACGTCAGTCTTCTTCGCCATCAGGCGCCAGAACAAGCACTATTTTCCATCGCCATTCTCACCGGACGTCATATCAAGCACAATTTTCTCCACAGCTCTCAAGACAATCCTCTCACTTGTTCCATCAAACCGACAAACCTCCAGGACCATCTTATCGAACCTCTGACCATCCCACGTCAACGGCGTGAAAAGCCTTGCCGAAGCCACGGGACTAATCTCCACGTCCATCGCGATGATTCTATGTATCTTCCGCTTCCACGGGGAAAGGGTAAGTCAGATAGTGAAAAGCGCCATCGGCCCGGAACGAGGGCGGATCGAATTCCAGAGGAGTTGCAGTGGAGGGAGAGGGGATGGGTGCTGGTTGACGCAGTTGCAGAGGGGAGGAAGGAGTTGGCTTCGATGATGCCGTGCGTCGTTTTTTTTTCGCGCTGGTGTAGTATCGCGAGCTCCGCCGGGTTTGTCTTTGTTGTGCACCCAGGCGCGAAAGCTTGCTGCCGCCGTAGCTAGGATGTGGGCGTTTCCCTCGTGCAACAAAAACTTAGGGATGAGATCCGCGCTCCGGTCCTCGGCTTACGCCCACCACTCATCGCTGAGCAGGCGTTTGGCGAAGTTCACGTCGAAGGGATGAACACTCAAGGCCGTCGACAGCTTGCCGCCATTTCTGCAGAATTTCTCGATTGGATATGAGCCATCAGTTAAAAAGTGGATGTTCTGCCACGTCATCCAAGCGCCGCCATCAAGTTGCTCGGGAGAAAAGACGGGCAAGATTCCAAAAATGTGCGAGATGTAATCGAAACCCGCTTCAGCGACAAGAGCGTCTTCGAAGAAGTCTTCGCAGCGTGAGCCCATGCAGTGCATGTGCGCGGCGTGGGCCGTTTCGTGCAGGATTGTGACGGCCAAGGCGAAGAGGCGCAATCTCCTCTCGCGAAGAGTTTGTTTTTCTTTGCTGACGAGCTTGTAGTACTCGCGATCAATCGTAATCGTGATCTGGTGGCCTTGTTGGCCATTTGCAGCGTCAATTATGGTGGTCTCTGCGAGTGCGTCAGGGTGGAATGTGTTATTGATCCTGAAACGCACGCATTTGGATAGGGCGGTAAGTT
>Ga0265797_10000721_pt1 | contig 60200 bp, 51 predicted proteins | sample P2T30metagenome_FD_192433 | JGI IMG/M metagenome (GOLD analysis project Ga0265797, IMG submission 192433) | Plant litter microbial communities from East Loma Ridge, Irvine, California - P2 T30 | ecosystem: Environmental > Terrestrial > Plant litter > Unclassified | place: USA: California... | reverse complement strand
CGGCCGTCTGAAGGATTGGCGCCGCGTCGCCACTCGCTACGACCGCTGCCCAACCGTCTTCTTCTCTGCCGTCGCGCTCGCGGCCACCGTCATCTTCTGGCTATGACCAATGAGTCCTGACCCTAAGCTCCATCGCCGATCGGCCGTTGAGGCGGGAATTAGCGGCTGCCGTTTGCGCAAAAGACGGAGCGTCATAGGCGGGCAGCTTGATCTGTCAGCGCTGGCTGATCGCCGACCGCTACGAAACCCTGCTAGGTGTTTGGTCCCGGCATCTGGTGGATCAGATCAACAATGAATCTGTCCGGCTCTGACGTCCAGATCTTGCAATGTATTTGTAAGGCGTGAGGCCATTGAGCGTCTTGAGGCGACGGGCAAAATAATAGGCCGCCATGAGGTTGGCGAGGTGCACAGGCAACTGCTCGTGGCTATCGTAATGGAAGCGTTTGGCGGTCGCCTCCTTGATCGTGCAGTTCATCCGCTCGACTTGTCCGTTGGTCCAGAGATGGTAGGGATGGATCGGCCCCTTAACTGAGCTCGGGAGAGCCTTGGTGAGCCGGTGCTCTATGTCGTTCGCTTCGCAGATCATGTCGAAGCGCATCTGCCGCGACCAAGCGGTGTTACAGTTGCGCGACTGTGCGACTAGACATGCTGGACACCTTATTTGGCCTTTGACAACGCGAACGAGCGCGACGGCATTCTATCTAGTGAGCAATGTGCTTGAAATGCTACGGCGCGGTTGGAAGTTCCATATTTTCACTTATGATATCCATGTTCACCAGCGCACCCATGGTTGGTTGTACAGATAATGTCGGGACCATAGGGGCTCCGTCTGGAGAGGAATTTCATGCGTATCGCACTTGCAACCCTAGCCCTGCTCGCGTCCGGCGCGGCATGCGCGCAGTCGACGCCAATTCCAAAGATCGAGGCGCGCGACGGGCGTCACGCGCTGATTGTTGACGGCGCACCATTCTTGATGCTGGCCGCGCAGGCCAACAATTCGAGCAACTATGTCTCGCAGCTGCCAGCAGTCTGGCCCATGCTCGACCGGATGCACGCCAACACGCTCGAAATGCCGGTCGCCTGGCAGCAGATCGAGCCGGTCGAGGGGAAGTTCGACTTTTCCTTCGTGCAGGCGCTGCTTGACCAGGCACGCGCGCACGACAAGCGCGTCGTCCTGCTCTGGTTCGGAACGTGGAAGAACACGTCCTTGGCGTACACGCCCGATTGGGTAAAACTCGACAATATACGTTTCCCGCGAATGAAGACGCGCGACGGCAAGGATCACGGCGTCCTCTCGGCGATGTTCTCCACGACGATGGAGGCGGACAAAAAGGCGTTCGTTGCGCTGATGACTTATCTTAAGTCGCATGATCCGCAGAACACGGTGATCATGGTCCAGCCGGAAAACGAGACGGGGAGCTACAGTAATCCGCGTGATTACAGTGCGAAGGCGAATGCGTTGTTCGCACAGGCGGTCCCGGCGCAGCTTATAAAGGCGCTCGGCAAGGCGCCTGGGACGTGGAGCGCGGTGTTCGGCGTGCAGGCGGACCGCGCGTTTAACACTTGGCACGTCGCGCGCTTCGTTAATGTGATCGCCGCGGCGGGAAAGGCGGTAAAGCCGCTGCCGATGTATGTGAACGCGTCGCTCGCAGGCCCCTCGAACGTGCCCGATCCCAACGGCGTCGCGAGCGGCGGCCCGCAGCAGGACGTGCTCGACATCTGGAAGGCGGCGGCACCGTCGATCGATGCCGCGGCGCCCGACATCTACGATCGCAAACACGACAATGTAATTGCGTATCTGAGCGCCTATGCGCGGCCCGACAACGCGCTGTTGGTGCCTGAGATCGGCAACGCGAAGGATTTTGCGCGGTTCTTCTGGCCGGCGCTGGGGCGCGGCGCGATCGGCTATGCGCCGTTCGGGATGGATGACACGGGATATTCCAACTATCCCCTCGGCGCGAAAACGCTCGATGACGAGACGCTAGGTGCGATCGGCAGGAAATATGCGCTGTTCGCGCCGATCGCACGAGAATGGGCGGGCGTTGCGCTCACGCATCCAACCTGGGGCGTTGCCAAGGGTGAAGACGGCGCAGCGCAGTCGACCGTGATGGGCGATTGGTCGATTACGGCGAGCTTTGGGCAGTGGCAGTTCGGACAGAAAGAATGGACCTGGATCAAGTCCGACAAGCCCTGCTGGGCCGATCAGCCCGTCGGAGGCGCGGTCGTCGCACAACTATCGCCGACCGAGTTCTTGGTCGCGGGGGATTATGTCCGCCTGAACTTCAGCGCGAAGACCGGAGGGCCCGCCAAGGGCATGATGCTGCGGGTCGAGGAGGGGACGTTGACCGATGAGCGTTGGACTACCACCCGTGTGTGGAACGGGGATCAAACGGATTACGGACTCAACATCGTCAATCGACCGACGCTGCTTAAAGTTACGATGGGGGTGTACAAATAGACGTCCGCTTCCATTACTTCTTTTGCAAAGGCTCGCGCGTAGTTGGAACCGGGTCTCGGCCTAGGCCGGGACCATTTGGTCCACGCGCCGGCTTGCTGAGGGGGTCACACCAACCCACGCCCCTCGATTCGGACTGCTGGGACAAAGCCCGTGTACGCCGGTAGGTCCAGATGCAGTCCGGCGGCGTCGCGGCGATGCTTCAATGTGCCACCGCCGAGCAGTGATACCCGCTCGATCTCCCCCGCTGTGCGTCCCGTTCCAAGTGACGCAATCGTCGCAGGGCCGCGCGGGGGGGCGAGGAATAGTGCGTAGAGTGCACTCCTGTTAGTCGTGAAGCGTATGTCCCGCGGCGTGAACGGCTTGGCGGTCGCCTCGTTCTGCATGCCAACTGCAAGCTTGGTGGGACCTTCGCCGTAAATGCGCCAAGGTCGCGAGCCAAAGATCGCTTCGCCGTTGGTTGCGACCCAGGCTGCCATGCCGTCGAGGATCTTCTCCTCTTCCGAGTCTATCGAGCCGTCGCCAGGCTGCGGTACAGAGAGGAGCAGATTGCCGTTTTTGGATACGACGTCGGCGAGGCGCTGTATCACCTCCTCGGCGGTCTTGTAGCTGCGATCGTTGAGGCGTGCGACGTTGTAGAACCAGTCGCCGAGGCACGTGTCTGTCTGCCACGGCTCGTCCCACAGATGATCGGTGAAGCCCTTTTCGACGTCCTGGACGATGCCGAAGCGTTCGTTCGGCTTCAGCTGCTTGCCGGTCAGCACGACGTCGATCTTGCCGTGCCATTGGATCGAGCGGTTGTAATAATCCGCTGCTGCCTCAAGCCCGACGGGGCCGAACGGCAGCCCATAATCGTCGAAATAGACAAGGTCTGGCTTGTATTTCTCGACCAAATCAGTCTGGCGAAGCAGCCAGCGCGTGACATAGGCAGGGTCGTCCTTGGGACCGGTTTCGACCCACCGGCCGTTATTCTTGTCGTGCCAGGCGTTCATCGCCTCGATCGTGTCGATGCCGTCGGGGAGCACGGCATGACCGCCGGTGTAGAGCTCCTGCGGGTCGAGTCCTTCCCACCATTGGCCTTTGCCGTCCGCCTTGGCTTGCGTGAAAGCATCGTAGCGGACACCCTTCTTGGCACCGATCGGGTCGTAGCCATAGGCGGGCTGGTACCAGTGCCAGGCGTGCGCCGCGTGGTTCGACACGCCGAATTTAAGGCCGGCGGCACGCGCAATCTTTTCCCATTCGCCGACGATGTCGCGCTTCGGCCCAACCCGTAGCGAGTTCCACGCGTGGTAGCGACTGTCGTAGCAATCAAGATTATCGTGATGCGTCGCGAGCGCGACGAAATATTTAGCGCCGGCCCTCACGTAGCGGTCCATCAGCGCCTGCGGGTCCCAGCGCTCGGCCTTCCAGGCGTGCTGCAGATCCTTCATCCCGGCAACCGACGGATGGCCGTAGGCCTTGAGGTGATGCTCGTACATCGGATGGCCCTGCATATACATGAAGCGGCCGTACCAATCCCCCTGCTCGGGCACCGCCTGCGGGCCCCAATGCGACCACAGCCCGAGCTTCGCGTCGCGGAACCAGTCGGGGTAGCGGTAATTGTCGACGAGCGAGGGCCAGTTTGCCTGCACCGGACCGCTCGCGCGGCCCATCGGGCTGGCTGCGCGGGCGGCGGTGGCAAGGCTCAGGGCGGCGGTGCCGGCGAGAAAGCCGCGGCGATTATAGGTCATTTGTCGGATCCCAACGTCTTTGCGATCGCGGCGAGCGCGAGGGTTTTCATGATGGCGTAGCCGGCGGGGGTAGGGTGGACGCCGTCGGTCGAAAGGCCCGGCTTCATGCCGCCCTCGGCCGTGGTTAGCGCGGCATGATAGTCGACTTAGCTATGCCCGTGCACCTTGGCATAGCCGCGCAACCAGGTGTTAAGCGCGGCGATCTGCGAGACGGGCCGCTTCGCGGGGCTCCAGGGGAAGGCGGCGGCGGGCGGAACCGACGCGAGGATGACCTTGATGCCGTACGCGCGCGCCAGTTCGGCCATGCCGGTGATATTGCCCTCGACGGTTGCCATCGTCACAGCACCGGTGTTGCCAGCAATGTCGTTTGTGCCTGCCATAATGTGAACCGCGGTCGGATGAAGTAGGATTACGTCGTTGCGGAAACGGATCAGCATCTGCGGCGAGGTCTGGCCGCTGATCCCGCGGTCGACCAGGCCGTTGGTAAACGGCGACGCATCGGCGCCGATCCAGTTGTCGGTGATCGAGTCACCCATGAACACGACACGCACGGGGGTCTTAAGCGCAGCGTTCTGCGCGGCGTCGCGGCACAGCTGCCCGTGATCGCGCGTTAGCATATGCAGATTGTACATCTGATAGTCGGCGGCGGGTTTGGGGTGCGTCGGGCACGGATCTGCGACGATGCCGACGGGGTCGGCGGCATAGGGATCGCCGGGGACCTTGGTCTGCGCGGCACCGGGGGCCAAGCACGAGATGGCGGCGAGCAGCGCCGTGAGGGTTTGGATGCGCATATCAGTTCCTTGCAAGCGCAGCGGCGATCGCGCGCGAGGCGATGGGAGTCATGCGGGCATAGCCGCTAGGGAGCGGGTGAATGCCGTCGGTTGTGTACGAGCGGCCGAGCATGCCTCGGGCATCAACCAGGGCAGCGTAGTAATCGGCATAGGCATAACCGCGCTCAGCGCAGAAGACGCGCAGCCAGGTGTTGAGCGCAAGTAGTTCGTCAGGCTTGCGCTCCCCGACCACGTTGCGCGCGGCTTCGGTATAGTCGTTCACCGGGAGCAGCGATCCGAACACGACCTTAATGTGGTGCGCGTCGGCTAAGTCGGCCATTGCTTCCCAGTTGGTCTTGATCTGCTCGGGTGTTTCCTGTTGCAGGAAGCCCTGCACGTCGTTGACGCCGGCGAGGATCACGACCGCCCGCGGGTGCAGCGCGATTACGTCCTGATGGAAGCGCAGGATCATCTGCGCTGTGACCTGGCTGCCGATGCCGCGATTAATATAGGGCTGGCCGGGAAAGCTGGCCGACAGGTTCCAGCGGTCAGTGATCGAATCGCCGAGGAACACTACGCGACGCTGGCCGGGTTTGCGGGCGGGGAGAGCGGCATTGGCTTGCCGGTAGATGTAACGTTCACCAAAATCCTGCATCAGGCTTGGGACGAGCTTGGCGCGGAAGGGCCCAAGCCACTGGCCCCAGTCCCGCTCCACGACGACTCTGCGCTCGGGCGAGCTTTGATAACCTTGCGCCACGGCCGCGCTCGACAACAAGGCCAATACGAAGACGCCGACCTTCATCCGAGGAGGCCGTGGCGCGCAGCGAACGTCATGAACAGCGTGGGCCATGCCATCGCCGAGCGGTCGGCGGGCAGCCGACTGCCGAAGCCGTGCCCCCCGTCCTCGAAGATGTGCAGTGCGACCGGGCGTTTGGCGTCAGTCATCGCGCCGAACATCGCGATGCTGTTCGCCGGGGGCACGAGACCATCGTCGGCGGCATGAACGAGGAAGGTCGGCGGGGTGTTCGCGTCGACGCAGTGTTCGACCGAATACCGGCGGCGCGTTTCGAGCATAGCTTCGGCCCCCAACAGCTGATCGCGCGAGCCGGCATGCGTATAGGGTTCGTACAGGCTGATCACCGGGTATACCAGCGCAGCAAGATCGGGACGGGCGCTCTGTCCGTCTGCGGAGTCGACAGGTGCGTACACCGCCCGCGCATGGTGCGTAGCAAGCAAGCCTGCGAGGTGGCCACCTGCCGAAAAACCGAGCACTGCGAGACGATCGGCCCGCACGCCGAAATCCGCGGCGCGGCTGCGGATCAGGCGCATCGCACGCTGCGCGTCCTGCAGTGGCACGTCGGAACGGTCGTCCCACCCTTCACCGGGCAGGCGGTACATTAGTATGAACGCGGTGATCCCGCGCGCGTTTAGCCACGCCGCTTGCGAGGTGCCCTCGTTGTCGTACGACAGGAAAGCGTAGCCCCCGCCGGGGACGACGAGCACCGCAGACCCATTTGCGCGCGCAGGACGACGCACGATCAACACGGGTTGTGCGATGCCCGTGACCCAACGATCGGGATGCGCGGGATCTTGCGACTGGTCTTCGACCCGTCGCGCGGTGATCGTTCCTCGGCTGCCGGGTGGAGCCCCGGGCCACAGCGCAACTACCTCGTCCGTCGCGCTGATCTGCGCGGCGAGAGGGCGGGCGAACGTCAGCAGCGCTCCTCCGCCCAAGACGGTGCGGCGGGACGGGGTCATGCTGCGCTCTCCACGTGCTGGTTAGCACCGGCGCCGTCCCTTACCACAGGCGCAAGTTGTTCCGCGATCGCTGCGGCTGCCGTGCGCAGCACATTCTGCGAGGCTGTCAGCGTTAAGCGACTGGCGGGACCGTCAACGAACGGCACGGTCAGCGCCGCGCGAGCGAAGCCAGCAGTGAGGATTGGCACCGACAGATCGGTGATGCCGGTCAGTACAGGGCTTGCGGTTGCGCCACCACCATCCGCGACGAGCCTGTTGAGCTGCGCAACGAGCGCCGCTTCGTCAATCGCTACACCGGTCAGGCGAATCTCCTCCAGCATGGCTCGCCGTGCTTCCGACGGCTGGAAGGCAAGCAGAATGCGCCCCGAGGCCGAACTATATAACGGACGGCGATAGCCCACGCGCACCGCAAAGCCCGATAAGCCGGGCGCCTCGACCCCGGTGATCACCACCATTTCGGCTCCCGACGCAACCGCCATATGGCAGCTCTGTCCGGTGTTGCGCGCGACGTCGTGCATCGTGGGGAGGGCCGTCGAAACGAGATCGCGAACCGGCGGCTGGCCCATGCTCACCGCAAAGAGCCGGTTGGTGAGGCGATAGCCGTCGTCGCCGCGCGTGATGTAGTGATGCTCTTCGAGCACTTGCAGCATCCGGAAAATCTCACTGACGGAGCGTCCAAGCGCGATGGATATGTCGGACATGTTGAGCGGGCCGGCTGCAGAGGCGAGCATCTCCAGGATCTCAAGACCCTTGGTCAGGGCAGGCGCCTGATAGCGCGATTTGTCGGCCATTCCTTCTCTCCAGCGTCCTTATCACGGCTTCTGCGAGACCGCTGATCGGGTCAGAGGTGCCATCAAAGATTCACACATGAAAGCACTTTTTATATTTCATAATCGTTTTATCAGGTTTATAGGATTGTACAGCGCTCTGGCCATGAGAAGCCGGGGTCTGAAGAGGATTACACGATGATTGATTCGGCTGCTGCGCGTCGCGTTCGAGGAATGCATCTGGCAACCGGGACGTCCGTTGTTGCGCTCCTACTGGGCTGGGCTATGCCCGCCTCTGCGCAGACGGCAACACCTGTGCCGACGGCATCGGAGCAGAGCGGTACGGTTGCTCCTAGCGCGGAGGAGGGCGTCGCCGGCGCTCAGGCCGAAGGCACTACACCGGCGCAGGATCAAGCCGATATCGTCGTCACCGGCGTCCGTGCCAGCCTTCAGTCGGCCCAGAATATCAAGCGCAACTCTGCGCAGATCGTTGATTCGATCGTTGCCGAAGACATCGGCAAGCTGCCCGACCGCAACATCGCCGAGGCGCTGCAGCGCATTTCGGGCATCCAGATTCAGCGTAACTACGGCGAGGGCAGCTCGGTTGCGATCCGTGGCCTGACGCAGGTCCGCACCGAACTGAATGGCCGCGACATCTTCACTGCTAGCGCCAACAGCAGTTCGCTGAGTTTGGAGGACGTGCCTTCGGAATTGCTCGCCGGAATCGACGTCTACAAGAACCCGTCGGCGGACCTTATCGAGGACCAGCTGAGCGGTACGATCAATTTCCGTACCCGCAAGCCGTTCGACTTCAACGGCTTCAAGGTCTCAGCCGCGGCGACGAACACCTATTACGACCTCGCGCGCAAGAGCCAGCCGACCGCTTCGCTGCTCGTCAGCAATCGCTGGAACACCGGGATCGGCGAATTCGGCCTGCTCGTCAGCGCTTCGTACCAGAAGACCGTGTTTAGCCAGGACACGATCTCGACGGAGCCGTTCGAGACGCTCGATCCGAACGATCCTGATCCAATCATTCGCGCGGCATCCCTCGCGGCGTTAACGTCGCTTGGTCGCACTGGGCAGGTCACGACCATTCCGCACGGCACCGGCATCGGCCAGGTCAATGGCGCACGCCGGCGGTTCGGGATCGACGCGTCGCTGCAATGGCGGCCGACCGACACGCTGGAGATCACGGGCGAGCTGTTCCGCAACGACTACAAGTTCCGCTATGACGATTTCAGCTACTTCGCGGAGCCTGCGGAAGGCGCGTTGAACGTCGTCCCAATCCCGGGCGCCGCGTTCGCGTTTGGCCCGAATGGCGATTTTCAAAGCGGATCGTTCCGGGACATCCGCCTTGCGGCCAACACCAGCCTCGAAAAGCGTCACTCGACGACCACCGATTATTCGCTGAACGCGAAATGGCGCCCGAGCGCGAGCCTAACGATCACCGCCGATGGCCAGTTCGTCGATTCAAAGACGAACGGCCTCCGCTCGATCGTGGGCCTCAACGGCGTTGGCAATGCTACGCTGGTCCAAGACATCAGCGGCGACATCCCCTCGTTCCAGATCACCGCGCCCGGCGGACTGGAGAACCCCGCGAATTACGCGTCCGCTTTCTATCTTGATAACCTGAGCAACTCGCGTGGCAAGGATAAGACCGGCCGCCTCGATGCCGAGTACAAGTTGGACGGCGGTGTCCTGCAGTCGATCAAGGTCGGTGCTCGCTATGCCGATCGCTCCAGCCGCTCGAGCGACACCGGCTATCGCTACACCGGCCTGAACGCGGTGCCTGCGCAGCTTGAATTCGGCAATTTCAGCAAGTTCTTCCGGGGGGACGCTGATCTATTCGGCAATGCGCTGCTGTTCTCACGCGGAATCACGCGTGACTATGGTACGACGCTTGGCACACTCGGTATCCCGACAACGCCGTCCTATCTGCCTAGCAGCACAAGCAACCAGTCGCAGAAGACCTATACTGGCTATGCCACTGCCTTCTTCAAAGCGGATACACTGCCCGTGCCGATTGACGGCAATATCGGTGTACGCGTGGTGCGGACCAAGCTGAACGTCGACGGCTTCTATCAGCAGACCGACCTAGTCACCCCGGTTGCCGGCGGTCCGCAGGTAACCGGGCCTACCACCTTCGTGCCGATCGTGAGCAGCGACAACTACACCTCGGTGTTGCCGAGCTTGAACCTGCGCGCACATCTCACTGAAAAGATGCAGCTTCGTCTGGCGCTGTCTAAGAACATATCGCGCCCGACGCTGAGCCAGCTCAACCCGAGCCTGAACATCACCGAGCCGGGCATCGCACAGATCCGGCAGGAGCAGTACACCTCGGGTGGCAACCCTGATCTGAAGCCGATGACCTCAAAAAACCTCGATGCGTCAGCCGAATGGTATTTCTCGCGCACCGGATCGCTCACCGTCGCCGGGTTCTACAAAGATATCTCGGACTATATCCAGACCGGCATCTCGCAGCGTAACGTCACCTTTACCGACGGCCAGACCGCGCTATACAACGTCACCTCGTACAGCAACGTCAGCAACGCCAAGGTAAAGGGCGCTGAAGTTGCCTATCAGCAATTCTACGATTTCCTGCCGGGGCCGCTCGCGGGCCTGGGCGCGCAGGCGAACTTCACCTTCGTCGACTCATCGGCGCCTAGCCCAGCGACCGAGGGCCCCGTGCGTCAGCTGCCGCTACAAGGATTGTCGAAGTACAATTATAACCTGATCGGCATTTACGAGCGTGGCATTATCTCGGCGCGCGTCGCCTACAACTGGCGCAGCAAGTATCTGAGGCTCACATCCGGCAACGGATCGGGCAATCTGCCGGTGTTTCAAAAGGCGTCGGGTCAGTTCGACGCGTCGATCACGGCGAACGTGACGCCACATCTGTCGTTGACGCTTAACGGGGTCAATCTGTTGAATACGATCCAGCAGACCTATTATGGCCTTGAGTCCCGCCCCCGTGATTCGATTGCGAACGATCGTCAGATCAGCGGCGTGGCGCGAATCACCTTCTGATCGCGACTTTTTCACGTTGAGATGATGACGTAATCTAACAGGAGTGTTTGTAGTCACATCTGAATTGAGCGGTCGAACAGCATGACCGAAGCTAAGCCAAGCCAGATGCGCATGACACCGGGCCGAAATTTGACTGAGCGGCTATTCAATTTCGTGGGGCGTGAGATCGTTACCGGGCGTTACGATGGAAAGCGGTTTCCTACGGAAGCCATTTTGGCGTCTGAGCATCATGTAAGTCGGCCGGTCACACGTGAGGCGATCAAGATGCTGACTGCGAAGGGTTTGCTCTATGCGCGTCCGAAACAAGGAACTTTTATACAGCCCATCTCAGCATGGAACCTCTTCGACGCTGACGTGCTCAACTGGTTGCTCGAACGTCGATTCACGCTACCTCTGTTGCGCAGCTTTATTGAGTTTCGCCTTGCCGTTGAGCCGATGGCTGCACAGCTCGCTGCGCGTTCTGCGACGCCTAAAAATATTGCGGTGATTGCCGCTGGCTATGCACAGATGGAATCATCTCAGCAAGGCGATGATGACGCACTTGAGGCTACTATCGTGTTTCACATCGCCATTCTACAAGCATGCAACAATCCCTTTTTCAGTCAGTTCGAGAGTTTCGTCTCGACTGCATTGCGGACTTCAATCAGCTTTACTAACCGGTTCAATGACCGCGACGCAGGCCTTGCAGCGCACAGGGCGGTACTCGATGCTATTGCCGCGCATGACCCAATTTCCGCCAGTATTGCGTCTCGATCGATTATCGAGGACCTCATGATCCTGATCCGCAAGGTCGAGAACGAAGGCAGGTAGGTCAATCTTGACGCCACCGTCTTTGGTGTTTGGCCCCCCCATCTGGTTGATCGAATAGACGATGATTTAATTAAGCTATGACGGCCAGACGCTGACAATGCAGGTGTACGGTTTTAAGGCCATTTAAGAGTTAGAGTCGACGGGTGATGTATTAGCGGCCGTCGATCTGGTAAGGTGCACTTGCGACATGATTAATAAAGCTGTGACCGCAATGCCGGCTCACGAACAGGTCATCGCACGAAATTGCACTGCAACGATGCGGGAGTCCTCATGATCCGATCACTTCCTAGACGATGGCGCGCGATTGGTGCAACTGTGCTGATGCTCACGGTTCCTGCGTCGGCTCGCCCGCCTGAAATTGCCCCGTACCGCTGGACCAACGTGAAGGTTGGCGCAGGCGGCTATGCTCCCAACATCGTCTTCAGCCCGGCGGAGCGCGGTCTCGCCTATCTGCGCACGGATATGGGGGGCGCCTATCGCTGGGACGACAGGGAACAGCGCTGGCTGCCGCTGCAGGACGGCAACGCCGTCCCGAGCTACATGGGCATCGAAAGCATAGCGCCCGATCCGCGCAGCCCGGATATTGTCTACATGGCCGCCGGCATGAACGCGGGCCAACCGGCCGCGATCCTCCGGTCCGGGGATCGGGGGCGGTCATGGCGCGTCACGCCGGTGCCGTTCGCGATGGGCGGTAATGAGGACGGCCGCGGGCTCGGCGAGCGGCTAGCTGTCGATCCAAATCAGACGCGTCGCCTGTTCTTCGGTTCGCGTCATGACGGGTTGTGGCGCAGCGAAGATGCCGGTGCGACCTGGGGCAAGGTCGCAAGCTTCCCCGTCGCGGGGCTCGGACGCCCGGCGTCCCGAAAAACGCATGGCGGCGTCTCCTTCGTGGCGATCGACGAAACAAGCGGTAGTGAAAGCAGGCCGTCCCGTCGAATATGGGCGGGCGTAGCAGATCCGGGTGAAGTACATCTCTATCGATCGGACGACAGTGGACAGACGTGGGTTGCGGTCACAGGACCGCCGATGCTGGCGGCAAAGGGCGTGGTCGATGAGCGTGGCGTGTTGTGGGTCGGCTATGCGAGCGGGCTTGGACCAAGCGGAATCGCGACCGGCGCGGTGTGGCGCTACGAGGCCGACGGACGCGGACGCGACGTGACGCCGACGGCGTGGCGCGAAACCGGCGCGGAGGGAGCATTCCTTGGTGTTTCGGTCTCGCGGATGACGCCAGGCACCGTCGCGGTCACGACCGTCGACCGATATCGGCATGGGGATTCGCTCTGGATCAGTCGCGACGACGGGCGCAGCTGGGACGATGTCGGTCCTCGCAGCAGGCGCAACGTATCCGAGACGCCGTTCCTGCTGCATGAAGGCAAAGGCGCGGATTTCGGACACTGGATCTCAGGTCTTGCAATCGATCCATTCGATCCGGCACACATCGCCTATACGACCGGTGCGACGGTCTATGCGACACACGGGGTGAGCAGTACGAGCGTCAACTGGACGCCGTGGACCAAGGGCATCGAACAGACCGCAGTCATCACCCTCGCGTCGCCGACAGGCGGCGCGCCACTGATCTCGGGCTTTGGGGACTTGGCCGGCTTCGTCCATGATGATCTCGACCGTTCGCCACAGCCGACCTTCATCAATCCGTACATGTCGAATACCAACAATGTCGATTACGCCGGGCTCAACCCGAACGTGATCGTGCGTAGCGGCAGCCTGTATCTTGATCGCCCACGCGAGGCTTCGATGGGCCGCTCCGAGGATGGCGGCCGAACGTGGACGATGGTCAAGTTGCCGCCGATGGGTGATCCGGCGAAACGCGAGGATCTGAATGGCGATTGGCCGATCACCGTCTCGGCGGACGGCGCGACGATGGTGGTGGCGACCCCCGTTCCGCAAGTCTCACGCGATCGCGGACACAGCTGGTCCGTGGTTCGCGGCCTGCAGGGCAGGACCCGCGCAGTGGCCGACAAGCGTGATCCGCGTCTATTCTACGCCGTGGACGTCGAGCGCAGCCGGGTACTCGTTTCGCGCGATGCGGCGGCTAGTTTCTCGCCCGTGACGGCGCGCGGACTGCCCGCCGGTCTCAGCCGGGCCGGGCGACAGGACCGCGAGGCGCAGAGCGCGCTTGTCGCAGACCCCGCGCGGACGGGCACGCTGTGGCTGCAGGCGGGCGAGCGGCTGTTCCTCAGCACCGATGCCGGGCAAAGCTTCGCGCCGGCCAGCGGCAACCTCCGTGTCGAACTCTACGGGCTCGGCAAGAACGGCCTGTTCGCGGTCGGAACGCTCGACGGCATTCACGGTGTGTGGCGATCGGTAGACCGCGGGGGAAGCTGGTCGCGTATCGACGACGACGCGCATCGCTGGGGTGCACGGTACCGTGTCATCTCGGGCGATCCTCGGCGCGAAGGCCGCGTCTATATCGGTACAGACGGTCGCGGCCTGTTCTACGGCGACCCCGTGGAGGTTCGATGAGCCCGCAAGGTATCGTTCCAGCGGGAATGCACGCAGCGCAACCTGCCCTCGGGCGGGACACCAGAATATTGAGAGTCTAGCGATTTCCAGAACGGCCGCGAGTGCTGAAGTCCACGAGGGGCCATTAGCGCTGAGCCACGAACGACATCCGGGAGAATGACGATGAAGGCAATTTTAACGGCGCTGCTGCTCGGCAGCGCGATGACAACAGTTCATGCACACGCACAGAGGTTCGAACGAACCACGGGGGGCGTCAAGGTGACCCCCGCAGGTGGTTCCGCCGCGAGCGTAGAGGTCTCCGTGCACGGCGACGGCATCATCCACGTCGTCACGACGCCGAAGGGTGCCGGTACGGCCCCTCGCGCTCCAAGCCTGATGGTGGCGCAGCCGCCCGCCGTGGGTACGTTCGAAGTGGCCAAGTCCGCCGGACAGGTGCGTATCACCACCCGCAAGGCAACCGCGGAAGTTGCGCTCGCCACCGGTCAGGTCCGCTTCCTTGACCCCTCCGGCAAGCCGCTGCTCGCCGAAGCCGGTCCCGTCCGCTTCGCGCCGGCCACCGCGGACGGGAAGCCATATGTCTCCGTCTCGCAGCAGTTCAACCGCGGCACCGACGAGGCGCTCTACGGTCTCGGCCAGCATCAGAACACGCAGATGGACTATAACGGCGAAGACGTTGAACTCGCGCAGCACAACATGGACATCGGCGTTCCGTTCGTCGTCTCGACGCGTGGTTACGGCCTGCTGTGGGACAATAATTCGATCACTCGCGTCGGCAATCCCAAGCCCTACGCCTTCGTAGGCGAGGGAATGAAGGTCACGAGCGGTGGCAAGCCCGGCTGGCGGGCCGAGTATTTCCTGGACGGCAAGTCCGCAGTGACGCGGCAAGAGCCCACGATCGACTACCAGTTCATCGAGGATCAAAAGAAGTGGCCAGAGGCCGCGAAGGCACGTACCGTCGCGGCGACTGGCGGCCAGAACACCGCTGGCAACGCGGTGCAGAAGCAGACGGTGGTGTGGAGCGGTGACGTTATGCCTACCGCGACTGGCACCCACAAGTTCAAGCTCTACGGGTCGAGCTACTACAAGGTCTACGCCGACGGGAAGCTCGTGCTCGACCGCTGGCGACAGAACTGGAACCCGTGGTTCGCCAACGTTGATTTGCCGATGACGGCCGGCAAGCCTGTGGCAATCCGTATCGAGTGGGAGCCGAACGCCGGCTACATCGCGTTCTTCCACAATGATCCTATGCCCGACGCGGACCGCCATTCGCTGTGGTTCACCAGCGAGGTAGGTCAGGCGAAGGACTATTGGTTCATTCCCGGCGGTGGCATCGACGGCGCGATCGCGGGATACCGACAGATCACGGGCAAGTCGGAGATGATGCCCAAATGGGCGTACGGCTTCTGGCAGTCGCGTCAGCGCTACGAGACCGCGGACCAGCTGACGGGTGTGGTCGATCAGTATCGCAAATTGAACATCCCGCTCGACAACATCGTGCTCGACTGGCGCTATTGGCGCGACCCCGAGTGGGGTAGCCACCGCTTCGACGCCACGCGCTTTCCCGATCCGGCGAAGATGCTCACAGACGTGCACGGCGATCACGCCAATTTCATGATCTCGGTCTGGCCGAAATTCTATCCCACGACCGACACGTACAAGGAGCTCGCGGCGGCGGGTCTCGTGTACCAGGGCAATCTGCGCCAGGGGAACAAGGACTGGGTCGGCCCAGGCTTCGCCAGCACGATCTATGATCCCTATTCAGCCAAGGGACGCGATATCTTCTGGAAGCAGATCGAGGGGCGGCTCGCGAACCTGGGCGTCGATGCCTGGTGGGCCGACGCGTCCGAGCCCGACCAGCATTCGAACACTTCGATCGTCCAGCGTATCGAACAGATGGGGCCGACGGCGATCGGGCCCGCAGCTCAGTATTTCAACAGCTATCCGCTAATGAACGCGCGCGCCTTTTATGACGGCTGGACCGCGTACAAGCCGAACGTGCGGCCGTTCCTGCTCACCCGTTCCGGGTTCGCCGGTCTGCAGCGCTACGGCGCAGCGATCTGGTCGGGCGACGTGGCCAGCCGCTGGTACGATCTGCGAGCGCAGATCTCGGCTGGCGTCAACGCATCGATGTCGGGCATCCCGAACTGGACGCACGATATCGGCGGCTTTGCGGTCGAGGATCGCTTCGCGAGCAAGACGCCGACCGCAGCCGATCTGCAGGAGTGGCGCGAGCTCAATCTGCGCTGGTTCCAGTTCGGCGCGTTCAGCCCACTGTTCCGCAGCCATGGCGAATATCCGTATCGCGAGATCTACGAGATCAGCCCAGAAGGCTCACCGATGCGGGCGTCGATGATCCGCTACGACGAACTGCGCTATCGCCTATTGCCGTACATCTACACGGTGGGTGCCGACACCTACATGAAGGACGGCAGCATCATGCGCGCGCTCGCGGCCGGCTTCCCTGGTGACCGCCAAGTGCGCCGGATCGACGACGAGTATCTGTTCGGCGACGCGTTCCTTGTGGCGCCGGTGACGTCGTACAAGGCGCGCAACCGGTCGGTCTACTTCCCCAGCGGCACGACCTGGTACGACTTCGATAGCGGCCGGGTCTATAAGGGTGGCACCAGCGCTACGGTCGACGCGCCGTTCGAACGGCTGCCGCTGTTCGTGCGGGCGGGGGCGATCGTGCCGACGGGACCGGTGACGCAATATGTTGACGAGCGCCGCGACGCGCCGCTGACGATCCTGATCTACCCGGGCGCCGACGGCAGCTTCTCGCTGTACGAGGACGACGGACGGTCCACCGGATACAAGACGGGCGCCTTCTCGCGCATTCCGATCGCCTATGACGACCGCAGCGGCACAGTGCGCTTCGGGCCACTTGAAGGCGGCAGATGGGAAGGCATGCCTGCGACGCGCAAGTTGCGCGTGAAATGGGTCGTCGCGGGTCAGACGGCCAAGGACGACGCGTACGACGCGGAGGTCACCTACACTGGCCGGCCGGTCGAACTAGCGAGACGGAACCGCTGACGGCGACGACCAACGACAGACGACATGGGAGGAATGCAGATGACGGTATGGCGCGCCTTGGCCCTGATGGCCGCAATGGGAGCCGGAACCACGGCAATCGCGCAATCGGGCCAGGCTCCGATAAAGCAGTCGCCGATGCGGCCGGTGGCACGCTATGCCAATCTACGCGCCGCGATCTACATCGCGGTCAAGGACGCCCGCGCCCTCGCGGACCGCACGACGTTCGACCGACAGTTCGCTCGCGCCGCCTCGCAGCTGCATTTCGATAAGGTCTACATCGAGGCGTATCGCGACCACGAATTCGCGACCGCCGAGGAGTTGGAGCGGGTGAAGGGCTATTTTCACGAGAAGGGCATCGCGACCGCGGGCGGCATCACGCTCGCGGCCGGTGGGAAGAATGGCCAGTTCGGCACCTTCGACTATGAGGATGCGGACGATCGGGCAGAATGCGAACGCGCCAGCCGGCTGGCAGCACGCCATTTCGACGAAGTGATCCTGGACGACTTCTTCTTCTACACGTCGAAATCCGACGCGAACATCGCCGCCAAGGGCAAGCGCAGCTGGACGCAATATCGGCTCGACAGCATGCGCAAGGTAGCGCGTGACCTGGTGATCCGCCCCGCCAAGGCGGAGAATGCGCGCGTCCGGATGATTATCAAATACCCGAACTGGTACGAGCATTTCCAGGGCTTGGGTTACGATCTCGACCAGAACGCGCAGGCGTTCGACGGTATCTATGCGGGCACGGAGACGCGCGATCCGACGCTGACCGATCAGTTTCTGCAGCAATATGAAAGCTATTTGATCATCCGCTATTACGAGAATATTCGCCCCGGCGGGAATGGCGGGGGGTGGGTCGACATTGCCAGCATTCGCTCGGTTGATCGCTATGCGGAACAGCTGTGGGACACGTTCTGGGCAAAGGCGCCCGAGGTCACCTTGTTCAACTGGCGTCCGATGAGCGAGGATGCGCCGGCCATCGCCGGCGACAGGCCATGGTCGTCCGACCGGACGAGCTTCGACTGGACCTCCGAGCTGGCGCGCTGGCGATCAGGTGGCACGCCGGGAACACCCGGCTGGGGCCGTGCGGCGGGGCTCGCGCTCGAGCGGATAGATCCGATCCTGGGGGCGCTTGGCAAGCCAGTCGGCGTCGCGAGCTACAAGCCCTATCAGTCGTCGGGCGAGGACTTCCTTCACAACTACTTCGGCACGATGGGCGTGCCGGTCGAACTGTCGCCTAGATATCCTGACACCGCCGACACGGTGCTGCTAACGGAGGCGGCCGCTGCGGACCCGGCGATCATCGAGAAGATCAAGGGCTCGCTGCGGCGCGGTGCCGACGTCGTGGTCACCTCCGGACTTGTTAAGGCATTGTCCGGTCATGGCTTTGCCGACCTTGCAGAATGGAACCCCACTGGAAACACCGTAAGCGTGTCGAACTACATCCAAGGCTTCGGGGCTGGCAACGGCACCCCGCTCGTCGACGCGTCGGATCCACGACCGGTGCTGATCCCCGACATCCGTTTCTACACCAACGACAGTTGGATGCTGGTGCGCGCATATGCCGGCGCCAAGGGCTATCCAATGTTGCTGATGAACCATTATTCGAAGGGCACGCTGTACATGGTGACCGTGCCTGAGAACCCGGCCGACCTCTATGCGCTGCCCCAGCCGGTGTTGACGCAGCTGCGCTCGGTGCTGGCGCGTCATGCCCCGGTACTGCTCGATGCCCCCGCCGAGGTCGCGCTGTTTACCTACGACAACGGCACGTTCGTTATAGAGAACTACCGCGACACGGCGGTCACCATCCGGGTCGGCGTCACCGGTGCGGCGCGGCTGCAAGAGATCGGCGGGCCGACCTCGCTCACGGCAGCCGGCGAGATCACCGGTGCGATGGGAGACAGCCGGCCGGCGTTCGCGCTTAGCATTCCGGCCCATTCGTTCCGCGCTTTCGGCCGCGGCGTCGCTAGCGCGAACTAACTCCGAACCGCCAGATCGTGGTCGAGCGGAAAACCTGCCCGGGGCGCAGTAGCGTGGTAGGGAAGTCTGGGCGGTTCGGACTGTCCGACAGATGCTGCGTCTCGAGCGCGATGCCGTCGAACGCGCGCATCACGCGGCCGCTAGGGCCCTTGTCCAACCCGTCGATATAGCCGCCCGAATACACTTGGATCGACGGCTCGGTCGTCTCCACACTCAATGTCCTGCCCGATCCAATATCGTCGAGCCGCGCTACCGTCGCCAGTCTACCCAGCGGCTTGTCGAACAGCCAGGCGTGGTTGTAGCCATGCTCGCCCATCGGCGGTACGCGGCTGTCGATCGCCTGCCCGAGCGCGCGCGGTTGCCGCAGGTCGAGCGGAGTGCCGACGACGGACGGAAAGGCGCCGGTTGGGATGCCGCTGGCGTCCGTTGCGACATAGCGTCGCGCGAGCACCTGCAAGCGCTGCCCGCGGATCGACCCGCTGCCCTCGCCAGCCAGGTTGAAATAGGCGTGGTTGGTGAGATTGAGCGCCGTCGGCTTCGAGGTCCGCGCCTCGTAGTCGATCTGCAGCGCGTTCCCGCTAATCAACCGATAGGTTACCGCGACCTGCAGTCGCCCTGGAAAGCCTTGGAAGCCGTCAGGACTGTCCAGACTAAAGGTTGCCGCTCGGGAGCTTCGCGACCGCACCGACCATTGCTGCGTGTCGAACTTGGCCTTGCCGCCCCCATGGAGCGCGTTGGGGCCGTCGTCCGCCATAAGCCGCACCGGCTTGCCGTCGATCGTGAAACCCGCGCCTGCTATCCGTCCAGCATAGCGGCCGATCGTCGCACCGAACGACACCTTGCTGTTCTTAGCGCGAAACTCTGCCGGGGTCGCGAAGCCGAGCAGTATGTTCGCGGGGATGCCGTCACGATCGGGGACTTCGATCTGTGTAACCGTAGCGCCGAATGGAATCAGACGGACGACCATGCCGGTGTCATTGTGAAGTTCGATGACATCGTTACTCGACTGTGCACTAGCGACCGGTGCTAAAGTGAGGGCAAGAACAATCATTATCTGACGCATATCTGCTCCGGATCCAGTTTGCGTATGGCTATATACCGTAGAAGATGCTGATACGCCCGGATAAAGGCATTCCTCGGACCTGTCTCATTGTCTATGTGCTTGATCTCACGTACGCTGGAGCGCCGACCAATCGGGGTTGATCATGCGGGCGAAGATCAGGTCGTTGATCGTCGCGACGGCATCATTCGGGGGAAGCGGCCATCGCCCGAACTTCCGTTCGAAATGACCGCCTGCGATCAGATGGTTGACCCCGCGCTCCATAGGCGCGGGACGGGCGAGCCTGTTTCGGTCGTCCCCCGACAAGTCCGTCATTCGATACCCTTGCCCATCGATACCGATTGCGGATCAGTCCGCCCTCGGCCGCGATATGGCATTCAATTGGGTGAGGCGACCCGGAACGCATGCGAGATGAGGGCGGCGTAAGCCATTGCCTGGAGCTTGGGGGGAACGCCCCCGGAAATCCGCGATCGTGCGAACGTCCAGTCGCAGGCCGCCCAGCAGCCACATTACTCCCAGGTCGCGTCCCGCCTCTGCCGCCAGGCACCGGCTCGACCGGACCCGGTTGAAATAGCCGTAGAGGTGGGGGTACAGCTTCAGCATATCAGCAGGGTCATAGCCGGGCCGACCTGCGCCTTGGGTCGCTCCAGCCAAAAGCACGCTCATCTATGTCTAGCTCGTCGATGAACACCGCGATGAACCATGTCAGGTTGTTCACCGATACGTAGTCATCAACCGACGCCAGCAGCAGCATTTGATCACGGGAAAGCCCTTCCTGTATCCCATGCCGGATCATATCGATCCGGCCACCACGCAATAATCCATCATGACGTTTTCAGACTGTCTGACTGTCTGGCGTATATTGCTGGTATACCCTGAGTGAGCATCGGCTTCGGTACATAAAACCCGTTCAAACAGGGTCGGTAGCAGAGAAATCGGACACCTCATTATGAGGGTCTAGAGTCTGCCTGAACACGTTAGGGGTGCGCGTCTGACATTGCTGCATCAGCCTCTGCCTGTCGACGGCGATCACGAGCAATCTTGGCGAGCAGCGTTCGACTGCACCCAGTTGCATCCATTATATCGCGCCAGCTTCGGTCATCGCGAAGAAGGCTCGAGATGGCAGCGTTGCGGGTCTTGTTCTCGGGGCGCCCCTTATAAAGGCCTGCTGCCTTGGCTTTTGCAGTGCCTTCGGCTTGTCGACGACGGCGATCCTCATAGTCCTTACGGGCAACCGCGGCGAGTACGTCCAACATCATGGCGTTGACCGCGGCGAACATTCGGCCGGTGAACTCATCCGTCGGTGCCGTCAGGATCCACGACGTCGGCAGGTCAAGTGCAACAACCCGGACCTGCTTGGCGGCGATTAGATTGCGCAGCTTGATCCAGTCTGGTGAGGTGAGGCGGGAAAGCCGATCAACCTGCTCGACCAGGAGCACGTCTCCCGGCTCGCAATCCGACAGCAGACGGAACAGCTCTGGCCGGTGAAGCTTAGCTCCACTTTCGTTTTCGACATAGCGAGCCGCAATCCGAAGCCCGTGCTCGGCCGCAAACACGTCGAGGGCGCTCTTGGCGCGCGACGCATCCTGTTCGGAGGTAGAAGCGCGAAGATAGGCTCGGATGAACATCCCGTAGTCTGCTATATGTGGTGCTTATTAGTCTAGTCCTTTTTACGCCGTCAGGACGGGATTAAAGTACCAGCTATTGAGCGGTCTGCGAAAGGCATACCTTAAAAGCACTGTTCGGCAGGCATACGGTTCGCACCGGCTCGGATCCCCAGCACTGGGCATGTGCGCGATATCACGTCAAAGTTCGTGCTATTGATGACATCGTCTTCGCAACGTTGGCCGTCGCGATGGCGTCATCGAACTGATCATGCCGTCCTAGGCAGATCCGTAATCGACGCCGTAACCGTCGTGACCGCCGTGGCGCTTTGAATATCCGCTGCCTGCGTCGCTACCGCCATCAGATCCATGTCCATCAGATCGCGGTGATCGATCCACCATTTGGCGTCAGTCACCTGAAGGCAAGCGTAACAAGCGCCGTCGCTGTTGAGGTTGGTTAGCGCTGCGAACCGCTTGGTCCTGATCGTCGACGCCCAGCTAATTTGTCGATCGGTGCCGGTCAGCAGTGGAAGATCAAGGTGGGAGATAACGGCTTTGCTTAACGCTGCCGCAGCGGCTTCTTCAGCTCGCTTTTCCGCAACGAAGCAGTCTCGACATGTCGTCGTCTTCAGCCACCGGGCCTTGCGTTCCTGCTGGCTTTCAAAGCCCGTGAGATGATGAGCTTGCTCATGACCGCAGGCATGAATAATCCGCTGTTCCATGGCCGGTATGATGCCTGTTCGTGATTTGTGCGCAACGCCAATGAGTCAGGTTGAATCAAAATTGCGGCGAGTGCCTCACTAAGAGAGGAATGGTCTGCCCGCTAAGTTGGTGCAACGCCGTCAGCGTTCACAAGATCTGGGCCAACCAATGTTCCGACGAGCCGAACGCGTTTCTCAACGAGATCGACGGGAGTGCGATGCAGTTCCAGCTCGTAGCGTCCGCCGACATCGCGGCGAAGGTAGAAGGCCCCGCCATCGCGGATCAAAGTGCCAATCTCATTGATTCGGGTTCCAATCGCTACCATTGCTGCGCCGTTGCTCCATCATCATTGTATATAGTTGTGGACTATCCTTGCCTGTGACCGATGTGGCTCAGCGTGAGGACGTAATCCTGCTGACACGTACCCGTGCGGCTTTCAAAGACGGATATCGCGCCGCGCCATTTCCAAGAACGCCATGTCCCCAATTGGTGGGCGGGGCTCGGCTTTAAAGATGTCAGCTAGGTCGAGCAGATCATCGTTAGAAAGGTTCGTGATCGAGGCTTCGATTTCGGCAAGGCGCTGCACCGCGCGATCACCGCGATCGGCGAGACGCTTAATTCTTGTCTTAAGCATGCGCCCTTCTACCACATTGGTTGCGGGGGCGGCAGGGGCATTCGCGGCTGGCCAGCTGAGACCATCCGGAAAAGACGTTTGCCAACCTGTACGGGAACGAAGGTTCTCCGAAGGAACAGCACCGCGCTCCGCGAGATGTCGAAGGGCAGGAGCGTGCAGCTTGTTCGGTGGAAACGGCGATTTCCTAGTGCATGCGGTTTTTCGGCATTTACGGTAAAACTGGTGGAAAGCCGCCCGTCCGTTTTCGGGCAGCGATCGGCCTAAACGGACGTTCGTTCAGAAGGCGGGGCAGGGGCCGGCGGGCGGCTTCATTCGGGTGGAAAACCGAAGGTTTGCTTCGAAGATAGACGGCGTAAACGGACATGCAATTCGACCGGGTTTAAAGGTGTGCTCCTTAGAATCACTCAATAACCGTCGGCGCTGGCGGATGGGATGAACACCGCAATCGAAGCGCTAGACTGCGAGGCCTTGCCCAAAAACGGCAGGGAACACACGGTGCGCTTGGGCAAGAGCGGCTATGACGCTGACATGCGCGCGCCAGCCACGATACTCGGGGTCATCGTCGATCCCGAGCGCGCGGTCGCCCGCTGGCACAAAACGCATTAATTGCTCGCCGATTCCCTGCCGCCCGAACACCCAGCAGGCGATCCGGTGTCGCGACAGCATAACACAGAGCCGGCCAGCATCGAGGTGAAACGCCGTGGCATCGGCGCGTCCGGACAGGGGATGATGGACGAACATGAAGGCCCGCTCGATTCCTTGGAAGCGGTTGGCCGTCTCGACGAAAACTTCCGACAGATCTTGGCCAAGGCGCTCGCGCACGGCGTTGACTTGACTAACATGCGCGCACACCACGCCAATCTTATCGGGTGTGACGGGCGAAATTGCCCCGTCGTCACGCACCCATGCCTGACGGTTCAGCAACCGACGGATTGCCGAGACCAGCTCGTCGGCCAGCTCCGCATCCATCTCGCCGGTAATCTGGGCCGGGAGCTCGACCATGACCACCTTGGGTTCGCCGGCAACGGCATCGAGCGCCGCATCGAACGGCATGATCCCAGCAACGCCAAACCCGACTGCGCGGTCTCGGCTCATCGCACGGAATGGCATGTCGGGGTAAAAGGCCGGCTGCACCAACTCCACAGTGTCGGCATTCAGCCGACGCGACACCGGCAGGGCAAGCTGCAGCACCGATGGGTGGCGCTTGACCAGCGCGACCGGTGACGAGACCTGCGGTCCCGCAGGATCGCACCGCCAGCGCTCTATCTCGCAATTTACGAACGGGTCGATTTGGCCGGGATCGCCAATTAGCACGTGCCGGTCCGCCAGATTGGCAATCCGCTGGAACCGGTAGTCCGGCAGCTGATAGGCCTCATCCACGATCTGCACGTCGAAGCGCGGCTCACCGGACTTGATCCACGACCATTTGGCGCCGTTGGCGATCGTGATCGATGGACAGCGCGGCAGGTCTGCCTCGTCATGGACAATCTCGAGATTGGCGAGCTGCACGACCGAGTTCGGAAGCATCAGTCCTTCGCGGGCCCAAAGATGCACCGGAAAGGCATCGGCATTCCCGGCCAAACGACGGGCGAGATCGAACGCTTGCTCGTTGGTCTGGGTCACAATCATGCAGCGCTGGTCGAGCAGCCGGGCGCTTTGCAGCGCCAGGCGCTGGGCAACCCCGGTCTTCCCGGCACCGGGCGGCGAGCGCAGAACCACCGCAGGCTCGCCCTGCCACTGGCTTTCGAGAATCTGCGCGAGCGCGGCATCCGCTTCTACGGCTGGATCGATCACGGTCATGCCATCCGCTCCACCGCAGCAAGCAGGTCCGCCGGCATACGGCGAGACGACGGCACCGCCGCCGGCATGGTCTCGCCATGCGTCCAGGGCGGGGCGGCAAGCCGCGCCGCCATCTGCCCGAGTTCGAACCCGATCCCGCCCCAATTTGGCGCCTTGGGCCCAAAGTCGATCACACCGCCGGACGTCATGGCCTTGGCGACGCGCTTTCCGCTGACGACGTCGGCCTCGATCCACGTGGACGGGCCCCTGCGCTCGACTCTCACTACGCGGACGGCGAGGTTGGGTGCATCGAGCGTCCACAGCTCGTCGCCGGCGCGCAGGTGCAGGCTGTCCTGAGGGCTAGACAGGTTCATGTGATATTCGAATAAACGGGGACCCAAATGCTCCTCGCGAATGCTGGCGACGGTCGCGCGCAGGACTCTGCCACTGCTCACACCCTTTTCGCGCGCGGCGCGGTCGTGACGGAGTGTTCCTGCATCTACATTAGAAACCGCGAGTTCGCGGGCTACAATCTTCATCGCGCCCGGCTTTGGCTTGTCGCGGTACGGCAAGAGATGCCCGGCGGCGCGTGCCGACATGAAATCTGCGAAGGCCCGGACTTCCTCCGCGACAAGCGGTCCGAGCGCCGAATTCTTCTGCCAGCGCTCAGTCAACAATATCGCGATGGCTCGCTGCGTTGCCGCGTAAATCGGACGAAGGACGCTTTCGAGCAGCCGTCGGATGCGTGTTTCGTGAAAGGCGACCAGCGCCGGATCGCCGCTATCGCGGACCTTGTTGAATTCCTCGACCGCCGGCTGGAGCTCGCGGGCATCGAACCAAGGGTCCGTCTTGACCCCCATGGGATGCTGCTCCGCCGCCGCGACCGCCGCGAGGATATCGCGTCCGGTGGGCGGCTCGATCCAGGTTAGCAACGAGCCCAGATGCTCGTCCTCGGCTTCCTGCTGGCCGGTTGCGAAATGCAAGCGCAGCGCGCCCGTTGCACTGATCAGTGCCTGCTGCCCGGCAACAGGCAAGCGCTCGCCGGCATAGGTCCACAACGTGCCGAGCCGCACCATGTCGGGATCGTCGGTAAACCGCAGACGGTCGGCTAGGGTGTCGATATGGTTGAGTGCACCGGCAGACGATACCCAGAGCTGTGGAGAGGTTCCAGCGGCGAGGCATTCGGCATAATAGGTCTCGAAGCGCGGCAGCAGCCAGCGCAGCAGCGCATATTGATCATCTCGGCGGCGGGGATCGGCAACGATATTGATCGAGGCCGGCTCGCCGAAGCGTCCAACCGCAACCGCGTGCACTGAGGTATCCTCTCCAGCCATCGCCAGCAACGTCACGACCAACGCATGCGGTTGGATCGCCACTTGGCGCTGGCTGACCACAGCCACAGCCTGGCCATGCTGGAGGGCGCGCAGCCGCGCGGCGACATTGACCAGATCACCCATTGGCGATCCGATCGAGCAGTGCCTTGGCGGCGCGCAGTTCGACGGCCAGCGCCTCTTCGGCGCGGTTGTCGGGCGGGCGGCCGCGGCCATCCATCAGATCGATCGCGCGGACCAGCGACCCGGCCGCGGCAAGCTGCTCGGCAGCTTGGTCGCCGAGGATGATCGGCTGACCTTGGCTAAGCGCCTGTGCTCGGCAGCGCTCCCAAAGCGCGCAATGCTCCTTGCAGCTAGACCGGTAGTGATTGGGCAATTGCTCGACGACGCCGGCGTCGCAGAACGTGGCGCCGGGCGGCATCAGCTCCTCGATCTCGTCGAGGTCGGCCGGTGCGGTCGACAGGGCGCGCATCAGCGACGCCAGTTCGGATTCTGCCCTCATCGAGGCGAATAGCCGGGGAAAGGATGAACCTGGCGCGCGCAGGATCATGTCGATGCGGTCCCCGGCGCGGGCGCCATCCTCGCCCCTTGCGGTCAGGAATTGCCGGAGTGTGAGCGTGCCGACCGACGCCTCGCGGCACGCCGCGCGGATGTTCGCCGGATCGGTCTTGCCGCCGCGGTCGGCATAGGATTTGATCACGCCGACCCGGTAGAAAGGGTCGTCGTCGCTCGCGATTAGATAGTTGAGCTCGATGGCATGAGTGACGCCGACTAGGGCTAGCGGCAAGCGCGGGCCGAGGATCAGATTGGGAGCGCTCGGATCCCCAACGCGCTTGAGCTCGACCAGGCGCAGCGTCTCTCTCTCGCGGCGACCGCGTGCATAGGGCGTATCCCCCGGCGCCTGATCGGACACCGAAGCAATCTTTGCCTCGGCCGGGGCGAGCAAGCCCTTTTCCCGATAGGCGGTCAGCAGGGATGCGCCGGCGTTCGCCGTCAGTCGGCGTTCAAAACCTTGGCTTAGCGTCATCGCGAAGGGCGACATGGCATCGGGCAACGCCCCGAAGATTTCCTTCGCGACTATAGCCGGCGTCAGACCGGCGATGACGATCGCTCGAAGGCGGGTGCAGTCGATATTGCGGGCAACGCTCTCTATGCCGCGCGCACCAACCTCGACGGCGGCAAGGCCTCCGCGAAGATAGGCAAGACGGGCATTCTCGGGGGTCACCGGATCGCCCTTCCTGCTGCCGCCGTGTCGACAAGGACCGGGCGCCCCCACAAGCGATAGTACATGGAGGCGTCGTTCAAGCGCGCTGCGGCAGACTGGCGCTCGGCCCGGTCAGCGTCCTCCAGAATGGCGAGCTCGGCATGGGCCGCTTCGCGGATCCGCTCGGGGTGCAGCTGGCCGGTCTCGGTCGCATTGGGGATCGAGCGGGCGATCGGAAAAAGCAGCCGCTCGATCGCTCGCGCCTCGATAGCACCGGCTTCGCGCAACTGGCCGAGGCGTTGCGCAAGGCTCACGGCGATGCGCAGATGGTCGGTGCGCATGCTGAGGGAACCTATGATCCGGCGATCGAGGTTCCACGCCGAGCTGCTGAGCAGCCGCGGAATGGCGGTCAGCTGGGCGGCGTTGATTGCGGGGACGATCCATGCCGGGCGCGCGGCCAGATTACGGCGCGCGGCATTCTCCTCATCGCGCTTGAGGCTTGCAAAACGTGACGGCGAGGGACGAAGGCCGGTCAGCGCCGCTGTCAGGTCGGCGATCAGCGCTGGTGCTGCCGGCACGCCAAGGTCTTCCAGGGCATCTAGCGCGAGCTCGCGCAGCGGCTTGCCTGGCTTGCGCCCGCGCGGTGCAGCGATTTCGCGGCTTTCAAGCTCCGCGAACCGCAAGGCATCTGCCAGGCGCTGATATTCGGCATTGAGCTCAGCGATCTTCGCCTGTGCCCGTTCCCTACCGGCCGCGTCCTGCGCGGCCAGCGCCTTCGTCAGATCGGCATAAGCACGCTGCAGCTTTTCAGCGTTACGAGTTAGCTTCTCGGTAAGGGGCACGGAACGCGACATGCCATATATATATTCTTCCACGCTCTTCCATGCAATACCATGCTTTGACGTTAGCTATCATTGGCTGCCGGCCGGTAAAATGCCTCAGCGCTGAGCGCGGTGAAGATCTCCTGCTGGACAAACAGCATCAGCTTGAAAGTCGTTTCGAGATAGGCCGTAATCGACTCCGGCTTGGGCACGTGTAACCGGTCGCCATGTGCAATCGCATTGCGCTCGCCTAGCAGTCGGTTGATCGTGCCTTGATGCTCTTCCAGCGCGGGATAGTTTAGCCCCATCTGGAACAGCGCGCGCTTGAGCATTCGCGAATTGAGGTTGGCGCCGGTCTCGATCGCCGAATCCGGAATATTGACGACCTGCGCCATCACTGCGTCGTAATTCTCGATGAAAACGAGATGCCGCGCTTGTAGATGGACGTCATGGTCGCCCGGCGTGTCGCGAAATTCGGGATGCTTCGAATTGACGTCGCGTAGTGCCGCAAATAGCTTGTTGAGCGTTGCAGCTACAAGCGGCAGTGCCGCCTTGTGGCACGGTATCTTCATGCCGTTGATAACGCTGGCATAGGTCAGCAGCGCGAATTTGGTGAAGCCTTCGACATGCGCGTAGGTCAACAGCACTAGCGAGCGCGCCAGCATCGCTCGGTCGCCGTTCGATTCCGCAGCTGAATAATAGCGCTCGATCAGGCGGATCTCGGCTTCGCGGCTCCCCCGGTCCTGTTCCAGGTCCTCATAGGCTTGTTCAGCGGAAGGCATCGGCGAGACGATCACCTACAAAGTCGATCCTGCCCTTGAGCGGCCCGGGCGAATTCTTGCCGCCGCCGGTCGTCAGGGACTGGAACTTGGCGTCAAGCTTGATCGCGCGCAAAGTCGTGTTGAGCTTTTGCATCTGGGCGTTGTCCCTAAGATTCAGCTTGTCGATCACGCGCTGCAAGCCGATTGTCACTGCCTCGAAATGATAGATACTAAAGCTGAGGCTTAACTGATCTTTGGAACGGTTGGCGAAGCCGAAGGCCAGCTCACCGATTGACTCCGCGAGCAGGGCGAAGGTCTTATGGAAGATCGCATGCTCGGCCTCATAGTCGAATGGCGGTTCGCCGCGCTGCGGGTCGGCAACGCCCTCGGCGAAATCGGTGAGGAAGTCAGCGACCGAATGGACGAAGCGCGCGCCGTTATTCTTGAGCGCGAAGAACCGCAGCACGAGCTCGCGCGCATAGCTTGATTTCTGCCGCTCCTCTGTAAGAAATCTGGTGCAGGTGTTGAAGTTGGCGTCGCCGGCCAGCTCGACCAGAAAGTCTGGGAAGCGTGCGTCGAGCATGCGGATCGCAGCGTCGCGAGCCTGCTGCTCGGAGAGTGGATCGCCGCCGGTGTTGAGACGCTTGAACATATGATAGCGGAAGCGCGGATCGGTGCCCTTGCGGATTACTTCCATGCGGATGAACCGCCGCTTCAGGCGGATCTGCAACGCCGAAGGGAAATCGTCGAAGGTCTTGCCGTTGAGTTCGGGAACGATGTCGCATTCGACGAGGCGGAGACCGCCGGTCGGATTGAACAGATCCTTGGTCTCCTCGTGCGGCGAGATGATCCCGCGCATGTGAAGATACGTCGAGATCCGCTGGAGGCCGTCGATCAGCTCATAATGCCCGGCTTCGGTTTCGATGACAAAAATCGGCGGGACGGGCATTTCGAGGAGCAGGGACTCGATGAAACGCGATTGCTGTCCGAACGACCAGCGGAAAGTGCGCTGATAGTCGGGCTTAATGTTGAGCTCGCCATTCTCGTGCATATCGACCAGCTCGTTGAACGAGATGTCGAGCGCGTGCGTGCTGACGTTCTCGACGCTCCGCGCGATCGCATCGACCAATGAGACCCGATCCTCAGCCAATCGCAGCCTCCTTTGTAAAGCACAGAACAGTCTCGGTTGCGCCCGAGCGGCGCTTATACAGCTTTCGGCCCGGATTGATGTCGGACATAGAGCGCAAGTGGAAATCCTCTTGGCCGCGCAAGCCGAGGCCGTGGCTGACGCCGAGCTCGCCGATTATCGTCGGCAAGTCGTTGTGAAGTTCCTTGTAATAAGAATCTTGGACGACAAACACGGCGAGCGCCCCAGGCTTGAGCGCAGTCGCGACCCGCTCTACCGATCGCGACATTTTGTTGAAATAATCGAGATGGGTGCGGTAATAATAGCCCGCCGATGCCTTAGAAGGATGTGCCTTGAGCGCGCTCAGGAACCGCGCGCACGTCTTGCCCCATTTGGCGTCGACCTCGATGGCGTCGCTCGGCACCTGGGTTGAACCGATCATCTGCTTGCCGAGCGCGCGTGCGGTCGTCTTGAGCAGTGGTGACAGGACTGCAAGTTCGATCCGCGTGGCCACGGTATAGTCGATCCGCGTGCAGTAAGGTGGCGAGGTGAGTACGAAATCAACACTGCCCGGCGTGAGTTGCATGGTCGCGGTGTCCGACAAGGTGATGGCGCTTTCGCCCGCCTGCGGCACGCTGGCCGCGAGCAAGTCATTTTGCCTTTTGGCATCAAGCGCCGTCGCCATGCCGCGGACATTTTCGCAGAAATACTGGCCGATCAACGCCCGCGAGGCCTCGACCCGGTCGTCCTTGGTCTTGGGGACCCGCAGCCAGGTCGGATTGGAAGAGCGGAACGGCGCAGCCAGCTTGCGGCACGCACCGAACAAGGCGACGTACATGGTGGCAGCTGTGCCCGATATCCGGTCGAGATGAATGCCGTCGGGCGAGCGGGTCATGCTGCCGACCAGGCTGCGGCGGATATTCTCCTCGATGCCGCGGATCAGCGCCGCGGTAGCCGGCTTGAACCAGCCAAGCAGCGCATCGTCCAGCGAAAGCTCGGGCGGCGACGAGCGGGCATGCGCCAAGATCGTCGCGGCGAGGGGCCGGAGATGATCGGCTTCGCTTGGCGCGAGCAAGCGCGCGCGGGCGATGATGATCATCGTTGGGTTGAGATCGATACCCACCGACTTGAAGCCAAGCTTGCTCGCCGTGTAGGTTGTCGTTCCGCTGCCGTTCCAAGGATCGAGCACGACTGCGTCGTCCGCGAGGCGGGCGCTTTGTATAATCTCGTGGGCAAATAGCTCGGGGAAACCGGCGTAATAGGGAAAGAAGCCTTCCCAACCGGTCTGCAGGCGCTTGTTGCGTTTTGGCGAAAGGATGTTCAGCCCGGCAATCGTCACGTCATTCCCCCGCTTCGCGCTGGCACTTCCGGCCAGTGTGTGCTCCGATAAAGCCTCCACCCATCATGACGTGCCCAGACCCCGTGCGCACCGCACTATGATATCGAGCCGCTTGATCTCGACCGCTAGCTGCGCCGCCTGGAGCAATGCAATTGGCAGCGTTCCCGACAGGTCGCTCAAGGCGCGGTCGTAAATTGCGACACAGCGTCCCTTTGTCAGCCGCGAATTGAACAGAATACCGTCTACCTCGGGCAAATCGGCATGCAGGGCTTCGGAAAACGCCTGGCCTGGATAATGCGCGCGCGCATGATTTGCATCGGTGTCGAGACCGAGCTCGTAGGCGGCGGCTTCTCTCAAGTCGAGCAGCCGTAATTCCCGGCTCGACGAGATCGCCGTCACGCACAAGGCTTCGAGATGCGGTCGGTACAGATATCGGCGGCTCTTGCCTTCGAACCGGTCGCGGACCACGCCTTCTGCAAACGCCGTCGCGAAATTGTCTGCGGCATAAAGAACCCGGAATGCACGCGACGGGCTCGAGAACCGGCTCGCGCCAAACCCCGCCCCTGCCGGTGTCGCGCGGTGTTGGCTTGGCATTACCCGCGGCCAATCGTCGACCCGGGCGGCGATAATCCGCTCGCGCAATTTTTTGGTCGGGATGGTCACGCGAAATCATGAGCTCCTTCGGCGGCCTTGACCACGGCCGCGACATCGCCTTCACGCAGCTTCTGGATCGGCGGCGCCAGCCCGGTCATCCGGTTAGGAGCAACAAGCCACTCCCATGCCTCTTCCGCAGCAGCGAAATGGGCGGCTACGAGATCAAGGCCCTCGACCGGTTTCAAGCGTTCGAACTGGAGCACCGGATAGACATAGTTGCGCAGCCCTTTGCGGAACGCGACGATCTTGTTCGCCTTGCGCCAGTTGTCCAGCGTGCCCCGGGATATCTCCAGCCGCTGGACGAGGTCGCCCGCGCCCACTAGCTCGCTTTCGGCCCAGTCGACCGAATTGTCGTCGATGGTGATGGCATCGAGTATCCTACCGCCCTCAGCAGCCGACACGACCGGTCCGATCCCGCTACCGGTTAGGATTTTTTCCTGACGCCCGCCACCTTGCCCCGACTGCGGTCGCGGACTGGTCCGCACCGCCTTCACGCTGCTCGGCACCGGCACTTTTAACTCTGCCGCCAATTTGACGAGCGCGGCCATATCGAGCCGTTGGACTTTGCTCTCAATCGCCTGCGTTAAGGCACGCTTAGCACTGGTCATAACAACCTCCACTATGCAGAATAGGCAATATCGACAAATTGTGCAATAGCCGGGCTGGCCAAACTTCATGCAGAAAATGGATAAACCTTCTGTAAATTGGACGACGGGGCAGCAGTCGATACGCTCCCGGGTATACGCTAGATCACTAGCCTGCCACGCCCCGGCCTGCCCACTAGGTAGCGCTCACTGAGATGGAGACGCCATGCCGCTGAAGGACGTTAAGATATCGGAGACCATGCATTTCATCTTTCTGCTTCTCCGTCCGCTCAAAAAGTCGGAATGCAACGCCGATCGCCAGCCCCCCGCTAGCACATATCAGCGCCTGCTGGATCGGCACCGGAGCAAACATCGCGCCCGGGACCGCAGCCTTGACGCTATCCTTGAAGGCGTCCTTCAGGCTGTCCTGGAATGACTTTCCTGCTTCGTCGCCGAAAATTCTTCGGAAGGACGGCAGGCTGTTCCGCTTGGTCGCCTGCCACCGCTCGACTACGTACTGAGCGCGATCGGCGAGATGTTGCGAGATGACCTTGGGATCCGTCATCTCGGTGGGGATGGTCTTGGCGAATTCCTCCACGCTGTCCCTGAAATCTGAGAGGGCCTCGTGATTCTTGCTGAGTATTGCTAGACTCTCGGCATCCAGTCGTGACAGATCACAATGTCGAAAAATGATTGTCTCGGCGACCAGTTCACCCTTGCGGCTGAGGAGTGACGTCCGCTCGCGAACTGGCCTCGCAGTGACGCCCGAAAAGATCTCGCCGATGGGACGCTTGATAGTCTGCGCGTAGAGATCGGGAAATTCCGTCACGAGTCGCATGCCCCTGGCCTGGGCAGCAGCAAACGCTAGCGCGGACATGACGGCGTCACCAATGACGCGATGCATCTGTACATAATCCCAATGATCGGATTGGTCCGGCTCCCAGGCAAGCCCGTTCGCGCGCAGCTCATGAAGAAGCTGTGGAGCGAATTTTTGTTTATGTACTTGCGTGGTTCCGCGCATGCGCCTGGCCCAGACGTTCCCACCGCGCCCGTGACCTTCCAACTCCCGCAGTGTCGCAGATTTGCCGAAGCGGCGGCGTAGTGCACTTCCATCTTGGGAAAGCGCTGCTTTTAGATGATCGAGGAGATCGTCCTGAAGGTTATGTGGGATATCGTTCGGATGTATCGAGCGAAGGAGAGCCTCATCGTTCGCACCGATCGTCTGAGCGAAGACATCGATCTCGGGGTCATCCTCGGGTGCGTCGTAGGGCCGAATGCGAGCGACGTGCGGAAAGAGCAAAAGCGTGCTCTTCAGCCAGTCCACATCGCGTACACGGATGTAGGGATAATTCAACGCATCATGGATTTCGGCCACTAGTCCTGCCCCGTTGTCTGCAACGTGCAAATCTATAGGGGTTAATCCAGAAAGCCGGTGGTTATTCGTGCAGCAGGTATCGACCCAAATCGGGAGCACCCCGCACCTTGAAGCCTATCGCGACGATATAGGGTCGATCAACAGTGCCAATCGAGGAAATTTGAAGTGACGGAACAATCGGACACCCCCGCCAGCGAAGAGTCCACTTGGATGACCTTCATGGGCCAAGGGGCAATGAATTGGGGTCATTCCGACCTTCTCGCTGTCGGACCGGACAAGGAGCTTGTTCGCCTGGGTGAGCTCGCCACCTATTTCTCGATCCGCGGCGATCGAAATGGTGGCCGTCTGGCCGGTGAGGTTTGGATCATTCTTCCGCCCGCGACTGCGAAAGAACGAGCAAACGCTCTGCGCCAATTGCGAGCTGGGGTCGATGCCACTCTCACTAAAGTATCCAAAGGTGCGGCCACCGCCGAACAGCACGAAGTAGCCTTCGCATTCCTGTCACCACTCTTCATGGAAAGCTACGACGGCGATGTGCTCGTTCGAACGCTGTCCGCAGCACCCGCCAAGACCGCTATTATCGTCGTTGAGGCCGGCCGCTACCGCATGGCTGCCACACACATCAAGAATGGCAGCCAGCTCGAAGAGTCCGTTCGCGCAGCGCATCTCCATCGGCTCCTGACGGAGATCGACGCGCTTTGTCAGGCCAACTCTATCTATGTCACGCTCGACTCAGGCTTTCTTCCGCCGCAGCGGCAGGAATCATTGGATTTGCTTCAATCGGTCGGCGACGCTGGATTTGTGTCTGGCGCCATAGTCGGAGTGGAGCCTCTCGATGCCGACGAAGTCACCGCCAGGGTCTCCCGGTGGACCGACGCTGTCGGAGCAGGCGGCATTGGCGGCGTGATCAAGGAAATCGATGGCGATGACAGTCTATCCGACCGGCAGCGCTTTTTTCTGAAACTCGAATTCCTCTCCAAGGCGGGCCTCTCGGACCCTTTTCGCGACCTACTTCATGCCAATGCGGACATGCTGGTCAAGCTACCCGTACAGCAAGCTTTGGCGATCGCGCGACTGTCGGAGACCGCGGACATCGACGATTTCGCGGAATCGCTTATCGAGCATGCGCTCCCAGATATCCGCGACAGTGAAGACTTTGCCCAGGCGCTCGACACCGCGCTCCGGCTGCGCGGCCAGCGCTTGAGGGCAGCCGTGCTGGAGGCATACCGCCGGTTTTATCCTAACGCGCCGGCATTGCAGCGGCATGACGTGGTCTTGGCAGCGCGCAATGGTGATTACGATCGCGCTGTCACGATTTTGAGATCGATGTCTCATGGCGATCACGACGAAGAAGCCCGCTTCTACGGCCTGCTTGCCGACGGCACGCGGATCGCTGGCTGGAGCCCATATACCGTGCACGCGACCATCGCGGATGAACTTCCCGATCTGATTGACGATGGCGGGGTCGAGATCGCGCTCCAGCTCGAGCGCGCTGGTCGGGTCGAGGAGAGCTTCGCGTTCCTGCTTGGACGAAACGCTGAAGTCTCCAGCCGAGAACTGCTCCTCTTGATCCGGCTGGCCAGCACTGCACTTCAGGCGGCGACGATGTCGAGCGCCGATCCGATGATAGAGCAGATCATGGAGCGATCGATCGCGTTCCTCGCGGCTCATCCTAACGACGGACGCGTTCGCACGCGGCTGGCCAAGCTGCTCGGACCGACAGAAACCGGCACGCGCGGCACCGCCATTCTGGTCACCGCCCTAGTCAAGCGATCCGTCGCAAGGCCGGCAATTGTTTCCCGACCCAAAATCGCCGATCGCACACCCATCATTCCAGCCGACCAGACCAAGGCGCCACTGGAGCGCGTCTGGAAATGGCTCGCCGAAAAGGGTCAGGGCATGTGGGTGGTTGGACAGCATAGCCTGCCGGCCGAGATGCTTGACGTTTCGGCGGACGCACTCATTGCCTCGATCCTTGTGCAAGCGGATTATGCGGGGGATCGCATCGCGGAAACTGGAGATCTAGCCCTACTCAACATGTATTTGGCGGCTGCCAGCGCGATCGCGCCGCTTGCCGAACAACCCGACGAGGATCTGACGGTCGCCCGGACCGTGGGTAGTAAATTCGCGGTCGCAGGGAAGGGACAGGCAGCCCGCGACATCGCCGAGTTTATCGTCACAAACAGCGGTGAACGTCCGGAACGGCATCGGATTGCCTTGTTCAGCTTTGCGGACATCTACGCGCGTGTCGGAATGAGCATCGAAGCGATGGTCGCAATGGCGGCTGCGCTGGAGACGCGTGCGAAGGCATCTTGGGATGAAATCTGGTTCGAGACGAACCTGCTGTTCCGGCTCCTGCGCGATGCGGGAATGGCAGACCTCGCCATACCGCTGCTGGATCGGTCGCAAGAATGCCTTGAGCAGCTCGGTATCGCAGACCGTGACGGGTTTCGTCTCACAACCATGGCGCTGCAGGCCGCGACCGCTGTCTTTTCTCGTGATGGCGGTTCCGATGAGGACCTGATCGAATTGTTCCACGCAGCGGCTGCCAACGCGACAGAAGTGATCGACCGCCGTGACGATCTGCTGCCGATCGCGATGGTCCTGAACACGCTGGTTCATATCGGGCGCACGCGGGTCCCTGGACAGGTCACGTCCGCTGAAACGCTCCTCCAGCAGATTGTCGAGGCGCTGCCGCCCGAGCGTCAGCCTATGATCCGGGCAGCGGGTCGGGTGCCGACCCTTGCTGACATCGCTCACGTGGCCCGCGGTCTCGATAGCGCGCGCTATGCGGTCGACGCGGGCTATGACCTCAGGCACTTGCGCGTCATGACGCGCACTTTGGTCGGCAACGCCCTGGCCGACGTCGACCCCAAAGCGCTGACCTACGCGGTGGAAGCGTCAGCCGACCGTGCCATCGAGCTTCGGGCCGCGGACGGCACGCTTGTCGAGGTCGAGCACCTGCTCACGCGAGCCGATGCTCCCTATGAGGCGGCGATCGAGCTTAGCCGATCGGATGCCGCAATCGTCGGCATGGCCATGTTCGACAACAAGCTCGCCACCGTCGAATTTGAGAACGGCGACATCACTGACATCACAATCGAGCCCGAGGGCACTTTTTCGGCCGACGCCCTCACTCGCTGGAGCGAGCGGTTCCCCAAGGATTATTCTTTGGATTCGGTGAGCCAAGCCGAGATGCGTGACAGCGTCGCCGCCTTGGGCGTGACCAAGTTGCCGAGGCGGTCGATCATCGTTGCAGATGCGAGGCTGCAGAGATTCCCCGCCAATCTTCTGACGATCGATGGGACGGGCGCCGGCTTCGATCATGCGATTGGCGTGACACCCTCGCTCGAATGGCTGACCGCTTCACGACGGCTCGACCGGAGGGGGAACGGCGCCGCGCGTATGTGGATTCCGGTCTCCCCCGCCGAAGAGGAACCCGGCCCCCTTGCCATGATGGCTGACGAACTGGCGCCAATCCTGGCCGAACATGGTGTAGAGCTTGAGCGGGGCCAGCTTCCATCGCCAGGATTTGCCGACACCGATGTCGCGATCATCGGCGCGCATGGCGGTCTGACCGAGGTGAACCGCTATTTTCGCTCGCTGAGCGACGACGGTCACGGCATTACCGAGATCGCTCAGATCGCCGAGGTCACCCGCAAGGCACGCCTGACCATCCTGTTTGTATGTTCAGGCGGTCGCATTGATCCGCACCCGGAAACCGGGATGGCGATCGGGCTCGCGAAGCAAATCCTCGCGCGGGGCAGCGCGGCCGTGATCGGGCCGGCTTGGCCGATTCCGTTCTTCGTCGCACGGCCTTGGCTGGATGCTTTCCTGAAGGCTTGGCAAGAAGGTACGGTGGCGTTGGACGCATGCCACGCGGCCAACCGCTATGTTTCCGACAAAACCAGCTGGGATCCCAAGCGCGCGCTTGCCATGTCGCTCTACGGCGATCCCTTTATTCGCAAGGATGTTTTATAGGGAGGCGTTCGCAAATCATTCAAGCGCAAGGCAGCGTAGGTACGCTTCACGTAAGCCAGTGTTGCAATGATCTCGATGGCTAGGCGCAGTGTATCGGGTTGGTCTGTCATCGCGACAGATTGCATCTGCACCGGGCACGCTGCAACGACCCTGCGCTGCCGGCGTCGGGTAGGCACACCGGAGCGTCGGTGACCAAGGCTATGCTTGTCCACTGATCGCTTCATGATAGTCTTCCTTTTCAGAACGCATCGGAGGAGCCACTGTCCTTGTACATCGATCATGTATCCAAGTTTTCGCGGTCCGCGTTCTTCGCCGGCTTGCGCGATACAGGATGGATGGTTGCGTCGGTTGATGGTGATGAAAGTCTCGTCGCCGACGCTCTTGGGAACCTCTGCGACGAACTAGGCACTGTCATTTACGGTCGAGGCGGCGCGGATATAGAATCGATCTCGCCCACTCCCCGAGAATTTGCTCACCAGCGGTCGCTTAGCGCGGTGCACGGTCTTGGGGCGCTGCCTCTGCACGTCGAACTCAGCCATCGCATACGTCCATGCCGCTACGTGGCCTTGGCATGCTTGAACACCGGCACTGCGTCAGTGCCAACGGCATTGCTGGACCGGCACACGATAGCGTTCTCCGCGGACGAAAGAACCATGCTGCGCAACGCGGTCTTGCTGGTTCGCTCCGGCAGGCGATCCTTCTATTCATCCATCCTTCCGCCAGATGATTTATGGCTACGATTTGACGCCGGGTGCATGGAAGCATTCGACGCACGCGGTCGGGCTGCGATGGAAATGATCGAGGATCGCCTCGCGCGTTCTTCTCCAACGCTTCATCACTGGCGCGCTGGTGAAATCTTGGTGATCGACAATTGGCGAGTGCTCCACGGGCGGGCATCAGCAGAAAAAGCTGCGGGGCGCCGCCTTTCAAGGATGCTTATTGATGGCTGAGAACATTTTTATCGCAATCAGCAGCGAAGCTCTGCATGCAAAGTCCAAGGTTTACATGGGCCGCGCCATGACGCGGAAGGTGGCCGGCGACCTCGACGAATACCAGCTCTGGGCGTCACTCGCACTCGAACTGCTGGGAAAGGCAGCGCTTTCGAAACAACACCCCTGCCTTATCGTCGATCCTCAGCACGCCCCGTCAATGTTTGTAGCTGCCGGGTTCAACATCACCACGGACGTAAAGACGATAACTGCAAAGACGCTTTTCGAGCGCCTGACGCACCTGGTGCCCCGTTTCGACAAGGTCGTGCAGAAGTTCTGCATGGACATTGCCGAGCGGCGGAACGCGGAGCTCCATTCCGCCGACCTTCCATTTAAGACGATGCGACTAGACGCCTGGGAAGAACGCTACTGGCATGCCTGTGACGCGATCCTGCGTCATATGAATACTTCTTTGGAGGACTGGATCGGCGCGGCTGATGCAGCCGCTCCGCGTCAGCTTCTCGCCGAGGCGGCAGCGGCTCTAACAGCTGCGGTCAAATTGCGGATCGAATCTCACCGCAATGCCTTCCAGGATCTGAAGAAGGCTGAAAGGGAAAAACTTCATTCGGATGCCGAGCTACGCGAACCTGATAAGCAGGCTGCACTTTTTCCCAACCGGTATGACGAGATTTGGGTAGAAGCCTGTCCGGCCTGCGCTTGTCGCGGGTTCGTAACGGGCGAACAAACGGGCGAGGATATCACGAAGGAGGCGGACGAATACGCGATTTGGGAAATTGTCGATCGGGAATTCGTGGGCGAAGAGTTCAAGTGTCCGACTTGCAATCTCGTACTCACCGGAAGTGATGAACTGAATTCTGGCGGAATCGAATACATTCACACTGATCAGCAGGAGCGGGAAATGGATTATGAGCCGGACTATGGGAATGATTAATACGGCTGCGGATAATATTATCAATTGCCTATACCCGCCAAAAGAAACGTACGACGGTAGTCGCGGCGTTTCTTGATCAAGGCGTTCGTGTTAACTACCGCTAACTCAGGGTGATCTCGTTTCTCGGTATCGTGCTCTTCACGCCGCCCCATTCTGAACATCGAGATAAACATCGACGACGAATATGCCGCCGAGATCGACGGCGAAGCCGACTTTTACCGCTATCCCAATGCGGTCACAAGCAGCCAGACCGGCGACTTCTCGCTTTCGGTTGCGCTCTACACTCCTATGAACCGGTCTCTTGCGCTCGGCTTCCGGTCCGTCTTAGGCGCTTTCTACCAGACCCGTACCTCGCGTGGCATCTTGGCCGCAAAGCGGCTGTCGGCCGTTGTCGCAGCTGGCCTCGGCCCCAACACCTATTGGCCGACGTTTCGTTTGACGCCTTTAGCCGAGCAGAGACGGCGATGCTCTGGTCGCTGTCGCTGAGCTCCCGTCAGACGACGGACGAAGCCTTGGCGAAGCCCGGGCTGATAGAGCCCGCGACCCGCGATCGCGTGATGAAGACCCAGGCGCGCCTCGACATGCACATTCGCTGCGAGCGCGTAATCGCGGATCAGATCGCGCTCGCGTTGAGCATGGTAACCCATGATGTCGAGGCCGGGTGCAGCCCGCGGCGACGTTATACCTGGACGACCTGGGTCCCGATCGATCCCTACCAGCTGCGCTGGCCCAACAGGCGCGGGTCGCGATCAGCATTCACAGAAGGTCTGAGGCGATGATCTCGAACTGCTCGCCAAAGCCGCGGCGGATGTCGCGACAGTCTCCGCAGAGCCGAAGCGCCGGGACGCCTGGCATCGCTTCCGATCCGTTCAACGGCCGATAGTCACGTGCGGGCGAATCGCCGCACAAGGAGCAGATGTCGATCGAGCCCCTACGTGCGATCAACATTCGGGCCATCCTGCCAAGAGCGGGTTCGACACGGTCGACGATCGAAAACCAAAGCTCGCTATGGGGTTCGATCCGCTCCATGTACAATGCGACATCGCCGGGAAAATGTTGAAGCAGCCAAGCCCGCGCCACTTCCCGGCGTTTGTAGTCACGCTCCACCAGCGTCGTGTAGAGCTGGATCAACTGAACGCGGGTCGTACGCGGCGCGCGCTCCTGTGCATCTCTATGATAGCGCAGCATCACCGCAAAGCGGACCCCGCCGGAAAACGCTTCCTTGATCGTATCGACGCAATATCGCCGCAGCGCGAAGCGCGCGTTGGGCGCGGTGAATTCATTCATGGCGGCAATGTCGGTACGATAGGGATGCCGTTCTTCCTCAAGCTGCCACAGCGTCAGATAGCCCGCGTCGCGAAAGGCCTCGGCGATGTGCTCGTCCCATTCAGGATGGTCCTCGACAATTTGGTCGACGTCGGTGAACGTCTCGACCGAAGGATCGAGTGCGCGAACCGCGTCGAGGACCGCATTGGTGGCGTCCTCCATGGGCTGTACCGCGCTCGGTCTCTCCACGAGCGCCGCTAATTCCTCCGGCAAGACCGGCACCGTCGAATGCTCAAGCTCGATCAGGAGCGGGCTGCGTCGCAGGGCATCGGGGGTGCAATAGTCGCCGTCGGGTACCAGCAAAATGCCGCCCGACCGATAAGCGCGCGCTACCAGACGCGAGCAGAATTCCCGTCGATTACGAGGCTTGTGCCGGCCAAACAATGCGCGGGCCGCCTCTCGTTTGGAATAGCGTGCCCCGATCGCGTTTCGAGCCTCGTCCACGATCCGTGCGATAACGTGTTCGGCAGGCCGCTCGCGCAAGCGGAATACGAAGACCTTCTCATCTTCGTCGAACATTTCGCGCTGAAGGCTTCTCGAGTGGACGCCCGTCGGCGTGGAGTCGATCACTGATCCATGCTGCACGCAGATCATGGCATGCGATACCTGGCCCCAAGTCGTCACCCGGATCGCCTTACCCGTCTTCGTACGCCGTGCCGTCAATACGATGTCGGCCGGCATAAGATTTTCAAATAGTACTCGTTTCATTGCCAATGTTCGTTTTCTCTCGACACATTGAACATTATCATCTCGCGCCGCGCCGGTCATTATCTTCAGCCATTCAGCGCTGACGACGGTTTGATGGCCTAGCGTCCACTCGGCTGCCGCCCGGTCGGCCTCTCCGATCGTCGAGAGCTCCCCCCCGTCTCGATGCTTCGATCGGACGGGTAACGCTGTGATTGCGATCCAGCGGCTGCTTATGGCACACAGCGGACCTTTGCGGCGTCTAGGTCGGATGGCCGCTTCGTCCCAAACCTTGCCGCTCCGACTTTCGCTGCCGCACCATGAACTCTGCCCTCGCCAATTCGGCCGCGGCAGCTCTCGACCAGACTCGGACGTTTGCGCAACCGACGGCAAATGGCTATTGCAACAGAAGCGGCCGTTCGGATCGCATTGAGAGGGCCGTCTAGCTTGCGCCAGTATCGGTATAGAGCCTTCGGCGCACGCCTCCAAATTGCCCCCGTCAGCTTTCCGTGAATGCCGGCAACAGCCGGTAGCTTGAAACGACTTTGGCCCAGACAAAGTGGACGGGCACTATCCCACAACTGCCAACGGATCACCGGTCGCACAGCGGCAACGCGGATATTGACCGCTGCAACCAACGCTTCGGATGATTCCTTAACGATGGCCGTTCAAAGCCTCAGCATGACCATGATGACCCGCGACCAGTTCCCGCTCGAAGACACAGAAATCCAGCTTATCAGAGGCATGTGGAAGCATCACGAGGCCCTGAAGCTCAACCAGCAGCGCATCATCGCTTATTTTTCTTTCCCGCATCGCACCGTGAACCACAATGTGATCTCTGCGATCGTGGGTGACTGGGGCGCGACCAATGATGCGGACTATCCAGCAGCCGACCGCGCAGCGGTTGACTTCTTCCTCGCTCACTCGAACGGCACGTGGGAGGAACATCTCTACGCGCGCACGATGGCGGCCGCGTTTTCAACATCCCACCGGCCGGACCTCCTGTCCTTTGCCTACCGTTATCACCCCGTAGGCCAGGGGCTGTTCTGCTCCGCATCGTTCGCGCGCGCCGGCCATGAACCATATCGCTGGGTCTATGATTGCGGCACAGAACGGGGCACGCGCACCGCCAAGTCCACCGCGCTTGTCAGTACCGAAATTGCGAGCCTTGCGGCCGAGGTCGGCAGTGGGCACCTCGACCTCGTCACGCTCTCCCATTTCGATGAGGATCATTTGAGCGGGATGCTGGAGCTGTTGGGGTCGTTCGAGGTCGGCACCTTGCTGCTGCCCTATCTGACGCCGTGGGAGCGCCTGATCGTCGCGTTGAGCGAGCGTGCCGAGGTCGGCAGCGATCTGCTGGATTTTCTGATTGCCCCGACCGCCTACCTGCTCGGGCGTCCGGAATTCCGGATCGAGAAAATTCTCTTCGTGCCATCAGGCGGCGAAGGACCAGCCATTCAGCCCTTCATCGGCCCCGAAGACGGGCCGCCCGACGCCGACACGATCGGGCGTGTGCCCGGCGTCCTTATCAAAGATCACAGCATCGAGCCCGAACCGGGGTATGCCGACGGCTTCTCGGACAGCGGGCTGACCGATCCGCGCGTACGGGTGCTCGATCGCGGTGGATGGATCCTGGTCGCCCATGCCTGGGAGTTCGTCCCTTACAATGACTGCAAGCTGTCCGACCTCGCGACCGACGATTTCAAGGACGAGGCGCGCGGATATGTGGATACGCTGCTTCATGCAGCGGACGATACGGAACGCGAGGCGGCGATCGAGGCGCTGACCGACCTTTATGACGGCCGCTTCAAATCGCCCGGTGCAAAAGAGATAGATGCCCGGCGTCGCAATCTAATCTCGCTCTTCCTCTATGCGGGGCCGATCGGCGGCGTCCAACTTGTCCGCCCCGATGTTACTGTGCCCCGGCGCGGCCTCGACGCGCTCGCGGGTGATCTGCCGCGCTTCTGGACCCACAGCGATCGCTTCGGTCAAATGTTCACCGGCGACGGGTTTCTCCAAACCGTGAAGCAGCAGGACGATTTCCTGACCTTTTATGGCGCCGGCAACCGACTGTCGCGCGGGGCCGTGTTCCAGGTCATGCATCATGGCTCGGAGAAGAACTGGAAGCGAGGGATCGCGGGCAAGATCGACCCGATAGTGAGCCTGTTCTGCTCCGATCCGCTCGGGAAACATGGCCACCCCTCCGCAGCCGTCGTCAGGGATTTTTCGGGCTCGCACCGGATCCAGGTTGATGGTGTACATGGCTGGCGGGTCGAGGGACGCTATCGCTTTCTCTGACCTCCCATCGGGGGCGTCCGATTGCCGAAATGAACGAATGGCGGTAGTTGGAGATGAGCAGCGCGCCGCATGGCGACTTGTAGGTCGCTGCGGCCACCACGGCTACGGCAGGAGTCGATCACTTCAAGCCAATCTGCAGCCAATACTAGAATGTCTGCTCCCGTCGGAGTTGGTCATTCGAATGCCGGTCAGCCATCCCGCTCGGCCTTCTTGCTAACGCTCGCCGACGGCGACTGACCGCGATATTTTGGATCGCGAAATCTTAAACCTGCTTACAAAGCCGATAAGTCGGCGAAAGCCGCGACGTCGAGCCGACAGTCGAGGGGGGCGGTTCCCTGACCAATTGTGTCAGTTTCCGATCATAGCGACACGGAGTTCGGCCCAGTCTACACCTTGGGGCACGATCGTCTTAAGCTGCGGCCCAAGGTTGAGATCGTGATGTTCGGAGAGGATCAGGAGGCAAGCGCCGAACAGCAGCCGGAGCTTGTCGAGCGCCCCCTCCATGACGTGCCGGTCCCGAACGATCTCGCGATTGTCGAGATAATCGAGGCTGGCATTCGCCATGATCTTGAGCAGACGATGGTCACGCGATCGTTGCCGCACCTTCTTCATCGTCGCGACGATCTCGCGTCGGATTTCGAGCACCGATGATACGGTTTCCTGCGGTACCTCCCAAGCATGCGGCTGATAGAGGACACGCCGCATCGAGAGCTCATCGACCAGCCGCTTGATCTCTACGCGGGGATCGGCGCCCTCCTTCCAGCCAAGCGGACCAATTGCGGTGAGTCTGTAAGCGAGCGACGCGATTTCGTTCGATAGTGACATCTGTCCTCCACTGCGTCGATCACGCTCACGCTGCCGGATCGGCCTAATGCACAAACCGGCAGATGACCAACGTCTGCGTGCAGGTTGGCAACGCGTTGATCCCCGTTCGCGCCTACCGAATTCTCGGTGCACTGTGTGTGCTTGGCTAGCCGCGTCACAGGGCCGGGCACATTGACGCAACGCGGCTGATGCCCGCAGACTGCAGCGATGAAGCTGCTAGACGAAACCGATGCCCGTGCTGAGATCCGCGAGCTGCTCGCCAAGACCGATACCGCGCGTCTTGCAGTTGCCTTCTGGGGTGCCGGCGCCATCGAGCGGCTCGGACTCGATCGCGGGTTCAAGGCTGAGATTCTTTGCAATCTCGATTCCGGCGCATGCAATCCGGCTGAGGTGCGCCGCATCCATGCGTTGCCCGGCATAACCCTCAAATCGCATCCTTCCCTCCACGCCAAAGTCTATTGGACGCCCGCTGGGGCGGTACTCGGCTCGTCTAATGCATCGGCCAATGGTCTTGCGCTCGAAGGCGATGCCGCTAGTGGATGGTGCGAGGCCAATGTCCGGCTCAACGATCCGGCGATCCTCAGCGACATCGCAACATGGTTCGACACGCTCTTTGCTCAGGGTCACGCCATTCTCGAAGAGGATATCAAGCGCGCCGAGCAGATATGGAAGGCGCGGGCGAAAATGGCCCCGACTGGTACTCGCTTGGTCAGCGATTTGCTGACGGCCTTCAGGAATGCACCCGCACATCCGGTCTGGACTCAGGTCAAGCTGGCGTACTGGATGGACGGCCTAGCTGACGAGGACGAAGCGTGGCTTGAGACCGAGCGCAGCGAGGGTCATATCGCGTCAGGCGTATCGGCTTATGGGCAGTGGAACAACCGTATCGCGCCCAACGACTGGGTGCTCGACTTCAACGTCTCAGGAAAAGTGCCGGTATTTGGCGGTATCTGGCGAACACTTCCGGAAGAGGCGGGCAGGCCAGGGATACGTCTCGTCTACCAGACAAAGCACGTGCGCTTCCCTGCGCTTGGCCGCTTGACGCTAGCCAAGGCCGATGCCGCAACGCTAGCCTCTATCGGGCCCACAGTCTTGGCCGCGCATTCCGACGATGGTGGGCGAAACGCCCTGATCGATTTTGCCACTGCAATTACGTTGGTCGCGGCCGCGCGGGCAGTGCCGAGCGACAAAGGGTTCGCCAAGGCGATGGAGCAGATCTACAAAGATGCCGCCGCGATTGGCTATCGCCCGACCACCTTCCGCCGTATGCTCGCCGACCACGGCGGCGTCGAGACCGCACGACGTCTGATCCGGGGGGCAGCGACGTCGGGCTTCGAGACACTTTGGGAGAAAAAGCGCCTCGATCTTTCAGTTGAAGCGCTTATCCTCAAACCCGCCTGGCGCGCGCTGTTCCATCCGGAGGAACAGGCCATGGCGCGCAAACGCCTGCGCAATGTCGGCTATACATCTGAGATCTAGCAGGGCGGTTCTAATAGCGGAGATCGCACGACTTGAATGATGCCTTTCGTTCACTGGTCCCGGAATGACCCCGAGCCGATCCACATATCAGGGAAATATACCAAAGTCGGTTTATACCAAGTGCTTTTGGCTAGGGTCAGGACTCGTTGATCAAAGCCAGAAGATGACGGTGGCAGCGAGGGCGATGGCGGACAAGAAGACTGTCGGACACCTATCGTAGCGGGTCGCAACGCGGCGCCAGTCCTTCAGCCGTCCGAACATGATCTCGATACGGCTACGGCACCTGTAGCGGCGTTTGTCGTATTTGATGGGCTCAAGCCGAGACCTCCGACCTGGTATGCATGGCTGGATGCCCTTGGCCTGCAAGGCATCCCTAAACCAGTCGGCATCGTACCCGCGGTCGCCGAGCAGCCATTGCGCCTTGGGCAGATCGTCGAGCAATGCGGCCGCACCGGTGTAATCGGTGACCTGTCCGGCGGTCATGAAGAAGCTGAGCGGACGGCCGTTTGCGTCGGTCACGGCATGGAGCTTCGTGTTCATGCCAACTTTGGTGCGACCAATCAGGCGCCCGAGATCCCCTTTTTAACCCGCAGGCTTGATGCCGTGCGGTGCGCCTTCAGATACGTCGCGTCGATCATGACGGTCTTTGGGTCGGCATCAGCGGCAGCCAGGCCCTCCATCATGCGGAGGAACACACCCATCTCACCCCACCGTTTCCAGCGATTGTAGAGCGTCTTGTGCGGGCCGTAGTCGCTGGGCGCATCACGCCAGCGCAGCCCATTGCGATTCACGAAAACGATGCCGCTCAACACCCGCCGGTCGTCAACTCGCGGCTTGCCATGGCTCTTTGGGAAATATGGCCGCAGGCGCGCCATCTGCTCCTCCGTCAGCCAGTAAAGGTCGCTCATCCTCAGACTCCTCACGGAGCCTGAATCAGATCGCGCCTCTCACATCAATGGGTCCTGACCCTAGTCCCGGCAGCTGGTGGATCGGATCACGGCCGAATGAACCGCGGAAAATCACTTCAGGTGGGATGAGGAATCGGGGCGCTTCGCAGCGGCCCGCCCGAGAATGTTATACGAAGCCAAAATCAGCTATAGTCGAATTTTAAAACTGCGTTGCTGGCAATCATGGAGAAATGCCAGGGTTGACGCCTCAATTTCCTCCATACATAGCGACGAAGCGCGGTTTCAGGAAGCCAGAACATGTCCGGCGACAGTTCCAGTGTGGTCGCGCGCCGAGATCGTCCGCTAGTCCATACTGGCTGTCGTCCAGAAAATATGCGGACGAAAGGTTTTAGATGAACAACCTCATGGGCGGGGCATCCGTCAACCGGCTGCCCGTGGAACAAGAGCAGCATCTCGCTGACGTTGTCGAAATGCTCCAGTCACTGTCGCTGACGGACGCTGCCAGCAATCTCGCGACTATGCCCGACGATCGAGCGGTAGGTGTGCTCGACCGACCCGAGTTTACTGCTGCGCCGGAGATTGTTCCGTTGCTTCCGTTCGCGCGTGCGGTGCAACTCGTCGCACAAATGGCGGAAGATCGCGCAGCGGACCTACTTGCCGCAATGCCCTCCTCTGCCTCCACGCGGATACTAGCGGCACTTCCGACTGAGGTGAGGCATTCACTTACTCGTTTGCTTGCGTGGCCACCAGATAGCGCGGGCGGAATGATGACGACAGAATATGTCGCAACATCCGCCGGCGCCAGCGTTGCGGAAGTGCTTGAACATATCCGCACGGTGCAGCACAGTCGGGAAACGATTTACTCCGTCCTTTTGATTGGAGAAGACGACCGTTTATTAGCTACCGTGTCGCTCCGTAGATTGATTGCAGCTGACCCGGTATTGCTGGCAATCAACTTGGCGCAAGGTCGCGAACCGGTAACGGTCTCGCCAAAGGCCGATCGCGAGGTTGTAGCCGACCTGATACGCCGTCATGATCTTCTGGCTCTGCCGGTGATAGATGAAGATGGCCGGCCGCTTGGCATCGTTACTGTGGACGATGTGCTCGACGCCTTGGTCGCTGAGCATACCGAGGATACTCAAAAATTCGGAGGCGTCGAGGCGCTCGACCGTCCCTATCTTGATACAAGCTTTGGGGCTATGATCCGCAAGCGGGGGGGGTGGCTGAGCGTACTCTTCCTATCCGAAATGCTGACCGCGAGCGCAATGCAGCACTTTGAAATGGAATTGCAGCGAGCGGTCGTGCTTACGTTGTTCATTCCTCTTATTATGAGTTCCGGTGGGAATAGTGGGAGCCAAGCAACCTCGCTCATCATACGGGCGCTCGCTCTCGGCCAGTTACAGCTTAAGGATTGGTGGCGGGTTGCATTGCGCGAACTGCCGACCGGTATCGTACTCGGTATAATTCTTGGATTGGTGAGCGTTGTCCGGATTGCCACGTGGCAGAAGCTCGGCTTGTATGATTACGGCTTGCACTGGGTCTTGATTGCAGCAACTGTAGCAACAGGGCTTATTGGCATTGTAACATTCGGGTCGCTTGCAGGGTCGATGCTGCCTTTCTTGCTCCAGAGGCTCGGCTTCGATCCGGCGAGCGCTTCTGCGCCCTTTGTTGCCACCCTTGTCGACGTAACTGGGCTTGTAATTTACTTCTCTATAGCTCTCGCAATTCTCTCAGGTACCTTGCTGTAGGTGAAAACTGTCTATTTCTGACTTAAAAAGCGGCTGAAAGTTCAGACATTTTTTTATTCTTCTTTAGGAATAAAGAAAAAGCCTGCGGAACCATGGGTTGTAAGGTAGCGAGTACGAAGGATTGTCGGTGTAGAGGCCAGTTAAATGCGGGCTCGAAGCATGATGTTCAAGGTTATCACTGGTGCACAACCATGTTCGGTTGACCGACCGATCTGGAGATATGATTCAACGACGGGCGTAAACCCATAATGATAGAAGGTGTAATTCTGGCGCATTGCTAGTCGCGGTATACGGCTTCGCCTTTGTTCAACGTCCCACCCTCAGATTGTCCTATTGTAAGCGCGTGCCCTGCCGCGAGTGCGCATGTGCTGTGGTTACACCATGCCTGCTAAGCCGTGGCGGCGCAGCGTCAGCCTTACCGTTACGAGAGTAGAAGGTTAGGGCAGATTGTTTCAGCCTGGTGTAAGGGTGGCGGCGCGCGAAAGCCGCTGTAGGAAACTGAGACAAGGTCTGTCGTTGGCCAAACGTGCAAGGCGCAAATATCAGGAGTGAAAATGACTGCAAGTCCTACAACTGCGGTACTGATCACAGGCCAAGTAAGAACCGGCCAGGGTATGCTACGTGATTTACGCTGCCTCCCTCCTGAGGCGCAGGCAATCTTATCGGTGTGGCAGGCGATCGGCATGAAGATCGACGGCTGGCTCGGTCCTTGGCAGATCTTCCGCCTGCTCGGCGAGTCAGTGGCGGACTCGCTGCCGCCCGCACTTATAGGTTTCGATCAATTGCGACTTTTTCTTCCGACCTTCTTCTCTCAGCTCTGTAGCCGCAGCGCCGCAAGCGAAGTGGACAGCAACGCACTGAGGCGAGCGACACCTTATCTCGACGTCGAGGATCAGCGGCTCTTCGTTGAAACAATCCCGCCGGAGGCGCGCAATTGCAATGCGCGGCTGCTATACTACAAGCTTGCGAGGGCAATGGCCCTGATGACCATCGCGGAACGCGACCAAGGCCGCAGGTTTGAGAACGTGTTGAGGCTACGTCCAGACCTTGAAAATATGCCAGAGTGGAATACTCCGTTCGATGACGACGAGTTCTGTGTAGACTGGACTCGCGTCGATGAAGGCAGCGGGCTGTTCGTTACCGGCGATAACCTTATTATGGCTCGGCGGGAAGTGATGCTCGATCTTGTTAACTATCTCCGAGCTGCTATTTTTGACGAGCGTAGGGGTAACATCCACGATCTACTGGGCGATTTTGTGATGACCCGCGGCCTCCGGCCGCGGTGCCTTGCGGCGCATATTGCGCCGGACGCATGGCCGGTCAATCATTTCATCAAGTGCCTAGCAGAAGAGGCAGCGGACGAATCATCCCGTGGCATGGCCGGCATATTCCTCAACTGTATTCGCGCAAACAACAGATTAATCGCTGATGACAGAGACGGCGCTGAGCAAGTATTAAATGCGTTAGACGCGGACGACGTTCCGCCAGTGCTGCTGCTCCGTGGTCGGTTAGCGCTTGCTGCAGGCAGGCTGGACGACGTTGAACGCCTGATTAACGTGCTGCAGGCCTTTCCCCATCCTTTCCGGTTTTCTGACTGTAACTATTATCTCCGTCGATTGGAAACGGCACGGAATTTATACGTCGCCGAGCATGCGTCTGCGGCGTACCAGATGTGATTAGTGACGAGGGACGCGTTTGATGCGGGAACCGCTGTGGTTGATTCTGTCTTCAGACTATGTCGAGCAGGAACTGGCGGCCGAATTTGGGCGCTTGCCGCCATGTTTTTTGCCTGTGGGCATGAAACGGTTGTTCGAGTACCAAATTGAACGCATCGGGGCCGGCAAAGAGGTTTGGATAACGTTACCCGAGAGCTTCGAGCCTCCCGCCGCGGACCTCGAAATTCTGCGGCACGCGGGCGTGCAGATACTGCCGGTCCCCGACGGTTTTTCGCTCGGTGAGGCGGTAGTCTACGTATGCAACCTAATCGCAGCGGGTGGGCGGGCGCTCAACCTGCTCCACGGCGATACGCTGATCGATGTGCCGTTCGCGGGCGAGCAAGATGAGGTCGCGGTGGCTGAAACTGCCGACGGCTATTCTTGGGCGGAGGTAGAGAGCGGAGCGGACGGTTTTGTGGCCTCGCTCCGGACTGTGATGGCCGGGGTCCCAACCGATCGCCAGCATCCGGTCGCATGTGGCTACTTCGCGTTTTCTACCGCCTCGGAGATTGTCCGATGCTTGGTACGCGCACGTTGCGACTTCGTCGAGGGCGTAACCTTGTACGCGAAGGCGCGGCGCATGCGAGCGAGGCGCGTCGACAGCTGGTTCGACTTCGGTCACCTGCGCACCTTCTACCAGTCGCGCCGTTTTGTCACCACGGAGCGCGCATTCAACTCGCTTCGGATCGTTAATGGAACCGTTCGTAAGGTTTCTAGCGCTTTGCCGGACAAAATTGTCGCCGAGGCTACGTGGTATGCGCAGCTACCTCCGCCGCTGCGTATCTACGCGGCACGGTTGATTGACGCTGGCCGCACGGCGGATGGCGACCCGTATTATGAGACTGAGTACGAGTATCTGCCCACCTTGGCGGAGCTCTTTGTTTTTGGCAGCCTTGGCAGAGTTAGTTGGAACGGGATTATTCAGTCCTGCGCTGACTTCCTCACCGCATGTGCCGTTCGCCCGGTTGGGGTGCAAAACGGGACGGACGCGCTCGTGACGCTAATCCGACCTAAAACCCTCGATCGTTTGGAGCAGTTCGCGCTCGATAGCGATATTTCGATCGATGGCGAGATGCGTTATCGCGGCAGGCCGCTTCCCTCACTCGTGCGAATCGCAGAGGAAGTCTCAGCTCTGCTGGACGGACGCAGACCTTGTCCCGCCCCAGTGATGCACGGTGACTTCTGCTTCAGCAACATCCTTTACAATTCCCGAGTGCGGCGAGTGCGTGTGATTGATCCGCGTGGATATGTTGGACGCAACGAGACGAGGATAGACGGAGACACACGATACGACCTAGCAAAGCTTCATCACTCAATTGGCGGTAGATACGATCACATTGTCGCAGGTCGTTATTCTCTCAGGGGGAATGGGAATGATTATTCAATAGACTTCGAGAACTTACCTCACCAGTCATGGGTGGAAAGCGCGTTCATGGACATCGAGATCGAATCGGTTCGGGCGGATACTGAAGAGGTCAAAGCAATTGGAGTCAGCTTATTCTTGTCGATGCTACCCCTACACGCGGATCAACCAGCGCGGCAGCAGGCGTTTGTTGCCAACGCGCTGCGCCTATATGCCGCATTGGCGGGGGGCGGGATGTGATCGTCATTCCGATGGCTGGCCGGTCGCAGCGGTTCCGCAGCGCCGGCTACGACCTGCCCAAACACATGCTACCGCTAGACGGTGGCACTGTGTTCGACCACGCGGTTGGCAGCTTCTCCCGCTACTTCGAGACGGTGCCCTTTTTACTGGTGACCCAGGGTGAAGGGCGCGCGTTCGTTGAGGAACGAAGCCGTGCTTTAGGCATCCACGACGTGCGCATTGTGACGCTCGACGCAAACACATCGGGCCAAGCAGAAACGGTGGCACTGGGGATCGAGCGGGCAGCCTGCTCGTCCGACGCCTCGCTCACCGTATTTAATATCGATACCTTCCGCCCTAACTTCAGCTACCCTGTTTCTGCTTGGTTGGCTGAATCCGATGGCTACCTGGAGGTATTTGATGGCGAAGGTGACAACTGGTCGTACGTGCGGCCGAACTTCGCCGCTTCGACGCCACTCGTTGCCGAGACTGCCGAGAAGCGCCCAATCTCCGATCTTTGCTGCACAGGCTTGTACCATTTTGCCCGTGTGGCCGACATGCAGGCCGCGCTAGAGAGCGAGCGTCGCCGCCCTAGCGCAGCGGAACTCTACGTTGCGCCGTTGTACAATCATCTTATTGCCGCCGGCGCGCGCATCCACTACCAGCGCATCAATCGCAACGAGGTGCAGTTCTGCGGCGTACCATCGGAATATGAGTCCTTGCGCCGTGCGGCAGTCTAGCTCCGGACAGGTAAACGTGCTGCGAACAAGTGTTGACGCGGCTGGTTGGAGAGGGCAGCATCGCTATCCATGGGGGGCAAGAACGACATGAATTTATCGCCGGGAGCTCTGCCACCCGAACACCTCTTGCCGCCGCTTGAGACGCTGGCGGAGGACTTGCGGGCCTTGGCGACGCGGAGTGACGCCGCCGCACGATGCCTCGCCGCTTCGACGACGGGCACATTTGTTGACCGCGACGGACGAGAGGATGCCCTTAACATGATCCGGGTGTCACCCGCCGGGCTTGCGTTAGTCGCGCATCTTAGTAGGTGCAATCCGGCCAAGATCTCGATCGACATCGGCTTCGGCATGGGCGGGTCGGTAGCAATGGCGCTTGCGGCGCAGAAGGACCGCGGTGGGTCATTTACGCACGTCTCGTTTGATCCGTTCGGCTTGGTGCAGGGAGGCGCTGTGGTTCAAACGTATCTTGAAGGCGAGTTCCCGGACGAGTTTAAGCGCGTCTGGAAATCGTCCCAAATTGGCCTGTCGCAGCTGCTCGATCAGCAGGGGCCTGGCTGCGCCGGTTACGTCTTCGTTGACGGGGGGCACACCTTCGAGCAGGTGATGGTCGACTTCTCATTGTCTGATCAGCTATGCTGCGTCGACGGTCACATCGTATTCGACGACTCCTATTATCCAGCGATCGAGGGAGTGATAGAATACATCCGCACCAACCGCCCCGACTATGTGGTTTGGGACAATCCGGTTCCCAACACGTCCGTGGTTCGGAAAGTCAGCTACAATTATCCGTCGTGGGACGCCTTCGAGCCATTTACCCTACCGAACCGTCGCCGGTGGACACCGCTCGTTTCCGATTGGGATGCGTCTCTTCCACCAGAACGACCTGGCGCGACGTCGTTGTAACGCAATTGTTCTGCCATACCAGCGCACCGCCGCCCGCGTTGAGGCTTCGGACGCCTTTGCACGCTAGCGCCACCTGCGTCATATCTTGCTGCGCAAACGACGGGCATAGCGGTCAATAGGAGAGTGTATGATGACCTTCGCGCCGTCGAATGATTCCGGCGCCCCGTCCGGTCTCTTTAAGGCTGCCTGGCGGTATGCTCGTGATGATCGCCCGCGGTTGTTTCTAGCTCATGTTGTGGCGGCGTTAGTAGGTACGGTAAAAATCAGCTTCCCCATCTTAGTAGGGGTAACTATTAACGGCATGCAAGTAGGCGGTGTCGCGCAGATCGATAGTGTTCTCCCATACGTCGTAGTAATCGGGATGCTGCTTGTGTTTTTATGGGCGGTCCGCGTGCCACTAAAGATGTTGCAGTTCGGCATTGCACGTCGTGCGCAGAACCGCATGATCAGTGACTTGAACCAGGCGCTCTTCGCCGCGCCGCTTATTTGGCACGAGAACAGACATTCGGGGGACACTGCATCTCGGCAGCAGCAAGCCTCAGGAGCAGTGTACCAACTTTTGCTTGATCATTATGCTGGCGTAGAGCTTGTCATTCAAATTATTGGTCCGGTAATCGCGCTTTCCCTTCTTTCGCCTGCCGTGCTGCTCGGGGCTCTGGCCGGCTACGCGATCGTCGCCTCGATCTCGGTTTGGGGAGACCACATTCAGTTACGGTTTTGGACCCGAGAGGCGGACGCCCACCGCGTCTTCGGGACCGCAATGGTCGATGCATATCGCAACATTCTGTCGGTGTACGCGACACGAAGGCGGGACGTCATTACGACGATCCTCGGCAGTAAGCTTCATGACGTCTTCGCCATATCCCGGCGCAATGTCCTTTTCAGCGAGAGCAAGGGGGCCGCGATCGAGGCCATCTCTACTAGCTTCAATCTTGGACTTGCAGTGCTCTACATCTACCTTCACGCTCGAAACGGAGGAGCGGGTCAAATCGCAATCGGTAATGTTTACATGGTTCAAGTCTATGTAATGACGGGAATGACGTCCACGTTAGGTCTGGTTGGTGTCATATCGTCAACAATGCGGCACAAGGCGGATTTTATGACCGCGCACCCAATCTATGCGATCGTGCCGGATCCCACCTGCGCTGAAAGTCTTCCAACTCACTGGACAGTAGCAGCTTTGCGCGGTCTTGAGCTACGCTATCCGGGCGGCGACGAGGACTGTTCGGCGCTACGTTCTGTTGACTTAACGCTGAGGCGCGGTTGTCATTACGCACTTGTTGGGGCGAACGGCAGCGGTAAGAGCACCTTGCTGAAGATCCTTGGTGGGCTCATCCGACCTGATCGTGGCGCGCTGATGGTTGATGGAGTGACAGTCGAACTTGCAGTGCTTCGCAATTCTGCCACACTTGTTCCACAGCATCCGGAGTTGCTTGAGGGCACGATCGGTCACAACCTTCTAGTCGAGGGTACGGCCGAGGTAGTCGCCTCGCGTGTTGCAGAATGCGAGGTCGTCCGATCCTTGCTCGACCAGCTTGACGTAACGCTTGATTCCAGAGTGCAGGAAGATGGCGTTAATTGGTCGGGCGGACAGCGGCAGCGCATTGCGCTGGCGCGTGGCATCCTGTCGGCTGCACAATCCTCGTTAGTGTTGATAGACGAGCCGACGAGCAGCATCGATCCGGCCGACGAACGGAACATTGTGCGTGGCCTGCGCCGTAAGTTCGATGCGGCATGTCTGCTCGTTTCGGTTCACAACTTGGAACTTATTCACGAGTTTGACGCCGTGATCGTACTCGATCGAGGCGCTGTCAAGGACGCTGGGCGGCCGTCGCTAGTGTACGAACGCTGCGACTATTTTGCTGACAAACCAAGTAGCTTCTCGACTGAGAAGATGTCAAAAATGTAATTGCAGCAAACCTGCGGATACTACCGGGTTCGTCTCGCGCCACGGAGGGCGAATGACCAAAAAAATCAATCTTTGCCTGCGTGTCAGGCAGAGCAGCGACGTCCCTGAACCATCTCTCCGTTAGCTTAGACCCAAATGATCTTAGATTGATGGCGACCAGACCTTTCTTCCGGCGCGTCTGTCCCGCTTGGTTCATAGTCTTTCGTGCGACTCTCCTGCTTTGCCACGGCGACGATTTGCAGTCGTCTTATAGGGCACCATGCGGGCGGTGATGATCTATGAATAAGATCTCCAAGAGCACCGATGCTGTATGTGCTGGCTCTAGGCGAGGGGGTCAGCCCATCGGCACGCCAGCCTCTGCCCCGATGCGGTTTAATTCGTAATTACTCACCCCCGGTTTGAGGGATTTCATGCGGCCGGCATAGTGGCGATGGTATCGAGATGTTTGTGCCATGGTAAGCACGGTCTGAGGGTCGTCTTGTAAGCGGAGCGTTCAACGGGTTGATGGCGGCTTTTTAAACGGGGCCGTGATGTCAAACGAGACTATCGAACCAGCTGCAGATGTAGCGACCAGCCTCATGAGTGATCGTATCGAGATTGTCGGTCGGGCGTTTGGTCGACGCCGCGGGACGGTCGAGCACAAGCTCGCGATCTTAGGCGATGCGTTTGGGCCGGATGGGTCGGTCCGGGGGCAGTCGAGCATCATGAAGTCGGCAGCGGCGCGATCGACACCTGGCGGCGGCAAGCAATCTTGGGTGCACGGAGCGGAGGGCCGGCTCGGCCGTAGACCGCATTTGCTGAAGTCCAGATCAGCAAGCCGCTAGTGATGCTGTCGGCACCACTCGTCAAGGTGCCAGCAAAGGCCCGGACCACGGGGCAGAACGGCAACAAGCTGTCTTCGGGCGTACGACTGACCGTCGACAGCGCGGTCGACGCCGATGCGCTGTCCCGCGTGATCAGCGTGCTGACGTGATGATCCCGCAGCCTACATTGACTCGGATATTCCTAGCGCGTGGCGTCACCCACATGCGCAAGGGCTTGGCAGCGCAGTCGCGCTGTTTTGTCCCTGACGGGATCATTTGGTTTCTCTGTCTTTCTGTACGCGCTGCTGTCACCTTGCAAAGCTTGCTGACGCTCACATCGAACTGAGAGGTGGAAGTCCGAAAATCTCTATGTTTCGTGTCTAAGCGCCGTTGCGCCCAACGGGAACTTTGGCCACAACCGTAAATCTGAAGACGCGTAGGCCCAAATGGCCTGTCGGCGCGTGGGCGCGAATTGACGATGTAACGGGAGCGTAAAGCCGATGCTTGAGTTGACGACCACGGCGAAGTCCGCCGGCTGTTGCCAATTCGGCGGCCGGCCGGAGAGCGCGTTTTGCATCACCATATATAACGAAAAACTGTCCAAGCTACATTCCACGTTGTCGTCGATCCTCACCTCGGTGTCGACGTCCGCCGCCGACGAGCGTACCAGCCCCAAGTCGGTCTATGTCTGCCTGATCCTTGACGGCGTTGATCGCACCGATCCCAACATGCTTGTTTGGCTAGATGAAGCAGGGTTGCTAAAAAAGCGCGTAGCGACCAGCCTTGATGATTGCGAGACATACCAATCAACCATGCGCAATTCCAATGTTTTGAGGATGCTTGATGACACGGGACTGAACAATCTGTCCCCGGAACTCGACTTAAAATTCATTGTCTGCCTAAAGCAAGTGAACTGCGGCAAGCTTCATTCTCACGCGGTCTTCTTTAGCGACATATGCTCCGTCTTGAAGCCTACCTATTGCATTCAACTGGACGTTGGTACTGTAATTGCAGCCGATGCGTATTTACGTTTGATTCACCGCATGGAACGGGATCCAGCAATCGGCGCTATCGCTCCTTGCATCACTACAACCGATCCATACGATGAGGCTCCCTTTATCTCGACCTGGCAGCACATGGATTTCGTAGTCCAGAAATCTATGTTTTGGCCATTCGAGGTAGCGTCGGGGTACCTTAGCGTGATCCCTGGTCAATTCTGTATCATGCGCCACGCTGCCCTGATGCCCGACGACTGTGATAACGACAGACAAACAAAGACGGCGGATGAACTTAGTCCCATCCAAGCCTATCTCCGAGGGCTAACTACAAAGAATCCTCTTGAGAAAATTATGTTTCTAGCCGAGGATAGAGTTATCGGTAGTGAGATTGTGTTGCGTAAAAATGCCGAATGGCACTTAGAATACTGCTCGGAAACACGTGCGGTGACGGATACCTGTCTGACTGTTCCGGAATTGATGAGGCAGCGACGTCGGTGGAGCAACAGCGCTTTGGCGTGCCGGCTGTGGTTGCTGTGCCAGATCTCCCGGTTCCTTTGTCGCAATGATCGCAGCCACCTCAGCAAGGCTCGTTTCATAGTTGCGATGATAGGTCAGGCGATGCTGATGGTCCGCGAATTCGCTTCCCCCGCAATTACCTTGTCCTCCATTCTGGTGTTCGCGAGGATTGGCCGGCATCTGGCTGAAGCCGGGCAATGGGGTTGGCAAACAGTGTTAAACATATGCTTTGGGGGCATAATTTTAGGGTGCCTGATTCCAAAATATGTCCGCGACGCGACCGTATCGCGAGCTAGCTTGATTGTCCGAGGTGTGCTGGGGATCGTTCTCGCTTTCCTACTCGCCGGGATGTTAGGGTTTGGAGTCTCATCCAAGACTGCAATGGTGCTGGTGCTGTTGCCGGGCGGACTTTCTCTAATCGCTATGTTGCTCGTGTTCCGTGCTCGCACTGGGCGGATTTTCATGATGCTAGGAGTGTACATAGTTACGGACGCGATCTTGGCACCTGCTATCAGTGCCTATTCGACATGGAAGCTCAACGATGTGAGTTGGGGTACTAAGGGGCTGACTACCAGTCCGCAAGACATACTGCTAGCGAGGCGGATGGATCGACTGCGCCTGTTTGGTGTGTCTGCGTGGCTACTCATTAACGGTGTCTTGGTAGTGGCGGCAATGTCTTTTCCTGGCGTGACGTCGACTTTGCTCAATCCCGTTTTCGAGGCAATTTGTGCGCTTAACATCTGGGTCTACGCCCTGGTACTGTTTCGCCTCGGGCGCCAAGCGTTCCGAGAACTAAGATGGGCTCAAGCCGCCCCGCGCCCCGCGCCCGCGGGGAGGGACGATGTCGTTAGCTGCCAATCAGTCAGGCCGCCGGCTGATGCGTCAGCAAATTTCTAACACACGGGATTTTCACTTGCCTGAGTCTTTGCGCATCGAATTAGAGCATGGCGTTGTGCTCGCGGCCACGCTGCATTTGCCACTTGAAAGTCGGGCTGCTTTGTTCCCGATTGTCCTCGCTATCCCCGGTGGCGGACCGAGCGGACGTCACTCGTATGATCTGCTGACGGAAAGGCTTAACGAGAACGGTATAGCCGTTTTGGAATACGACAAGCGCGGCGTCTGGCAATCGACCGGTAAACATACCGATGAGTTTGATGTTCAAGTGAAAGACTCGGCCGCTATCGTTGATTTGCTACGCAATCGGCCAGAGATCGATGGCGACCGTATTGGGGTGATTGGCCTGTGTCACGGTGCGATGGTTGCAACTCTGTTGGCCCTTTACGAACCCAGCATTGCGGGAATCGTAATGCTCTCTGGGCCTGTTGGACCAAGGCCATCACCCTTTTTAGGACTGGTAAGGTCAAGCCTTATTGGATCGGGTATGGACGAGCCATTCGCGAACGAAATTACTAAACTTATTCATGCCTTGGTGGAGGCCCGGATGGCCTGCGCACCATTAAGTACAACCACAAATCTGGAAAATCTACTAGTGAGCCGCTTACTTGCATCGGCATTTCCACTTTCGGAGGTAGATAAGATGATGACGTGGCTCACTACTGCGGAGGCCATCTCGATTTGGAACGTGGAGCCCGATAGGAACTTGGCCATGGTTCGCTGTCCAGTACTTGCACTTTACGCATCAATTGATCCGCTAGTTCCGCCTCTGGCTCACATGCCGGCCGCAAAGATCGCATTGTCTAGTAATCCTGATGCTACGATTATGGAGATCGCCAGTGTTAATCATATATTTCAGCCCGGAGTAACCGGGAGCTTTGAGGAGATGAGAGACTTGGGAGCGCCCGTCCAGGCGCCGCAAGTGATCTTGGCGGTAGTTGAGTGGTTCGTGAAGCGCTTAAGTCCAAACGGTGTCTCACCGGGTTCAGAAAAGCCCAACTAATTAAGCTTATTATAATCAAGAAACAGTCGCCGTCTCTGTTGATCTGGGCAGTCGACGATATTGGAGGTGTACTGTGAATTCGACTGTTAGTACTATTTCATCTGACGAGCGCGAGCTTTTGCTTTATGACTGGAACGCGACGCAGCAGGATTACGCATCGGACCTCTGCATAGGCGAGCTGTTCGAGGAACAGGTCCGTCTGGCTCCAGAAGCTCAGGCGGTACG